>SCPN01001616.1_pt1 | contig 305894 bp, 379 predicted proteins | sample 6106831 | NCBI WGS metagenome assembly SCPN01 (sample SAMN10720447, study PRJNA508395) | human gut metagenome | isolation source: Participant 1, 0 month
CAGAAACAATGCCACAAGCCCGTGAAGTGCAAATACCTGTTTTCCATCCTCTATCGTCTGTACCGCCTCTGTCTGCTCCACATTTACCTGAAAAACCTCATTTCCTTTGCTATACTTTTCATTGGCAAGCAGAACATCACCTGCTGCGGCAGCATTATCTCAAACAGCTGCTCTGTCCTCGCACTCAGCATCTGCGCTCCGCACACCTCAAACAGCGCCGCATAAAATGTCTCACGCGCCACCTCGCCCTTTGTGGTAAGCGGGTACAGAGATACGACACACTGTTTTTTAACTTTTCATGCTCAAATTTCTTTTCAAAATTGTTGGAAAAATAAAAACCACATTCCAGTTTTCCTGCAATGACATCCTCCTGCAACGCCTCTTTGCTGTCGTACATCACAAAGGAAAAAAGACTTTCACGCTGTGTCAGATGTTCCAGCACTTCTTTTCCATGCGCTCCGTCTGTTTCCACAATTCCAACGGTCACATTGTCAGACTGCGGCATGGAGATCTGTCCGGCAAACCAGACCACAAAAAACATGGACGCTAATAACAGCAGGCTTGTCCCGCGTTTCAGCCTCGCTTTCAACTGTAAAAGTACCAGTTGAAAGCGCTGATTTTCAAACCCTCCGACGGTCAGACTGCCTCCTTTTTATGTTCCTCCTGTTCTACCTTTCCAAAATGTACTGCCGCTTTTGCCCATAACACGCTGGCCGCAAAAAGCACAACAAACATGAGAATCAGCTGCCTCGTCTCCTGCCCTTTGATTCCGAAAAACAATAATTTCAGATAATAGCTGTCCCAAAAGGTCAGTGGAAAAAAGGTTCCGATTTTTCCAAAAAGTTCCGGCAGATATGCAGTAGGGATCACAACACCGGAAGCCATGATCTGAAAAACATTGACCGCAAGCAGCACGATCGTTCCTCTGGTGCTCTCTCCGAAATCGTATAGATCAGTTGAAAATACGCTGCAATCACCGCTGCAAGAAGCAGTGTTCCGGCAGCACCTCCCGGTCAAACCACAAAAAAGACAGATGATACTTCCCTGATACCAGACAGCCCACAGCATACACCAAAACTCCCACAAGCCACAGCGGAACGGTCATAAGAAGCACTTTGATCAATGCATTTTTTCCTTCGCCGATACCGTAAATTCTGATTTTTTCCTCCACAGCACGGCTCTGCTTCTGATACAGATAACCGTAATTGACCCCCATCATCAGAAGAGGAGCAAAACAGCCGCAGAAAAATAGTATTGATGGAGGTCTGCTTTTCCAAGCGAAGAATACACATTTTTCTGGAAAACCGAAGTGCGGTCAAACGCCTCATAAATATAAAGTTCGGAGATCACATCCCCAATCTGATCCCTTGAGATTTCCGCCTGATAAATCTGCGCGGTATCGTAGGTGGCATAGACACCAGCCTCCGCCGTCCGAAGCAGGGAGACGCCGTCCGTCAGAAGTTCTCCGAACACTCTGTTTAACGAAGCTTTTTCCGGGAAATACATGGTTGCCGGTGTATTTTTCCCGGAATCCACATCCTCGTAAAACTGTTCCGGCAGTGAGAGCACCGCATCTAATGTGCCTTTTTCCAGCGATGCCATCGCTTTATCCTGATTCAGGTACTGAAAGTGGCAGACACTTTTCACGCTGTCCATCGCAGAGATAAACTGTGCCACCATCTTCGTCTGTGCCTCATCCTCAGGGATCACAACGCCAATCTCCGCCGTCTGGAACACACCTGCATCCTTCATAACGAGGACTGACCGCAAGCACTCCGCCTGCGATCAGTAATAACATCACTATAAACTTTACCATGCTTTTTCTCGCCGCTATCAGGCTTTTTTTACCCTCTAGTGACAGATATCGAAGAAAAAATCTCATGAATTAAAATCCACCTAACATTGCTGCAAAGATTTCATGAAGAAGATCCTGCCATTCCTCTTCCGTTGCATTTCCAAGGTCAAAGACATCGCCGGAAACTTCCTCAAACTGGGCACCTTTTTCCCATGTGATACTTCCGCTCACATCTTCAGAATCATTTCCGAGATCATCAATGGTAATGACCATCCTGTTCTTATCGACTGCAAGATTTCCTGCAAAATCATAAGATTCCTCATCATATTTTGCTTCCATTGCGATGTCTCCGCTGTCACTGTCATACGTGAACTTTACGGTATCGTTTTCCTCTGCGGTCATCATGATTGTCTCGACACTGCCCTCGTTACTGCCCTGAACCTCGATCACTTTTCTCGTCTGCAAGGATAAGCATGTTCTGCGTTCTCCTGTCCCCGCCGAGGAACTGGATTTCAAAGGAGACATCATTTTCCGGTATGATATCAATGGCTGCATACTGACCTTTGTATAAGTAGAATACAAGCGTTGTGCTGTCATCAAGTTCTTCCACTGCCTCTCTCATAGATGCAACAAAATCTGCTGCGGTCAGATCAAGCGCATCCATCAGTTCCTGATAATCTTCCCCGTAAAGTGTCTCAAGTCCATCGATCACATGATTCACGTTGTCTTTGGTCACAACCGTCTGATATCCCTTACAGCTGCGCTCTGTTCCGTCGATGGTAAAGTCTTTTCGTCCACTTTGGAAAATTCCAGCGTATTGTATTCATCCGCGTAAACTTTTAACATTTCTTGCGGAACTCATCTGAATTCTGGTTATCATAAGCAGCCTTAAGCGTCGCATCCACTGCATCGAGGCGTATCCTGATCTACCATTTCCAGAAGATATCCGCTCTTTTCATTTCTGTAATCATAGGTAAACAGGTGGTCACTGATCGCTGGAACTTCCACCTGCACACTGTCTGCGCCGATGTCAGCGAAAATCGATCGAAGGCGCACCGGAAATATTGAGATTTCCTTTTATCTGCTTCTGTTCCTTCGAGCAGCGTCCCTCCATGGAAATATCGCCCTCGTTCATGGAAAGATCCATTTTGAGTGTATACTCATCCGAATACAGGGAAACACAGTCTTTTAATGTCTCTCCCAAACTTCCCATGTCACTCACAGTCTTTGCACCTGCAAGCAATACCTTTTTTGACGGGCTTAAAAAAGCTCCTGTTTTGACCGCTGCAAATACGCCAACGCCGCCCGCGACAACCACTGCTGCTGCCACGCCTGCAATAATGGCGGCTTTGTTTCCTTTCTTTTTTGGTGCTTCCGGTGTTGGTGTTTCCATCTGGTTTGCCGGTGTCACAGTATTCTCCACCGGATTTTGTGTTTCAAATTGTCCGTTCATAACGAATCCTCCCTTGTTTTTCTCTGTTTCCTTAGTATTTGTACTTGATTGTCATTCTGACATGCCTGCAAACTTTTGCAAAATATCTTCTGCATCTAATTCCTGCACTTTGCCCTCATCCATAAAAAGGCATCTGTCCGCATTGCGTATCTCGCTCTCATCATGCGTCGTCATAAGGATGATTCCATTTTTCTGCTGATAGGTTTTCATCCACTGGTGAATGCTCTCTTTATAATAAAGGTCAAGAGCTGTCGTTGGTTCATCCATCAGTAAAAATGGCGGGTTCTCCACAAGTGCACACGCAATGCTCAAACGCCGTTTCATACCACCGGAAAGTTTGCTTACCTCTGTTTGCAACAAATCCTCCAGTTGAAACTGTGCGACCAGCTCTTTTGTGTTGGCGTTGTGGCTGCCGCCCCAGAGTTTCAGATTATCCTGCACCGTCAGTTCTTCCATCAACGGATTTTCCTGCGGCACATAGCCGCAAAACCGGCGAAATGTACTGCTTTTGTAGGCTGCTTTTTTTCCAAAATAGCATAGTTCACCGCCATCCGGCTTTAAAATGCCCGCCATGATCTGCATTAAGGTAGATTTGCCGCAGCCGTTTTTCCTGCGATCGCAACGCACTCCCCGGCTTAACCTGAAGGTGATATCGGACAGTACTTTCTTTTTTCCATAACTTTTTCGAATCTGTGTTACCTCTATCATGTTATCTCAATTCTTCTTAATCTGCTTTTCATTTGTCTTTTGTGATTTTTCAGTACTTCACAATTACGATTCGTAACTGTTCAGTTCTACTTTCTTTACAATCAGAATTTTTTGCTCCTCTGCGCAGATCCTCATCCGTCCGGTGATTATCCCGCAGAATATCTTCCACCGTTGTGTGATTCTCCTTTGCGATACTCCAAAGCGAATCCCCATCTTTTGCAATGTAACCGACCAGTCCCGGACGCTTCTGTAACTGCTCCATATCCAGAGGCTCCTCACGCGTATCAGTAATATTATCTATCTGTTCTTGCTCAAATGCAAGCAAATCTAATCCGATCACCGCTTTTATTTCCACATGATCCTGATCGAGCATGACCGCGGACAACTGGCTGATCCTGCAATCAAGCTCTGTCTGCAGTTTATTTTTCCGCTCAAAGCCTCCAACTCTTCCGGCTTATTGCGCTCTGTCCGCGCCGTCTGCTGTGGGATTTCAATGAGCTGTTCAAATGGATAAATCTCTGGCAGAACCGATTGGCATCTGATCGTCGGTCGTGATATAAAGCAGTTCTGTGACCAGAATCCCCTCTGCACGCACGCCCTGTTCGGTCAATTCCGTGCTCTCTAAATGAACCGTTCCCTCACAGGAACAAATCTGTAAAATCTTCTCCTGACTTTCCGCTAACTCCATCTGCTCGGTCAGGCGGCACTGGCTGTCATTTTTCACAGAAATATGATGTAAAGTCACGCCTGTGCGGACCGGAATGATCTCCTTTTTCAGAGAATAAACGTCCTCTAACATGGAAATCTCCTGTTCTTTCCACACCCGGATATCCAGATTCATCACAAGTTCCAGGACCAGAACGCGCTCCTCACCGTCGTAGTCCGGCTTTACCTCAAGTTCCATGGAAGCCGGTCTTGCCTTCACTTTATAAATAATATCTGCCTCCGTTCCTGCGTCACATTCCACACCGCAGTCCAATGGAATCACCGTCTCATACTGCACGCGGTCTGTTTCCTCTTCCTCCTGATACAAAACGGAGATGAGCACTTCGCCACTCAGTTTTACACCGTCCTGCCCCATTTTTGTATCCAGATTGCGGATTTCTAAGCTTTTCCATAAAATTTCCTGCATTTGGTTTGCTTGACGGCAGTGTGATCTCGCTTTTCTGGCGGCACTGATCGCGCTTCATACATAAAAGCTGTAAGATATTTGTGTTCCGATAACGTTTTCACATCCGTCATCCGCCTCTATCCCAACACAGAGTTCATCCTCTTTTCCTGCGGTTCTTCTGTCTTTAACAAAATGACTGCCCGCACGCTGATTTTTCTGGAATGGATGACTCCGATCGTGAGATCCTCAATCTCTCCGGATGCCTGTATCACATCATATTCCTGTACACCGTCCATGTTGAGTTTTCCTGAAACGGTATCTCTCCTGTCAGACAGCTTATTTTTCCATTTGCCTGATCGCTGCGGTACAATACCCAAAACAAGGCGTCCCTTTAACCACGCTGCGCCTGCTGCCGCCTTCACCTCATCAAAATGAAGTTCTCCCTTTTCTTTAACACTTTCACAATATCCGGCCGGTAGTCCGGCACGTTGTAATCGTCATCTAATGTAATCTGGCTCTGTGCACTGGCAAATGTCGTGCAACTATGTAATTTTATTTTATTTAACTGCAAAAAAATTCCCCCGATTCGAAATCCTTTTTTCATTGTATTTAGAGGGAATTTTATACACGCTTTTATCACTATTTGCTCACAAAATAGCCATCTGCACACTTTCTTAGCAGAGTTTCATGCGAATATCTTTTGTAATAATATCATTGTAACTAAAGGATAATAACTGAGGTTGATTGTCATCACGCTCATCATTTACCAATATCGTGAAAACACTTGGATATGCATGCTGGATCACGCCCTGCTGGATATCAACCTTATTACGCCACGATCAAGCTGGATCATAACTTTACTGCCACACTGCTGGTGTACGGATGCACGTACCTTACTGATGTCTGCCTGTTGCATTTTTCTACCTCCTTATTTCACGCTTTACTTTAGCACTGTAATAAAATTTTGTCAAACGGATTTGCGTGTTTTGCACAAAATTCATGAATATTTGCAATTTTTCTCTATTTTTGAATGTTTTTTCATACAAATCTACTCAAACACTACATTCTCATCCCGCAGCTCCACTTTCACCACAATATATGGATAACTTGGGCTCTTACTGATGGTTTCCCCCTTGCGCGGACCAATCAGTTCCGTATCAAAAATGATCGCATTCGATGTCAGATACAGATCGCGGATACAGATACTATACCCTCCGGTCTCCTGTTCTCCGTAGCCTCTTACTATGTATAAAAATTCGCTGTCTTTGTACGTCATTTTAAAATCTGCAGCCTTTTTCTCCTCAATATCATTTTGCAGTTCTTCCGGTATGTCTGCCTCTGCGGCGATCGTGTAATCAAGATCACTGATTTTTGTCCGGTTCGTCTGTTCCACACTGCATCCGGCAAAAAGAAGTGCTGCAAAAAAAAGTGTTGCAAAAATCCCGGTTTCCAAAAACCATACCTGCTTTTTTCCATTTTCGTCTGCATACCCGCCTCCAGTTCCGTGCCCTGCGGCACAGCATTTTTGCTCTTATAGTTACTGTTCACCCGTACCTCATTCCAGTAACCTCTTATACCATTGTATGCCGGCATACCTTTCTATATTCCTAATTTATGAGTTGTTTTTCTCTTCCCCAACCCTTATAATGAGATGAGGCTGATATTTCAGTGTAATATGTATCATCGTATTTTTTTAAATTTTATAGACAATTACGAAACTCCTGAAAACCTAAATTATATTGTGAAAAATCAACAAAAGACATGAAAGACATTGGGGAATCGTTGCGAGTGACACATAGCGAGAGCGTGTCTTGAATGTTTTTGTTGATTTTGAACAATTAAAAGAAGAATAGGAGGAGTTTCGTAATTATCTATAAAACATTTTATTAAGTAGAAGGAATTTTACTTATGATAAGATTAATCCTTGCATTACTCTTTGCAATTCTCTACCTCATCATCGGAATCCCGGTGCTCGGCGTGGAATGGATCATTGCAAAATTCAACAAACAGGCTGCCGACTTAGGCCAGCTTCGCATGGTGCAGTGGGCATTCCGTGTGATTTTATTTATCTGTGGAACGAAAGTGACCGTCATCGGTGAAGAAAATGTCCCGAAAGATCAGGCGGTCTTATACATCGGAAACCACAGAAGCTATTTCGATATTATCATCACCTATGCACGCTGCCCGCGTCTCACCGGCTACATTGCGAAAAAGGATATGGAAAAAGTGCCGTTGCTGCGCACCTGGATGCGGCGTCTGCACTGTCTGTTTATCGACCGTGAGAATGTAAAAGAAGCGTTAAAACGATCCTTGCCGGAATCGACAATGTAAAGAATGGAATTTCCATGTATCTTCCGGAAGGCACAAGAAATAAAACGGACGATCTGATGCTCCCATTCAAAGAGGAAGTTTCAAGATTGCGGAAAGAGTGGCTGTCCGATTATCCCGATGGCGATCACGAACTCCGCAGATGTGTTGGAGGCTCATATGCCTCGTGTCAAAAAAGCACATGTAATTGTAGAATACGGAAAACCAATTTATCCGAACGAGCTGGATAAGGAACAGAAGAAAAATCGGAGCTTACTGTCAGGATGTGATTGCTGAGATGTTAGAGAAAAATAAAGTTATGATTTAAACTATATTTCTTTAATATAAAATAACCAACCTAAATATATAGATTGGTTATTTTATGAAAAGAATCACATTCTAGGATGTGGCTCTAATATCCTTCGTTTTTTATTCTACTTATTTCTTTTTATACATTCGTTTTCATCTGTCCGTCCACAAAGATAATCTAACGATACTTGATAGTAATCTGACAACTTAATCAAATGTCTAATTGGCATTTCATTTGCACCTCGTTCATATCTAGCATACATTGTTTGTGACGTTCCCAAATATTCAGCAATTTCTTGCTGTGTTTTATCTGCATCTTCTCTTAAATTTCTAATTCTAATTATATAATCCACTTTTCATCCCATCAGACGCTTTATTTGTCTAGGATTCTAGCATAGTACAAATATTTACTATTGATTTTAGTAAACATTTGTACTATCATTAACAAAAGATAAATTTATGGAGGACACAGTCTATGGAAAGAAATGCGTTATTATTATATTTAAAAAATATTCGCGACTTAGAATTTGCACAAATAAAAATCCAACAACGAATTAATGAATACAATAGCAGCTTTTCAAAAAAAATAGATTCTCTTTGCCAAACTGATTATGCAACCTTACCAGAAAAGCCTTCTAAACATACTAATGGACCTTTTCTAATATTACTTGGAATAGGATTGGAATTATTATGTGTATATATGACATTAATTGAAAAAAGTGGACATCCCTATCGCATAGATTCCAATAAAATAGGATTTCACTATCTATCAATGTATGAAAGTTCACCCGGATTTGCTTCATTCTTATTTCTAAGCATGACTGCTATATCCATCTTTCTAATTCATCTCGGAGCAAATAAAATCAAATCAGCCAAAGATGAATTAAAAGAATATGAACAACTTCTCCCTGCATGTATCGAGCATAATAAAATGAAGATATTCGTTTAGAAAAAAATCAACAACTAATAAATGAAATATTAATAAAAAAAGATGATTATGAAAAATATATGAAAGGACAATACGTTACTGTATCTAACTTATTAAACGATTACTATAATATGAATTTGTTACCTAATCCCTATCGCAATTTAGCCTCGGTATATTACATATATGACTATATGTCTTCTTCTCAGGAATCCCTCCAAGATACATTTGTGCATGAACATATGGAAAATGGTATTCAACGCATAATATCTAAATTGGATTATATTATCGAGCAAAATGAGCAAATCATTTTTTCAAATCGTATTCTTGAGTCTCAAAATGAATCTATTAAACAACAAAACTGTAATATGCTCTCTTCTCTAGAAAATATCGAAAATAATAGCGTGCTCTGTGCACAATATGCAGAATTAGCAGCCAACTACACAAAAGCAAATGCATACTTCAGCTTAGCTAGCTATTTACAAAATATTTAAGGTTACTCCTGTACATACCAAATTTTGTCTATACATGACCACTAATATACATTAAATTATAACAATAAAAAGTCCACTATCAATTTAAAGCGATAATGGACTTTTTATACATAATATATTAAATTCTACTGCTACAATCCTATTACAACATTCTCAAAACAGCTCACTTCGTCAATTTCTTCACAATCTCCGGGAATCCCATAAAATGTGACGCTTTCACAAGCACTGTATCCCCGCTCTGTACCTCTTTTACAAGGTCTTTGATCAGGTCTCCTTTGTCCTCATAATGATGGACTTCTGTCGCACTGCTATTTGCACGCACTGCTTTTGCAATCTCCTGTGAGAGTATTCCCGCGCAGTAAAGTGCGTCAATTCCTTTTCCCGCAAAATGTTCTCCAACCATATAGTGGAGCTGCTTTTCCTCTGCACCAAGTTCGCCCATATCTCCGAGTACCGCGATTTTTCTGCCCGGTGCTTTGGACAATACATCAATGGAAGCTTTCATGGAAACCGGGTTTGCATTGTAACAGTCGTCGATGATCGTCACACCGTTTTTGTGGATCAGGTTGCTTCTGCCGCCGATCGTCTGCACAGATTCGATACCGCGTTTCATCTCTTCACAGGTCAGACCTAACTCTCTTGCCACACTCACGGCTGCCAGCGCATTGTATACATTGTGTTCTCCGGCAATCGGAATCGTGACTTCCATCGTCACTTCCCCGCCTGTCTCTCTCGACGGATAATGGATTGCTGCTTTTGTTCCGGTCAGACCAACTGCCTCCACATTCGTTGCGTAAACCGTTTTCTCTGCAAGTGTCTTTTGTCCTTCTTCGGTTTCTGCCACTTTAGCAGCCTTTTCAATACCATAGAACACTGCCGGCTTTCCATTTACGACTTTCTTGTCACAGAGTTTGTCGTCATCACCGTTTAATACTGCAATTCCATCCGGTGTCAGATGCGCAAAACTCTCTGTCTTTGCCTTTAAGATTCCATCTCTTGTGATGAGATTTTCCAAATGACAAAGTCCGATATTCGTGATCACGCAGATATCCGGGTTTGCCATTGTGGATAACCGATCCATCTCCCCAAATTCAGAAATTCCCATCTCGAGCACTGCCACCTGATGTTCCTCCCGGATTTTAAAAATCGTGAGCGGAAGTCCGATCTCGTTATTCAGGTTTCCCTCTGTTTTTAACACATTATATTTCTGTGCCAAAACGGATGCGATCATCTCTTTGGTACTTGTTTTTCCAACACTTCCTGTGATTCCAACCACCTTGATATCAAGACCTCTGCGGTAATCTGCTGCGATTTTTTTCATTGCATCTAAGGTGTTCTCCACGCGAATGTATGGACCTTCCGGACTCTCTAACTTTTCTTCAGAGAGCACTGCCAGTGCTCCTTTTTCAAAAACAGATGGGATGAAACTGTGTCCGTCCACCTTTTCTCCACGTACCGGGATAAATAAATAATCTTTTTCCACAAGGCGGCTGTCGATCACTGCTCCTTGGATCTCACGCGTTTTATCCGCTTCATTTCCTATGTAAGTACCGCCGCAGACTGCTGCGATATGCTCTAAGGTCACATTTTTCATATCATGCTCCTGTTATTATAGAACAAACTGCCACCGGTTCTGCAAAACTGGTGGCGATATGTCATTCATCATTATTTCTCATATTTTTTTCTCGATCAGCTTCTCACATAACTGATTGAAGTTTATTCCAAGAACACCTGCCTCCTGTGGAAGAAGACTTGTCGGTGTCATGCCAGGAAGTGTATTTGCTTCCAGACAGTAAATTTCGTTATTCTTATTTAATAAGAAATCAGAACGGGAGTAAGTATTCAGTCCTAATACTTCTGCCACACGCTCTGCATAGTGCTGCATCTGCTCTGTGATTTCTTCCGGTAATTCTGCCGGACAGGTCTCCACTGCACTGCCTGCTTTGTACTTATTCTTATAATCATAGAATCCCTGAATCGGTGCGATCTCAATGATTGGAAGTGCCTTATAGTCAATAACACCGACTGAAAATTCACGTCCCTCTACATACTCTTCGATAATGAGGTTATCCTCCCATTTGAATGCCTCATCCAAAGCACTCTTGAATTCATCTTCCGTGCGCACGATCGTAACACCAATACTGGAACCTCCACAGCATGGTTTTACAACACATGGCAGCTTTAAGCCAAGTTCTTTTGCGGAATCTTTGCGGTTCTCTTTCTTCATGGAAATGCCCTGTGGTGTCGGGATTCCACCAGCGATAAATAACTGTTTTGCCATTCCCTTATCCATTGCAAGCGCACTGCTTAAATAGCCGGTTCCGGTATATTTGATTCCAAACAGGTCAAATGCTGCCTGAATCTTACCATTCTCGCCGTTTTCTCCGTGTAATGCCATGAAAACAATATCCGCCATACGGCACATATTAATGACGTTTGGTCCAAAGAAACAATCAGACTGATCTTTTCTTGATGCCTTTACCTTTGCAAGATCCGGTGCTGTTTCCGGGATATCTTTTACCTGCACGCTGACTTCCTCTGTGCGGTCAAAAATTCCAGTTAAATCTTCCTCTTTGTCACTGTATCCCATAAAAACATCGAGCAAAATAACATTATGTCCATTCTCTCGAAGTGCTTTGGATACCATATCTCCGGTCTTAAATGACACATCTCTCTCTGTACTTAAACCACCTGCTAAAACAACAATATTCATGGTGTAATCTCCTCTATTCTGACTTTATTTTGGATTTTGCTCCAACTTTTTAACATTATATGTCTGCTTATCAAATCTTTATTATAGTAACCCTTTTTCTAACTCGTGACAAGATAAAAAAAGAATAGTCTCACCGGAACATCCGGTAAGACCATTCTAAAAACTCTCCCCTTGTGTAGTAATACTTTCTCCTCCCGTCGTTATTCTGAGCCGAACTACAGACTCTTTTTCCATCTAAAAATCCACACGGCAATTCTGTGCCTTACACAGAACTCTTTTGTAAAAAATCTTTTGTTATTACGATCTGTAAATCATTTCCTGCTCATCTAAGAGAATCAATAAACACAAAAAAATCTGTCTTGCCAGTAAGTCCTTTTTTCCGATCAGACTGCCATACTGAAAGATGTCATTTCTAGTATCCGTAAACTCCTCCCTGTCGATCGCATAGAGAATCTCATATAAGATTCCCATACGCTCTTCATCTAACATATCGCCGCACATTAACGTTTTTCCGAATACCGGATTTTTCTGTACAATTTTTAAAATATCAAAAAGTTTTTTCTCCATTTCTCTTAAAGCTACTACACACGAAGTAATTTCATTATACGCTATTGATATCTGCTGTACAATTCGCTTTTTCCGTACATTTTCTTGATTTTGCAGAAAAAACGACGCAGCATATCCGACTCGTGTATCAGCATTTTGCAGTAGTTTCATGCTGAACCTAAAAAGAGGAGAGCTTTTCGCTCTCCTCTTATATCACTTTTAATATTCCGGCTCAATCAATCCGTAAGTATTGCCTTTTCTCTTATAAACAACATTGACATCCTCTGTCTCTGCGTTGATGAATACATAGAAATCATGTCCTAATAATTCCATCTCTACACATGCATCTTCCGGATACATTGGTTTCATATCAAACTTCTTGGTTCTGATGATCTTGATCTCTTCATCATCCTCTGACTTCTCATCCAGAAAATCCTGTTTGAAAACTGCTGCTGCATTCTGCTGCTTTGTTACAAGTTTTGTTCTATACTTTTTAAGCTGACGTTCAATGACTTCCTCTACCAGATCAATGGATACATACATATCACTGCTTACCTGTTCGGAACGGATATAACTTCCTTTCATTGGAATAGTAACTTCAACTTTCTGGCGTTCCTTCTCTACGCTCAATGTTACATTCACTTCTGTGTCCGGAGTAAAATACTTCTCAAGCTTATTCAGCTTGTCCTCCACTGCGGCTTTCAGTCCTTCTGTCAATTCGATGTTTCTTCCTGTGATCTTAATTCTCATGATGTCCAACCCCTTTGTCGCTTATTTGATATAATGATCCAATCCATGCTATGTCAGATAGCTTTCTGAATGCTTATTTATATCATGACTTTATTATAGCATGTTTTTATACATTATCAACATTTTTTTGTCTTAAACCGAAAACTTTTTATATATTTTATATAATTTCTGAAAATTTCAGAATCTCTGAACAGGCTTTACGCCAGCGACAGCGCAAAATAACCATCCGCAAGCAGTCTTTCCTGTCTTTCTTTGTCATCGGAAGAAAGCACCATAATTCCCTCTCTGTCATACACCAGGCGCGCTGTTTTGGTCTGCGCCATAAGTTCCGGCAGAAGTTTCTCAAACTGTTCTTCGCTCAGTGTCGTTTCGATAATATGCAGGTTCTCATTCTCCGGACAGTACATTAAAATATCAGCGTCTTCTGCGCTCTCGTCTCTGGAAATATCATCACTCCACACTACCTTCACCGTTCTTCCGCCACAAAAACAGTTAAAATCCATCGCAAAACGGATTGCCGCCTCATCCCATGCAATAAAACCATCTCTCATCAATTTCTGCTCCCGGATTCTTTTATATTCTGCCGCAGTGATCTCCTCCACAGAATAACTGTTTAATTCCGCTGCAAAAAGTTCCGGCACATCCTGTTTTTCCAGTAAACGCTCCGATGGATACGCCTCTGTGAACCCAACCTTACGGTAATAACCGACAAGCTCTTTTCGGCCGGGACTAACACCAATGGCATATTAAAATCTCTTCTGCCTTCTTTAAGATTTTCCTGCATAACCTCTGCCACGGTATTCTGGAAGTGTCGCCACTGCATAAACATATTTGGCCGGCTTCCACTCCTCACCGTCCCTGACATTAATATCTAAAAAGCTTGCCATGGAAACCGCATGCCCATCCTGACAGATGAGCAGCATATTATCCTCTGTCATCCGTTTATCCAGATAAAAATCTACCAGTTCCGCCTCGTCACCAAAACAGGTCTCCCATATTTTGTGGATTTCTTCCCTGTTTCTGTCCTTATCTGCAAAAATGACATCACTTGAAATCGCCACATATTTTTTCAGCAGGATTTCCGGATAATAGGACATCTTAGCCTTTCGCAGTCCCGGATCCCCCGTATCCTCCTCGCGGTTTACATAAGTATAATCTTCACACACATGTAAAACAAACTGCTGGTTGATCATCGGATATGCGCCCTGCATATCCGGAAATGCTTTTTCGAAGTGGACAACATAAGTGTCACTGTTTAACGGTTCCCCGATAGAAAATGCAACAATCTGTCCTGCCTTCCGGATAATCCCACCAACAAGCCCGAGTTCTTTTCTATGGTCAAATGCCTCATGAAGCACTGACATCTCAAGTTCCATCTCTTCATTCCATTTCTCTGCCCTCATTTTGATCCATGTGTATGTCATATTGCGGCATTCCTCTATATTAGAATCATTCAATTCCTCGTAGCACCAGTCATCCTCATCCTGAAACCTCGCAATATGATTTCTCTTGCCATGCATCTTTTTTCCCGCGAGTGTTGCCAATTTTTCTCTGGAATAAATGTAATCATAATCACTCCGGTCTCCCTGGATCAAAAACTGTTCCGGATACCATGTAAGCATCTGCTCCCTGTCTGCTTCGCTCAACGGGCTCATGATCAACGGACGCTCTTCCTCCCTGCAGATTTCTATCAGTTCATCGATCACTTTCTTGCGGTCACCTGCCCCGATCGGATAGGAATACATCACCACTCCTTCCTCCTCAAAACGAATGATCGCACACCCATATTTTTCTGCAACTTCAACATGATACACCTTCCGCCAGACAAAATTATTGGCAAACGTGTACTCGCATGCATTTCTGTCATCTTCCTGAAATCTGGCATCCATCCATGTTTTATCATCTAATGTAATTTCGTGAAACTCTATTTTTGACATCTTAATTCCTTTCGCTATATACTAACATTATTATTCCATTTTTAAGACGATTTATTGTACTATTTCATGCCGTGAATTGCAACCGTCATAGCATGTTGTAAAGAGAAGAAAATAAGAACATGGCATCCTCGCGGAGCGTTTTTATTACATAGGAAGTAATTTCCTATGTAATAAAAAAGCTGACCGCTTTTTTACGATCAGCTTCTGTTCATTTCTAGTTTGTCATTAAAAACTTGATGATCCTCTCTGTATCTTCCGGCTCGTAAGCTACAATTTCAAGTTCTGGGATCTCTACATCAGATTTTAATAAGCTTGTCAGAGAAACATACTGGCAAAGTTTTGATTTGAGGTTTAATCTGTCTCCCTCACCTGTGATCAATTCTACTTTTCCGGCACAGGAATCAATTACTTTAAAAAATCCGTCAACATCTTTGATATTCTTGATTTTCATATCTTTTCATCCTTTCTTCTTTTGAACTATATATCTACTTCTTATTAAATCGCAAAAACAGAAATCTGTAAATACTTTTCCAAAAAATCTTTTACATAAAACTTAGTCTTCCTGAGAAAGGCCTCCTTTTTTCGAACGTGTCTTGCTGTAAACCAAAAGCAGTAAACTGCCGATCACACCTGCTGAGATTGCATTGGTGATCATGGCAATCACACCCTGCGTAAACACGTAGATTGCCGGCTGGCTGTAGATCACGATATCTAAACAGAAAGCAGGACCTTGGGGTTACTATAAACCCTTGATCCTGCTTTTTTAATTTTCACTGTCCCTTTTTATTCACTAATAATTATTTGCTACCACTGGTGCACCACCAAGAATAATAGTTGTATTGGCAATACACATCATGGTGATGATGATTGCACTGATAATTGGCATTATATATGGATTTTTTGTTTTCTTATATATGATTCTGTCCAAAATCGGGTTAACAAATAAAAATACTATCATAGGATATAACCAGATACCTCCGATTCTGTCTCCCTCGGTTTTATACCAGGTCAATGCACCTGTCACAAAGAATGGTATATATTGAACAAGCCAATATAAAACAGGTCCAGCAATGTTGAACAAAGCTGTTACAACCGTGTTTTTCCTGCCACAAATTGTATTACAGTTATAACAGCAGGAAACTATCGACAGCATAATGTAATAAAACATAAATAATGGAATATATCTCAATCCAATCAGCACTTTATCGGCATCAAATGCTTTTAGTGTTAATACCCACAATCTGAAATCTGTCTTAAAGAAATAATCTGCAAAGAATAAAATTCCAAAAGCCAGCGTTACTGTTAAAATTGAAAGATAGATTGTTTTTACCAATTTACCCTTTTCCATCATAATTCCGGCTGCTTTTGCATTTATCCGGTTGTTTCCTGCAATCTTATTTGAAATAAGTATGACTGCCCCTAGGAATAGCCCGTTTAAAACACTCCATACACCTGACAGCAATGGACCTGCTGCAGGCCACACAGGATTTGCCTTTGAATATATGGTAATGATCATCAAGCGGTAACTTAATGCTGAAAACAATGCCCCTGCAACCATAGAAATCCAAAACCAGTTTTTCTGTCTCGGCTCAGTTATAACAACCGGCTTGACATCTGTAGATGCCTTAAGACATCCAAAATATGCAGTATTTTCAACAAGTGTTAATACAAATGCAACAACAAACATCATAATACCAACAAGCCCCAAAACATTAAAAAATTGTTTTGCCTGCCATACCTGATTTGACGCAATTATTTCATGAGGTGCTCCAAATGATTTTTCAAAAAAATCAATACCATGCTCTACACTTGTTTTCGAAAAATGTACCCATGGATGTGTTCCACCTACTTGATAAATAACTCTGAATGCCCCATCTTTTTCATAATACTTTCCAGACTCAACATCAGACATTCCATCTGATCCATTATTGAAATTTACAAAATTCTTTGCATCCGGGGTCGTCAGAAATATTCTCGGTACAGCTTCATTTCCATTTTCATCTGTTGTCCAAAAAAAGAATTCATCATATTTATCTGCAATAATTCCTACATTTCTTGTTCCAAAATCTGCACTATGATCTACACCTGTGTCATCACACCATGTAGATGCCTGAAATAGAACAGCTGATACAATTGGATTTTCCCTCTCATTATCAATTGCAATTTCCATGTCACAGGCAGCTCCACCACTTGAATGTCCTGTAATTCCAATCTTGCCTTTATCTACGTATGGCAATGAAGCAGCAAGTGCCACTGCTGCGTCAATTCCAACTGCAGATGAATAAACTTCATCTGCCGCAGTAATTTCTGTATCTCCATGTCCATGCATATCTACCGCAATAACAGTATATCCCCGACGTGCATATTCTATAGAATATAAATCCTGCATTTCCTTATTATTAAACCACCCTTCAACAGTAACAATAGCCGGCGACTTATTTTCTTCCGTTGCAGACTTTGGTTTATATAACAGCGCACTTACTTCATGACCTGTTGAATCCACAAGGCGTAGTTCAGATACTTTTACCCTTCCACCAGAACTTTGTATGACAGAAGATACTGCCATACTGACAAAGCACAAAATCAATGATATGACTAACCACGTTTTTGCTGTTAATTTTTTTCCCATAACACAATCTCCTTTACATCTGGCGAATGACGTTTGCTTCACGAAACAGTTTTCTTTTTTCCCCCCTTTTTCAAATATAAAAACATCAATACATTTATGTTCATGCAAGCAAATAATTGTAAAAAAAAGACACAAAATCTTATAAAAGATTATTGTGTCTCCGCTCTCATACAATAATTGTCATTCATTTTCTTTATTTACATACGCATTATAGCATTAGCATTAAGTTTTTTCAATATATTTTTGTACAGTTTTTGTAAATTCTGTGTATTAATTTTGTGCCGTTATTTTTTTTGTTTTTTTAATTTTTGTACATACAATGCCTGCTTATATGCGAAGTAAATTGTCATTTCATTGCCGCCCGAATCATATTCTCCGCTTCCTTTGCTTCTGCTTTGGTAAGCTGTGGCGTATCTTTTAAAACATAATCCATGCCGAGGTTGTCGTACTTGACTTTTCCCATAGAATGATATGGAAGGACTTCCAGTTTCTCCACATTGTGGAGCGTCTTTAAAAACAGCCCAAGTTCCGTCAATTCTTTCTCATCAAACGTAATGCCCGGTACGACTACATGGCGGATCCAGACCGGCTTTCCGATCGAATCAAGATACTTTGCAAACGCAAAATATTGCTGTTGGACTGCCCAGTGAGGTGCTGATGTTCCTCATCGTTGATATGCTTAATATCAAGCATGACAAGGTCTGTTACTGACATGAGCTGTTCTGTCTTTTCCATTCTGTCTGATGCCATGTTTTCACTTATTCCAGTGAGGCTGATCTCTCTCTCACTGATCTGATCTGTTCCTGTATGTTTCTTTGGAAACATAATCCCGGATGTATCCAGACAGGTGTGAATGCCCTTTTCCTTTGCCTTCGTAAAAAGCTCCGTCAGAAAATCAAGCTGTAGCATGGGTTCTCCACCCGTTGCCGTGATCCCCCCGGTCTGATAGAAAGAACGGTTGCGCTCGAAACGGTCTATGATCTCATCCGCTGTCATTTCTTCCCCATCCTCTATCTTCCATGTATCGGGATTATGGCAATACTGGCAGCGCATCGGGCAGCCCTGAAAAAAAACGACAAACCGTACGCCCGGGCCGTCCACTGTGCCAAATGTTTCTAACGAGTGAATTTTCCCCATGTTGTTCTCCTTTCTGATTCTAATTCGCAACGCTTCTCCGCTGCTTCGCAGCCCTCTCATAGACAATCTGTGCAGACGCTTCCATGCCTGTCTGCACAGATATGACGTGTGAGCTGTTGCACTACATCCGCTCGTGGAAAGTACGTGCGATCACTTCATCCTGCTGTTCTTTTGTCAGTTTGATAAAGTTGACTGCATATCCAGATACACGGATGGTAAGCTGTGGATACAGTTCTGGATGTTTCTGTGCATCCAATAATGTGTCACGATTTAAAACGTTTACGTTCAAGTGATGTCCGCCTTTGACAACATAGCCGTCTAACATTGCAACAAGATTGTTCTCCTGTGCTGCCTCATCTTTGCCCAGTGCATCCGGTACAATGGTAAATGTATTGGAAATACCATCCTGTGAATCCATAAATGGCAGTTTAGCGACAGATGCCAGAGATGCAACCGCACCATGGGTATCACGTCCATGCATCGGGTTTGCACCGAGCAAATGCTACACCTTTCTTTCTTCCATCCGGTGTTGCTCCTGTATTTTTACCATAGGAAACATTGGATGTAATGGTCAAAATCGATGTTGTCTGGATACCGCCACGGTAAGTATGGTTTCCTTTTACATATCCGATAAAGGTGTGGAGCACCTGTTTTGCGATCTCGTCAACACGATCGTCGTCATTTCCATATTTCGGGAAATCACCCTCAATCTCAAAGTCAACGGTCACACCATTCTCGTCACGGATTGGTTTGACTTTTGCATATTTGATCGCAGAAAGGGAGTCTGCTACTACAGAAAATCCTGCAATACCGGTTGCAAACCATCTTCTCACATTTTTGTCATGTAATGCCATCTCTAATTTTTCGTAGCAGTATTTATCATGCATGTAGTGGATAATATTTAATGCGTTCACATACACTCCTGCTAACCATTTCATCATATCTTTGTATTTATCCCATACTTCATCGTAATCTAAGTATTCGGATGTAATCGGACGGTATTTCGGTCCGACCTGTTTTCCTGTCATCTCATCGACACCGCCATTGATTGCATAAAGCAGGCATTTTGCGAGGTTTGCTCGCGCACCGAAGAACTGCATTTCCTTACCGATTCTCATAGAAGATACACAGCATGCGATTCCGTAATCATCACCATGGACAACACGCATAATATCATCATTCTCATACTGGATCGCAGAGTGTTTGATAGATGTCTCGGCACAGAATTTTTTGAAGTTTTCCGGCAGTTTTACAGACCAGAGTACGGTCATGTTTGGTTCCGGTGCTGCTCCGATGTTGTTCAAGGTGTTTAAGTAACGGTAAGACATTTTTGTAACCATATGTCTTCCATCCACACCGATTCCACCGATGGACTCTGTCACCCAGGTAGGATCGCCGGCAAAAATCGTGTTGTATTCCGGTGTACGCGCAAATTTTACAAGACGAAGTTTCATCACGAACTGGTCGATGATCTCCTGGATCTCTTTTTCGGTAAATGTTCCCTCTGCGAGATCACGCTCTGCATAAATATCCAAGAAAGTGGAGGTACGTCCTAAGGACATTGCCGCACCGTTCTGCTCTTTTACTGCTGCAAGATATGCAAAATAGACAGCCTGTGTTGCCTCTAATACATTATTTGCAGGTTTCGAAATATCACAGCCGTAAATTTCTGCCAGTTTCTTTAACATTTCCAGCGCACGGATCTGCTCGGATAACTCTTCCCTCTCACGGATCACATCTGAGTACATGATGGTACGTGTGTTGTTCAGCTGCTCTTTTTTGTCCTCGATCAGACGGTCTACACCGTAAAGTGCCGGTCTTCTGTAGTCACCAATAATACGTCCTCGTCCGTATGCATCCGGAAGTCCAGTGATGATATGTGCGCTTCTGCACGCTCTCATTTCCGGTGTGTAAGCGTCAAATACTCCGGCATTATGTGTTTTTCTGTGTGTTGTAAAGTACTCTACCACCTCAGGATCGACTTTGTATCCATTGTCCTCGCATGCCTTAACTGCCATACGGATACCGCCGTAAGGCTGCAGGGCACGTTTGAAAGGCTTGTCCGTCTGGAAACCGACAATCTTCTCTTTCTCTTTATCTAAATAACCCGGACCATGGGAAGTGATCGTGGAAATGATCTTTGTGTCCATATCCAGCACTCCGCCGGCTTCTCTCTCCTGTCTGGAAAGTTCTAATACCTGATCCCAGAGATCGGTGGTATCCTGTGTTGGTCCCTCTAAGAAGGAATCATCCCCATCATATGGATGATAATTCTTCTGAATAAAATCTCTTACATTTACTTCTGTTTCCCAGGCTCCGCCCTGGAAGCTTCTCCATTCTGTCTGCATTTTTCTCTCCTTCTGCCACCGTGTGGCCTTGCATGGTTCATCACACTTTTTTATGATGCTCATTCTGATTTTTGATCGATGCATGGCTAGTTTTTTCTAACCACGGTTAGGCTATACTAACTTTCATCTTTTGTCAAGAGTCACGTGCGCTTTTTCCGGTAAGTATTCGAAAAAATACAATGAGTGGTTCCTTTCTCATGCTGATGGGATTTTTTGGAAAATTTACCCTAAAAATAAAAAGAGCCGCACGTCTGGACTCTTCGCCCAGACGGTCGGCATTCTTTTGTTATACTTCACGTGGTAAACCCCACTATTTCCGTCAGTCATATAACAATTGCATTGTACTATGAGTGGCAAATATTTTCAATAGGTAATTTTTCACAAACAATCCACATATGCCAGCAATTCCTCCGGTCTGCACTTTAGCACCCGTGATAGCTTCAGCAATGTCATTCCCTGGCAAGTAATACATAAAATTCTTGTTTTGTTTCCCATGTTTATGTTATAATATTCCAAAGCATATTTTACAAAATCTTTATGGCGTTATGCCATCTATATTCTGGAAACGTCAGATTATCCCCAATGATCTGCGTTGTTCGTTCGTATCTATGCTTTTAATTACCCATTAACGAATTTAAAAGCAGGAGACGAAAGAAATCAGATATAGAATATATTTATTCTCCTGCCAAGACAGTATTATTTAAGAGCTGTCTCACCAATCAGGAGGAAGCCTATGGCAAAACACAAACGAAACCATAACAAAGTATCCAGAAATTCAGCAGTCAATATGCCAGCTACAAACAGAAACTACAAAGACACTATTTTTCGCATGTTGTTTTCTGACCGGAAAAATCTGCTCTCTCTTTACAATGCCGTCAATCAGAGAAAATACCTGCACCAAATTTTATCGAGTTTTACAATGGTTCGACGGCAATTGCTGACTGTACAGAGCTTCGGCTTTCCTCGGCATTTGAACATTTGTCAGGTGAACCAAAACTTGAATTGATTGTCACGGTTTTAAACGTCAATGAGGGGCACAATGCAGAGTTAATGCAGCATTGCAATACATTAAACGAATATGCACAGTATGTTGCCAGAGTGCGGCTCTATGCAGCGGATATGTCTTTAGATCAGGCCGTGGAACGTGCCGTAGACGAGTGTATCAGGGAAGGGGATTTTAGCCGAATTTCTTACCCGCAACCGAAATGAGGTCATCAGTATGAGTATCTTTGAGTATGATAAAGAATTGGAAGAGAAGAAATTACGGAAAGCAGAATATGAAGCTGGACATGAGGCTGGTTTCTCTGAGGGGTGAAAAGTATGGTATAGAACGTGGTACTTTTCTAAATTCTATTGAAACTGCCAGACGTATGCTTAAATTTCAGGAATTTTCGCTTGAAAAAATTGCTGCTATTTCCGGGCTGTCTTTAGATGAGATAAAAAAATTACAAACAAACGAAGCGAGGTCTGATTCATGAAAATTGCATTAGTTTCCGATACACACGGTGTATGCCGTAAAGAATTATTTGACCATATCAAAAATTGTGATTATCTCATTCACACCGGAGATTTTGACAATGAACGTACCTATAACAGATTCTTAAACTGCGGCATTCCGATGTATGCAGTCCGTGGGAACTGTGACCACGGAGAGTGGGCGTCCTACCTGCATGAGTTTGTCTCCGTGCCGATTAATGGAAAATTATTTTATCTTGTCCATAACAAAGCTGACCTGCCTTTTGATCTCACGGATGCGGATTTTATAATTTTCGGACATACCCATGTATTCACGCACTACGACCGCTACGGAAAAGTTTTTATCAATCCGGGCAGCGCCGGGGCTGACCGCGGAGATGGAAAAGGCATTGCAATTTTAGAATTGACGGATAATGAATATGACGTGGAACGGATTTTGCTATAGACGAATGTATCAGGGAAGGGATTTTAGCCGAATTTCTTACCCGCAACCGAAATGAGGTCATCAGTATGAGTATCTTTGAGTATGATAAAGAATTGGAAGAGAAGAAATTACGGAAAGCAGAATATGAAGCTGGTTTCTCTGAAGGCGAAAAGCATGGACATGAGACTGGTTTCTCCGAGGGCGAAAAGTATGGTATAGAACTAAATTCTATTGAAACTGCCAGGCGCATGCTTCAATTACGTGAGTTCTCACTTGAAAAATTGCTGCTATTTCCGGGCTGTCTCTAGATGAGGTAAAAACTACAATAAATTTTAAATGAATCATTCCCTTAAAATAACAAAAAGAGCTCCTGTGTGCAATGTCATTAAGTTAAGATGACCAATCAAGATCTTAGCATCAGAAATGATGCTAGGGTCTTTTTATTTTGTAATAAATACTTGACATATGATTCGAAATGTGCGGCCGCTTTCGCTATTGAATGATAATGAGGTAGCGAAAGCGGCCCTTGTAATTAAGAACATCTTGATTGCAAGGAGGTAACGCATATGAGCAATTATATTAATCAGGTTTCAGATTCTCTAAAGAATCATATTTCGGAATTAGCTAACAATCCATGTTTATTTCTTCGAAACCCCAATGTCGATTTCTCTCGAAAACGGAAAATTGATTTCAAAACTTTTATAGGAATCATGATGAATTCGGGTGGAGCTACTATGAGTAAAGAACTACTTGATTTCTTTGATTTTGACAAAATACTCCGTCTGTGTCAGCATTTACGCAACAACGTTCAAAGTACTTCCAGAGGCTTTTGAATATTTGTTTAAATCTTTTACGGATGACAACCTTCCAACTACTAATAATTATCATGGTTATCGTTTAATTGCATGTGATGGAAGTAACTTGACCATTGCAACAAATCAAAAGGATCCAGAAACTTTTTGGGAATGTAATCAGTATGGTTCAATTGTTAATAAACTACATCTAAATGCCTTTTATGATGTTTTGAATCGTATATACACCGATGTTTTAGTGCAAACAGCAGCGGATTACAACGAGTCTAGAGCATGTGCAACAATGATTGACAGATCGAAACTAGAGAATGTTATTCCTGTTGCTGATAGAGGATATGAAAACTATAACATTTTTGCACATGCAATTGAAAAAGGATGGAAATTCGCTATACGTGTCAAAGATAAAAATAGTAATGGAATTGCATCTGGGTTAAATCTTCCTCCAAATGATGAGTTTGATATAGATATCACTCAGATTTTTTCAAGGAAAAATACAAAGACCACAAAAAATGCAGGCTATAAGTGGATGCCTGTAAATCAAGTGTTTGATTATCTTCCACGAAAAAGTGATAAAACATACGAATTATCATTTCGTATTATTAGATTTCCTATAGGGTCTAATTCTTATGAAATAATAATTACAAATCTTGATAGAAATATTTTTGATGTAAAAAAAATAAAGGAAATCTATCATTTGAGATGGGGAATAGAAACTTCATTCAGAGAATTAAAATATGCCATAGGATTACAGGTTTCCATGCACGAAAACCAGATTTTATTAAACAAGAAATATATGCGCGATTACTTTTGTATAACTGATATGTAATGACCTCTTGTCAAGTACAAATTAACAGAAATCACCACAAAATATTATTTAATTGTCTGAAGGCACCCTGAAAGAGCCTCGGAGTATCAGTTCCCGGCATTGGCCACTCTGATATACGTGGATTGGTTACCTACAGGTCAATGGTCCGCCGTGAGCTCTATCGTCTATTCGCGTGGATCACAGATTTCTATGTGCCAACATAGTTACGTCGTAGATAGCTCGAACCTCGAAATGGCCGAAGCCCTTCAGGATGTCTTCAGTTGTTACTTTTATTACTGGTCAGATGTATGTGGCGTAAGCCACCTTACAGCTGCTTGATTACCCACTATAACAGTGGGATGATGATGTCAAGTTGCAAAGCACCGCCATCGGCGGCCCGGTCTTGATATCGTCAGCACGGTGTTATACCGTATCAGGCGATATGTTCCGTCATCATGCCCCACATGAAACAGCAAGCTCACGCGCAATTGCTGTTTTAGCTACATTGTGTTTCTTACTTTCCCAAGAACCATTTTGTAGTATCGGCGTCTTAAGCGTTCATTGGCTTTATCTGCATAAGCAATAACCTGTGGCGAATTTCCGGCTTGACGTGATTTCAGTTCCTTGGATTTGAATCCTATCTGACCACGGGCATAGCATTGAGAAGCTTCTGTAAGGAGCATACGGACATGGCGATTTCCGGCTTTGGTAATACCAAGCCTTGTCTGTCCGTCACCGCTGGAATCCTCGCCCGGAACAAGTCCAAGGTAGGACGCAAAATTCTGTGCAGACGCAAAACGCTGAAAATCACCAACCTCGACCAGAACAGATAATGCGGTGTGAGTCTTGATACCGATGAAACAACAGAGTTTCTTAACCGATTCTCTGTATTCATCCTTAGAAGCAAGTTCCTCAATGCGCTTATCCAACCGTTCAACCTTATCACTAAGAGTAGTATAGGTCAGCAGATATTCGTCGAGGATTTCTTTGTAAAGTGCCTCAGGGTTCAATGACTTAAGCCATTTGATGTGTGCTGCTGTCCAGTGGCTGTTTCCATCATAGCGATAGTTGTGGCGAAGGCAAAACGCTAGTATCTGCTGCTTGACCTTTTTGAGTGCCAGCTTATGATCATCCCTCATACGGAGGAATTCTTTGTTTCCTCGTCTGTTGCTGTAGGGATATGAACAGGACTGTAATTATGCTGTGCGAGACATTTACCAATTATTTCTGCATCTCGTCTGTCAGTCTTAATTCTTCTTTACTGCGTTGCTCAAGCATCGTAGTTGGAGCAAGTATCACACAGTTAACATCATGTTCTGTTAATTGATGATATAAAGTATAACCGAGGCAACCAGCCTCATAACCGCATATGAAGTTAGCATCGTTTCCGTAGACGGTACGAAGAAACCCAGATACTTCAGAACATTTTGTAATCACCTTCTGTTCTCTGGAAGTGAGAACCTTTCTCTGCGTCGATTGTGTACGCACAAAGTGTAAAACTTTCTTTGTGTACATCCATTCCTACGTAAACTGTGTTATAATTCATTTGATGACCTCCTTTGTATGCGGTAATCCCTGTTACCATTGTTCTTGTCAAACTTTAGTATACAGGTAAATCCACGAACCTACAATGTGGAGGTCATTACATATTGTCTATTGTGAATTAATAACAACACATGTAATAAAACAAATGAAAAACAATGATAAAACAAAACAGGTGAACTTTACAATCGCCATTTATATTTGTAGGGAATATCTCCGTAATAAACGCAATCTTAGTCCACCTAATGTGATTAACCTAATAGAAAAGCATGTATTACCAGTAAGACCTGGTCGAAAAGACCCTCGCAAAGTCAAACCCCAGGCATCTGTAAGCTTTCTATATAGAGTGGCTTAATCATAGATAATTATAAGTTTTTTTTGACAGATAATCAATCTGTCTTTTTGTTGTGCTGCAAAATAGACAAAAGAAAAAAACACATCATATTTATCAAACAATTGCAAATATGATGTGTTTTATAATTATGTCAAAATTCTTAACTTAATGACATTGCTCCTGTGAGCTCTTTTTGTTATTTATTCTGTAATTTTCAATTACTGTAACAGAGAAAGTACACCCTGAGTAGACTGATTAGCCTGTGCAAGCATAGACTGTCCAGCCTGTGCAAGAATGTTGTTCTTGCTGTACTCAACCATCTCTTCTGCCATATCTGTATCACGGATACGGGATTCAGCAGTTGTTGTGTTCTCAACAATGTTGTCTAAGTTGTCGATCGTATGCTCTAATCTGTTCTGTACAGCACCAAGAGCAGATCTCTGAGAAGAAACCTTTGCGATAGCATCAGAAATTGCATCTACTGCATAAGTAGCTGCTGTTCCGGTAGCGTCTGTTACATTCAAGCCTTTTACTCCGAGATTTGCAGAATTCATTACATCAATGTCAACTGTAATCTTATTTGTCATGTCTGCATCTGCACCAACATGTAAGTTGAAAGAAAGTGTATCAGCTACTGTTGCATATCCTTTTGTGATTGTATAGGTTGTCTTTCCACCTGCATCTGCTCCATGAAACAGTTGCATCTCCGTCAATAGCTCCAATTTTATTAGCAGCCTGAAGTTCTGCCTTAATTTTACCTTTAGCTGTCGTTGCTGAAATAATGGATGAATCATCGTCATCAACACCATCTCCGTTAGCATCATTCATTGCTGCATATTCTTTAGTGCCAACAGTTGCTTTCGAACCATCTTTTACAATATTTGCTATTGTGACAGCACCACCAGCAACCTGATTTCCATCTTTATACCAGCCTTCAGGTATTACAGTGCCACCAGTGGTAGCTGCCTTATAAGTATAACTGTTTCCATCAACTGTAATTTGCTTATCTGCTGCTTTATATTGATCAATAGCTGCGATAATCTCTGCCTTATCAATACCAATTGTATACTCTTTGCCTGCGATCTTATACTTATCGCCTTCTTTAAGCGTATCCATAACAAATATTGCAGATTTTGCACTATCTGTTAATGTTCCTTTCAGTCCTGCATCATGACCTTTCATAAACATTTTTGTAGCCGTTGTCACCTTTAACAGATAAATCTCATTAAATTTGGTTGTCTCAGCTACACGGTCGATCTCAGTTGTCAACTGGTCAATCTCATCCTGGATTGCCTGACGGTCAGACTCTTTAGAGTTTGTTCCGTTAGCTGCCTGAACTGCTAACTCATTCATTCTCTGTAACATGGAGTGAACTTCTGTCAAAGCACCTTCTGCTGTCTGTACAGAAGAAACACCATCCTGAGCGTTTGTGGAAGCCTGATCAAGACCACGGATCTGTTTTCTCATTTTTTCAGAAATTGTTAATCCTGCTGCATCATCTGCTGCACGGTTAATTCTGTAACCAGAAGATAATTTCTCTGTGGATTTGCTCTGTGCTCCTGTTGTGATGTTTAACATTCTGTTGGCATTCATTGCCTGCATGTTGTGTTGTACTACCATAATATAATCCTCCTTGTCTCATCTTTTTGATGAGCTATTATGTTTTTTCTCCGGGGAATCCGTTCCCCGGGCTTATTTATAACAAACAGGGCGTCCCGGGTTTTGCCCTGTCTATTACCAGATGTTATCTGATGCAAAACTACTCTTTCATCTTTTCTGCATCTCTTTTTGCCTCTGCTTTCATGCGTTCATTCCATAAAATCTTTTTAATCTCTGCCTGTGCTTCTCTGGAAATTCCCGGCTCAGCATAATAGGTATCTTTCCTGCGCTCCGGGTTTGTTTCTGTTTTATTCCGGGCAATATTGACATCTCTCGGTGCGTCCACCAGAAGTCTGATATGATTTCCGGCGCCTCCGGCATATACCACGCGGATATTATCGCCAATGTTTAAATATTCACCCTGTTTCAATGAAAGTTTGAGCAATCTGTTACCTCCCTGCACACTTACGTTTTTTGTAATCACATCCATGATTTTTTTTGCAACATAACTTACAGAAATGTTGCATTTTCGACATGAAACATGCGGATTTTCATTGTTAAATAATGTATCTGCAAATAAAAATACTTTTCCGTTTTCAGCTGTATTTTTTTAAGGTGCGGTCATACCAAAAAATGTTGGAAGGAAAACCAGGTAATAAAAATCATGAGAAAATCCGTTCTTGAGAAAATCTGATAAAAAATTTTATTTCAGGGGTAAAGTTTCCGAATGAATATCCGATATAGAACTTGTAAACAAAATGCAACATTTCTGTAAGAAATGTTGCATTTTATTACTAATTTATACGTTGTATATACAGTCATTTTGGGATATAACTGTGGATGTCAAAGTGCAGAAACTGCACAATTTATCATGAATTTCAGGAGGTAATTCTCATGGGAACCACGCAGCCAATCAGAAAAGAGGACGAGTTATATTCATTCCGTATGTATTATGCAGATGAAAAACCGAATGTCCGCAATTATACACTCATTGTCCTCGGTTTAAATACCGCACTCCGTATTGGTGATCTATTATCTTTAAAATGGTCATCTGTATACAACTTCCAATTTCAAAGCTTTTACGACCATATTTTGATCCACGAACAAAAAACTGGAAAACGAAACAATGTTCTTTTAAATGCCACTGCAAAGGATGCACTACAGGCATACTTCAATGAGCGGTCCCGGAGGAAAGCGAATATATTTTCACGAAAACAACCTGTCACGAAAACCGCTCAACCGCTCGCAGGCATACCGGATCGTCAAACTGCCGCAGTTCACACCACACAGGAAGACTGCATCAGTTGTCATTCCCTCAGAAAACATTTGGTTACCATGCATGGAAACAGGGAACCCGCCAGCACTTTTAATGGATATTTATAATCATTCCTCCTACCGCATCACCCAGCATTATCTCGGAATCAGCCAGGATGAACGTGATGAGATTTATCTGAAACTTGATCTATGACCACTCCTGCTGCAGTTCCTGCTCCCGGAACAGTGTATCCACGATCACATAGTACTCTGCAAGGCGTTCCGTCTTTTTGATCTTCTTGAGATACTTCTCCGGATTCGTGAAACTCTTCCTCATATAGCACCAGAGTTCTTTCATTTTAAATAACGTGTTGCGGTCGCCGGACATCACGCCTTTGTAGCCGTCACAGATATCATCATGGAACGCGCGGAGTGTCTGCTTGTCCACTACATTGCACTTTTTGTTTCCAACCAGTGTATCTTTAGCCACAAACTGAGCCTCCACCCTTTGAAGTTCTCCAACCAGCCCCGGATTCTGCAAAATGCCTCTCCCAAGCATGACTTTTCTGTTTGGAAATCTGCCGTAACCGCCCGTATGCCCCGACCGAATGAATATCCCCATTGAAACAAAGGGAATGTCTGCTGTGCTCTGCTGCATACTGATAGGTTTCCATACGCGGCGAATATTTATAAAAATCCTTCTGGATTCTCGGATGCACGATCAGTTCAGACAGCGGATATTTCTCATAGATAGCAAGAGATTTTCCCATTCCTCCGGTGAATCTTTTCCAACTCTAGTTTTGATGGAGATTTTACAGTCACATGCATGGAAAATTTTATCAAGAAAACTGTCCAGCTGATCCGGTACCGCAAGAAATCCAGCCCCTCTGTTTTTTGCCACCACCGTTCCGGACGGACAGCCGAGGTTTAAATTCACCTCATCATAACCATATTGCTTCAACTGGTTTACAATCGAAATAAAATCGTCCGGCTGATTTGTCAGGATCTGCGGAACAACTTCCATACCCTGATTATGCTCAGGATCAATGTCCTTTTTCACTTTAAAATCCAGTTTTTTATTTGTGATAAACGGAGTGAAGTACCGGTCGATATCATGAAAATATTTCTGATATGCGTTACGGTAAATATAGCCGGTCAATCCCTCCATCGGTGCCATGTAATACTTCATTTTCTTTCCTTCCTGTTATTCCCGGCTCTGTATGATCTGGTAGATTTCTTCCGTCTGCGCATCGTCAGATCCACCCATATAATAGTCTGTTCCATCTGCAGAAAAATGCAGAAATTCTGTGTTTTCCGGGTTTAAAAAGACCTCGCATTTTCCAACATTTCTTATGAAAAAGGTTCCTTTTTCCAACGTATCCATCGCAGTTCCACTTGATTTACTCCAGGACGGAAGCTCTGTGATTTTCTCGACATGTTCAATATCTTCCACCTGGATCTCATAATCTACGTTCAAATGTTTTGCGTAAAGTATCTCATCTTCTACCTCAAGCCGGATTGGTGTGAATTCATCAAGGATCAGCCAGATACACATTGCCGGAATCGTCACCATAAGTACCACTGCGCCCAAAATAGCACTTCCTTTTCCAACCGGTGTTGCCAGATTCATAGTCGTTCCCATTCCTACTTTCTTTGGCACCATGCTGTGTCTGTCTGCCGGATTGTAGTAGAAGATTCCCCAGATCCAGTGCCTGTCGTCATCAGCGTTATCGTTCAGCTCACGCTTTGCTTCGTAGACTGCTTCAATTTTCCTTAACTGTTTCATTAACGGAATACACAAAAGCAGTGTTGCCAGTGTATACACCATGCTGCCTGTCAAAATCATCCATCCCATATTATCTGCCAGAAAAGATGCTGCCAGGATCACTGCCGCAAATGCCGTATTCAGCCAGAGTACGATGAGCCAAGAAATTTTTCCAGATATTTTTTCTTGCTCTTGTATAATTCAGGTTTACGTCACTGTCATTATTTATCACCGCTGTCGGCTGTCTGTCCATCCAGACTGCTACAGCAGTCAGTGCCAGTCCACACAGCCATATGATGATCGTAAGCCACCCTATACTGCTTAATTCTATTGTTTTTTCCAAAGCCGGATTGAAACTCTTTGCCCATACCGGCACAAGTGCAAGCAGTAATGCCGCCAGATTCGGCAGGAAAAATGGCAGAAATTTTACTCTTCTGATTTTTCCGACTGCTTTCAATTCGATGCGGTGTTCCATCTTCTCCGTTTCATACAGACAATGTTCCGTTTTCCATCTTTTCAATCCGTTGTTCGCATGCACCAGCGGAAGACACAGCAATACGATTGCAAGCAATATCCACATCATCCAGATTGTAAGCTGGATGGACATGTGTTTTGTCAGGAAACTGCTAAGCGGAACGATCAGCAGAAATATAAAATACTGTTTCATCTCTCTGCGGAACTTTTCCACAATTGCTGCCACCTCCGGTTCCTTTATCCACTCCGGTTTCATATTCACTGCAAACAGGCAGCCATCTGCATACTGATACTGTCCTCGGAAACAAAAATAGAGGACTAATAAAACCGGATACATTGTGAAAAACATAATTATGTTTACGAGCATAGTTTTTCTCCCTTCAAAGCTGGATTGTAATAGGCGTTTGCGAAACTCCTCATACTCTTCTTTCAATTTAGATTTTCAGGAGTTTCACAATTGTTCATCAAATCACTACGTATTTTATTCATACAGCTTCCCGCAGATTTCAAAAAATTCTTCCTTCGTCATGCCGCTGACTTTCGCTTCCGAGATGATCTGCTGCAACAATTCCTTTGATTTCTCCGAAAGCTCTTTCGTCACCGCAAATTCTTTCCGCACCCTTGCGCCGCTCCTGCGGTCAGCGAAGATATAGCCTTCCTGTTTGAGCAGACTATAGGCTTTGTTGACTGTCATGGAATTGATCCCGATCTCTTCTGCAAGCCCGCGGACGGTTGGAAGCTGTTCTCCCGGCGATAGTCTTCCATCGGAAATCCCCTGCACGATCTGGTTTCGGATCTGCTGATAAATTGGGATTTCTGACATCTCATTGATGGATATGATCATGAGGTTCTCCTTTCTCCCGCGTTTCTGTTATATTAATATCGAATTCTTTCTAAAATAAAGTGTCCGCCTGATACACATTTTCCTGCACGAGCGAATAACGTTGCTATGTGTTCGTCTTCATGAGTTGTACATCCTTGCGGAATGTTTTTATATAATAGGAATGAAGTTTCCTATTGCATAAAAATATGTATCATTTGTATTAATTATTATAATACAAATGATACATATGTCAAGTGTTTCTAAAAGATATTTGTGATTTGTGCAAGCAAAAAAGATAAATACGCATAGCAATTTCCTATAAAAAAGCGCCAGAACCAGCACCCTCTGCCGGAACTTGCGCTTCTTTAGCAAATTACTATTCTACAGTCTGTTTATGCCTGTTCTTTCAAAAAGGTCAAAAACGTCTCCACGCCTCCACCGAGCACCTTCACTGCCTCCGGGCGGTTTCCTTCAATCGCAGACACGTCAAAGAAATCACCTGCTTTTGATTTCTCTGTGTACATAAAGCTGTCACTTCCATATAACTCATGCTCGATCTCAACAAATTCATCGCCCCAGAATGAGCAGTCCTCTGCTGTGATTCCTTCTGCTTTGAATCTCTCAAGAAAAACATCCACATTATCGCTCTTGCAGGAAATTCCAACTTCCAGATATTTTGCATCGCAGGTTGCCGATACTCTCTGTCCGAATTTCTCTCCGGTCTGCTCTGCAATGCCGATCAGTTCCTTCAATCCAGATTCGATACCATGCTGTTTTAAGATCTGGCGTAAATGTTCCACCTCATCGCCCTGCATGAAAAGCTGGTCTCCACGGTCGTTTTCCACCATAAGATCGATCTTGCAGTAATTCGGACGGCTGAATACAATGTCTGTTTTCAGTCCGTATTCCCACAATAATTTCACATGGATTGCATAACAGATATCATGGATTTTCAACAATCCTTCCTGGTCTGGAATCATAGATGCGAAAATTTCCGGTCTATCGTCCGTGATCTGATAGTTGTATGCCCCTCTTCCCAGTCCGAAGAACAAATTCTTCTGCTCTTCCTCTGTGAAATAAGTATGGAACTTCCCACCTGCTATCTTATCGTAAGTTGTCCCGCTTACGATCACAAGCTTTGTTCCCTGCTGTAACAGTGGCTTCATTGCAACAACTGCATCCTCAACCGGCGCAGTTCTTGATGTCACTGCGGTTCCGTCCCAGTCGAAGAAAATTGCTTTATACTTTTTATTCATAGCTGTCTCCTCTTTATTATCTACGCATTTGCGAAACTTAATCTTATTTCCTATAACTCATTGAATCAATTAAGCTGGTATGTATACGTCTCCCCACTCTTCAGCACAACTTCCTTACCTCGCACCGTAAATGAAATCTCCCCGCCTTCCAGCAGCGTGAACTCCGCCTTATCCTTTGTAATACGCACTTCCAGAAGTGCTCCTTTGAATTTTAGCCGGAATGCATATTCCTCCCACTCTTTCGGGATGGTCGGCTTGAATTTCAACACACCATTCTGACAACGCACACCTGCGAATCCATTAACGATCGCCTGCCAGGTTCCTGCCATGTTGGCGGCATGGATTCCCGCGTAGAAGTTGTTGTGGTAATCATCGAGATCCATTCTTGCAGACTGTGAGAAATATTTATATGCTTCATCCAGATAGCCGATGTCACATGCCACGATTCCGAAAATACAGGTGGACAAAGAAGAATGATGCAGGTAACTTCCTGATAGAAGTCGTAGTTTCTACGGATTTCTTCTTCGGTAAAGAGATCGTTATGCAAGTACATGCCAAGGATCGCGTCTGCCTGTTTTGACATGCGGTGGCGCATGATAAACAGCGGATGGTAATTCTCATACAGCCATGCACGCTTCTCCGGTGGAATCTTATTTTCATCCCACGGTTTCCGCATCATAAAACCGTCATCCATCGGATACACCTGCCGCTTCGACGTATGGGAAATACATCTTTCGATGATCTCACGCCAAAGTCCCAGCTCCTCCACAGAAGTCCAGTTTCTCTTCCAGTCTCTTAAGATCCTCCGGTGCATGCTCTTTTAAGTATTCCACTGCTCCAACCGCATCCCGCAGGTTCTCTCTCGCCATCAGGTTGGTGTAGAAGTTATTGTCAACTAACACGTTATATTCGTCCGGCCCGGTCACATCACAGATACAGTATTTTCCGCCTTTGCACTCCGCAAAAGAACCGACATCTGCCCATACTCTGGCAGTCTCGATCAGAATCTCCGCACCTTTTTCTTTCAGGTAATCCACATCCCCTGTCACCTGAAGATAGAGTGACAATGCATAAGAAATATCCGCATTGATATGATACTGCGCTGTGCCGAGCGGATAATAAGTGGAAGCCTCCTCACCATTGATCGTTCTCCACGGATAGAGTGCACCTTTCATGTGACCTAAAATCCTTGCACGGTCTCTCGCCTGTGGCAGCGTCGCATAGCGGTAATCTAGCAGCTTTCTTGCAGTCTCCGGTTCTGTAAAGATCAGAACAGGGAGTACATACATCTCTGTATCCCAGAAATAATGACCTTCGTATCCCTCTCCGGAAAGTCCTTTTGCCCCCATTCCAGTCTTTCCGTCTCTTCCGGCTGACTGGATAATATGGAACAGATTAAAGTGTAAACCCTGCTGTAATTCTTCATTCCCCTTGATCTCTACATCTGCTGTCTTCCAGAAATCCTGCATATAACTCTTCTGCTGTTCTTTGAGCTTCTCATAGCCTTCACTCTTTGCAGCCGCAAGCTCGTCCTGCACAAAAGCTTCCAGCTTCTCTTTCTCCATGTCAAGACTGGTCGAATAACAGATAAATTTATCGAGTGTCACGCACTTTCCCTCTTTTGCTGACAAGGAAACTCTGGATACTGTATCCATTTCTCCTGCTTCCGCCATCCAGTTCACGTCTGTCACTGTCTGTCCATCACACCATAATTCATGAACACTTCCGCATGCCACAGTCAGGTGACTTCCCTTTGTTGTTCCCTCATAATAGGAAATGTCGTTCTCCGCTTTCACCTTATCAGGATCAAGTCTCCGTCCAAATGGTCCATAGTCCACGATTGGATTTGTTTTTCTTGTATGATTTTCCACATCTGCCTGCATTTTTGACACAAACTCCACCGTTCCAGCATAATTGACTGGTCTGACCTGATAACGGATTGCCATGATATTTTTTCTGGCAAAGGAAACAAGACGGAAAATATGAATTTCTGTCATTTTTCCACTTGAAGCCGTCCATGTCAGTTTCCGCTCCAGAATACCATCCTTCATGTGAAGCGTTCTTGCATACTCTTTTACTTCGCCCTGCTCCATCGTGAACTCTTCACCGTCCAAAATGACATGAATTTCCTTCAGATTCGGCAGATTTAAAAGCGACTGACTCAAAAGCGGTGAACCAAAATTCGCCTCTCCATAGCGGATCTCATTGCTCTCATAAAAGCCGTTGACGAAGTTTCCTTCCAGACCGGTATCCACATCGAATGGATACGCCTCCTCGAAAGTTCCTCTTGTGCCAATGTAGCCGTTAGACAGCGCAAATGTCGTCTCATTTCTGTAATTATTTTCTTTTTTTCGAATTCCGTCTCCGTGATATTCCATTGTTCGATCGGATATATTGGTTTCTTAAACTCCATTATTCACTAACTCCTTCTGTTTTCCTAATACACAATCTCCCAGAACAACTCTTCTCTTTTGACAAACGCATATAAAAATTCTACCGCATCCTCTTTGATCGCATTTTTATGACATGCCAGCGCACGTGCCTTTCTGTTCTTGGAAAAATCAAGTGCCCACATATCTTCCGGAACTGCAAAGCTGATGCGTTCTTCCCATTTTAACAATCCTTTATCAAAATCTTTTGGACACGCAAATGGTTCACAGACATCCATACTCTTCGCATAATCCCAGATGTTATCTCTCTTAGCAGAGCGGTTCGGCCAATTTTCATCCCCGGCATTTGAGTGGACTACTCCTGAAAATAATGTCGGATGATATTCTTTCTCCTCCGTCAGAATCTCTTTAATAAAAGTACCAGCCCACTGTGATCCCCATGTCTGTCATATTCTGCAGTTGTAAAAATAATTTCTGGACGTTTTTCCATAATGATCTCTTTTAAATCCTGTTTAAATTGATTTCTTGTATACAAAGCAGGCTTTCCATACTTTTCCGCATGATAATCTTTCTTGTCAGGGAGCGCATACGTATGATTCGAACAGTGCGACACATGTACACGGTCACCCTTTCTGTCATCGTATAACTGATGAAGAAAACTCTCTGTCTCATCCATCCCGGTATCCGCATAACCGAGAAATGTCACCTGTCCCTCGTCCAGTCCAAGCACCTGAAGCCCTGCCAGTGTCTCTGGCAGACGGACACTTCCGGTTGCCTCATCATGTCCTTCATAATCTCCGTTTCCTGCCATCACTACATGAACACCAATTCCTTTTGCAAGTGCTTTCTCCATAATACCTGCTGCAAGAAGGATCTCATCATCTTCATGCGGCACGATCACCATAATATTTTGATTCCTGCATCCAGTTCCATTCGTCTCATATTCTTCTCCATTCTGCAATATCGTCTTACCCCTTCACTGCACCGGCAGAAACTCCTGCGATAATGTATTTCTGCATGAAAATATAGAAGATCATAAGTGGTGCAACACCAAGCATCAGCATTGGGAACAACGCTGTCCAGTCGGTTGAGAACTGTCCGATATTTCTGGATACTTCCTGAAGGATGACATCCTGCTCACGGCTCTGTAAGAACAGAAGCGGTGTCATAAATTCATTCCACACATTCAAAGTAACAAGGATAACAACCGTTGCAATAACCGGTTTCAATAATGGAAGTACGATCACAAAAAACTTACGGATCACAGAGCAGCCGTCGATTTCTGCCGCTTCCTCTAACTCCTTTGGAATGGTCGATTCCACAAACTCTTTAAACAGGAAAATTCCCTGTGGAACATTGATCGCCACATCCACAAGAATGACTGCCCATGCCGTGTTCATCAGTCCGATACTTTTCACAATTTTAAACAGGCTGACAATATTCATCTGGAACGGAACAACCAGACCTGCAAGGAACAGCAGGAAAATGCGGTTTCCCCATCTGGACTTCGTTCTTGCCAGCGCATAACCTGCCATGGATGTAACCAAAACAATAATTGCAACTGCAAGTACTGTAATTTTTACAGTATTAAACAATGCTCTCGGATACTGCATATTTACAAAAGCATCTACATAATTCTGGAATACCCAGACTTTGGGAAGCCCCAACGGAGACTGTGTTGCCTCCTGCGGATTTTTAAATGTCGTCACGATCAGGTAATAAATTGGAATAAACCATACCGCTGCCAGAAGTATCATAAAATCTCTGTAATAACAAGCCCGCGTTTTTCTTTTTACTGACTCCCATTTCACTACTTTTCTGTTTTATCATGAGATAGCCTCCCCCCATTTTCCCATTATTTTGGTTGTCACACCGCTAATGATCAATACGATGATAAAGAAGCATACACCGAAAGCGGAACCTACCGAATAGAAGCCATCCGAGATACCTTTCTTCATCATAACTGTCATAACCGTTTCCGTTGCATTTCCAGGTCCGCCGGAAGTCATGGAGTAGATTGCGTCAAACGCTTTCATGCCTCCGATCAGTCCGGTTACTACAATAATTTTTACGGAAGGACACATGAGTGGGAGCGTAATCCTAAAAAAGCTCTGTCTGCCGTTTGCTCCATCGATCTGTGCCGCCTCATATAACTCTGGTGAGATACTCTGCAGGTTGGCAAGAAAAATAACCATCGCCCAGCCGGTCCACTGCCAGATCTGCGTAAATATAACAGAGAATAGTGCCCGGTTTGTCGTGAAGAAGTTAATCGTATCTAACCCGAAGCGGTGAAGCAGATTGTTGATCAATCCATAGTCCGAGGACGATAAAATAAAGTTCCATAAATACCCAATAATCAAAGAACTGAATACTGCCGGGAAAAAGTAAACCGCACGGAGCAGATTTCTTGTCTTTAACTTTTTATTCAAAACAGCAGCGATCGGAAGACCAAGAATTACCTGAAATCCAGTCAGTAATATGGCATAAATCAATGAATTCTTGATTGCAATCCGCATTAAAGGCGTCTGGAATACTTTTATATAATTCTGAAATGCAACAAAGTGCAGATTTGTCGGATTCATATCAGTATAATCAGTAAAACTATAAAAAATGGTGTACATAAACGGCAAAATACTAAAGATCAGATAAATTGCCAGTGCCGGAATAATAAACACCGCAAAGTAACGTCCGAGTGAACCACATTCCCTTTTTTTCTGTTTTTTATTCATAAAATCTTGCTTCCTTTCCGAAAAGGCAGAAAGAGCCTCAAACCCAGCCTCACTGCCGAGTTTGAGGCATCTTCACTGCACTCTTATCTATTTTGATAATAACTCAGAAACCACTTCATCAACCGTCTGTAATGTTGTGGATAAATCCTGCGCACCTAAAAGATAACTCTGCATCTCTGTTCCATAAGTCTCATGTGCACCTGCTGCAGAACCCCATTCATTCCATGGGCAGTAAACATTGCCTGCTGCTAACGCACCTGCGACACTTGTATATGCTTCCGGAAGGTCAAATTCTACTCCATTTAAATAAGAAGAACCCTGATTGTTCTGCCATAAAGCGTTCTGTCCATCTGTCGTTGAAATTGCTGCAAGCACTTTTTTCACTGCGTCAAGGTTCTTGGAAGAAGCATTTGCTGCAAATCCACAGCCAGGACCACCAATGAGCCAGCCTGCGCTTTTGTTCCATAGAAAGGCATCATGTCAAGCTGTAACTCCGGATTTTTTTCCATGATCGCATCATAATCCCAAGGACCGGAGCAGAACATTGCTGAACCGCCTGTTGCAAACTGCTCTAATGCCTGATCATGATCAATACCTGTCATGTCTGCTGTGTATACACCATTATCGATCAGTTGTGACCATGTCTCGATATATGGATTCCAGGTTCCGTCCATTGTCACTTCGCCGTTACGATATTTTTCTCCAAAACCTTTTCCCTCATCAGTGGACAGATACTCTGCTGTCACAAATGCCATAGAACTCTTTAACAGCGGTTCCCATGATTTTAAGCCTGCTGCAAGTGGTGTAACTCCTGCATTCTGGAATGTTGTACAAACGTCTAAAAACTCATCAAATGTCTTTGGAAGTTCCACATTATTTTCTTCAAAATTTCTTTGTTATAATAGATTCCTTCAAACCAGCTGATTCCCGGAAGTGCATAGGTACTTCCGTTATATCCGTAAACACTTGTACCTGCTGTGGAATAATCAGCTGCCAGATCATCCAACGCTTCCAGATAACCTAATTTTGCATGTTTTAATGCAGAACCCGGTGACTCGCAGATGATGTCCGGTCCTTCGCCTGCGGAAAGCTGGGTATCAATAATTGTATCGTAGTTAGAGTTATCAATAAACTGATATTCAATCTCTACCTCCGGCACTGCCTCTGCAAGATAATCTAACATTGCCTGTACCGTGTCTTCACTATTCCAGTAAGACATACGGATTGTCACTTTGTCCGAAGAAGAGTCTGTTTTCTCTCCCTTTGTCTCTGTCTTAGATGCTGAATCTGTGCTTCCTGTATCCGAGGAGCTTCCACATCCTGCTACTACCCCAAGTGTCATTGCTGCGCACAATAATACGCTCAAAACTTTTCTCTTCATACCTTTTTCTCCTTTTCCCGAAAGAAAATACCGCTGTCTGCTGCTGTTTTTCTCTTTCATTTGATATATTTATCATACAGTCGAACCTAGCAGAATAAAATAATACTTTCTTTGGAAAAGTAATACTTTTTCATGTATTTTATTTTGGATTTTTCTTCTGCAGCGTATCCGGCATCTTTACCGTAAAGCAGGTATATTTTGCATCAGTGACTTTCACTTCAAGACTTCCGAGTGCTCCGTAATAAAGCTCCAGACGTTCCTTGATATTGTGGATTCCATAGCCTTTTCCCTGTTCATTCAACAATTTCTCTACCATTTCAAGTTCGATCAAAGGTCCGTTATTGTAAATAGAAAATACCTGCTGCTCCGGTTTTCTGCAAAACTCTACAATAATTTTTCCGGTGTCCGGTTCTTCCATATAATCAATGCCGTGCTTCATCGCATTTTCCACCAGCGGCTGAAGCAGAAAGTTCGGCATACAGCATTCGAGACCGCTCTCATCTATCCGGTATTCCACCTCAAATGGTTCCTCATGCATTTTTTTCTGGATCTCAATATACGACCGGATATTCTCCAACTGACTGCTCACCGTTGTGATCTGTTGTCCGTTGTTTAATGCTGTGCGGTAGAATTTTGCCAGAAGTCCTGTGATATCGCTGATATCGTCATCCCCTTTTCTGAGCGCCTTCCACTTGATACCTGAGAGGCAGTTGTAGAGGAAATGAGGGTTCATCTGCGCCTGCAGCGCTCTCAATTCGGATTCTTTTTTCTCAATCTCCATCTTGTATACTTCATTAATCATGGAATCTAACTGCACAGTCATTCTTCCGAGACTGTTCGTCACCATGCCAACCTCATCCGTGTCGGTTGTGTGACAGGGATTTTGCAGATCGCCGTTTGCAATACGCTCCGCCTGATCCCTCAACTGCAAAATTCTCTGACCGATCACACGCGACAGCACTCCAATCACCACCAGTGTCAGTCCGACACAAATAAGTACTACTATGATTGTAGAAAATATAATGGAATAAATCTGTTCCGAGATTGTATTCCGGTCAATAAAATAGTAAATTTTCCAGTCGACTTTTTCCATCGACGCTTCTTTTAAAATATATTCTTTATTTAAGACGGATGCATCCTCCGGGTTTTCTCCGATGTACGCTTCAATTTTCTGTTCCATCTGCTCATCAGCAATTTTTTTTGTGTAAATCACCTGACCATTTCCGTCTTTTATCACGATCCCGTTGTCCAGATAATCCATCGTATCAAACGGTTCCAAAATCCGGTTTAAGTAAAATTCCGCACGCAGTACACCGATTCTTCTGCTGGTCGTTGCCGTATCTAAAATTGTCCGCGTTGCATACAGCTTTCCGTCCTCCTCGGCCGTCCACTCTGTATTAAAATCTTTTTCGTGCTTTTTGTACCACACCGTATCCTCATATGGCTCCGCCGACTCCAGGAAAGAGCCTATGTCTGATGCCGTATTTGGTGTGACGATCTTGATCATTTTTAAGTTTTCATCGCTCGTTATAAAGTACCAGAATACCGGTTCCACCGTCTTATTCAGACTCTGTGCGATTGCACTACCATTATAGGCATTCCCCTCAACGTCTGTCGAAATTCCAGATTGTACGCCAGATATTTTGTAAAATCTGTCTCTCTCTGAAAAATAGCGTCTGCCTCCTGACACATACGGTGTAAATTATTGTCCATCGTCACTTCTGTCTGGTCCAGCAGATTTTGATTTGCCGCAGAAAACGAATGAATACCGAGAATACATAACGGAATCGACACCAGAATAATATAACTTATAATAAGCTTTTTCTGCATGGACGCATTATGTATAAACCAGTTACAGATTTTCTTCACTTGACCTTCTCCCCTTCTTATGTATTTCTGTCAACATGACCGCACCACTGTATTTCACTTCCAATTTTTCTGTTTATTTCTGCTCACGGTACTGCTTCGGTGTCACACCATAGTAATTTTTAAACAGTTTGTTGAAATAGGGCTGGTTTGTGTAGCCACATGCCTTTCCGATATCCACGATCTTCCAGTTGCTCTCCTCTAACAGTTCTTTCGCTTTCTTCATGCGATAGTCTGTCAAATATTTCACAAGATTGTATCCTGTCTCCTTCTTGAAAATAAAGCTCACATAGGACGCTGTGAGGCAGACTTTTTCTGCGATCTCTTCCAGACCGATATCATGCATATACTCATTCTTGATGACTTTTTTGATTTCGGATACCGTGAGGCTCGTATCCGGCAGACTCTGTTTCTGGGAAACAGTGATCTCCCGTATCACTTTTGACACAACTTCGCCCACTTTCCAAAGATCATGACTGTTCATAATTTCATCTGCTGTCTGCATGATCAGGCTCTCGTTATAGATGCCGTACTTCTGATAAATAGCCTTGACAATATCTAAAATCAGATACTTTGCATAAAATGCACTCGACGCTTTTTCATTTTCCAGACGTTTCAGATAGACCAATAACTGTTCTTCCACTGCAGGCATATTTTCATCCTCTATGCTTCGGAAAATACTATCTTTCATCTGCATGGTTTCCTCGAGCGTTCCTGTATCCCGCGCTGCTTTCTGTGCAATGTAGATTACTCCCGAAAAATAGCTGAACGTGTCATTTCGGACATCTTCCATTTCTTTTACCCTGCCTGAAAATTCTTTTATTCCAAAGAATGTTGTTCCGACAATAATCGATGGCATCTCTGCTTTTTCCTCGGTCAGATCGGCATATAATAAACGGATGGAATTTTCCACTTTCCGTTCCTCGATCGGCTCTCTGCTGTAAATGATCACATAAATCTGGTTTGGATAAAAGTCGATCTGTTCATATGGTAATTTCATATTGCGTTTCAGTATTTTTTCAAATTCTTCCTCGCACAGTTCAAAGTAATTGTTCCGTGTCTCAATACTCACGAAACAGATATATTTATTTTCCAGATTAATCTTGTATTCTTTTAATTTTTCCACAATCTCTGTCACAGATTCTTTCGTGTTAAAAAGTCTGTATAACAATAATTTTTTATCTGCGACTAACAGATTTTCTTTCTGTTCTTTCCACTGCTTTTTCTGTCTGCAAAGTGCAATGACATGCTCCATCACCTGTTTGAATTCCTCCACTTCGATCGGTTTTAACAGGTAATTGACCGCACTTACCTCGCATGCCTTTTTCGCATAATCAAACTCGCTGTAAGCACTGAATATAATAATGATCACATCCGGTCTGTTTTCCTTTGCATATTTTGCAAGTTGTAGTCCGTCCATATACGGCATTTTTACGTCGGTCAATAAAATATCCACATCCTGATATTTCTGTAGATACTCCATTGCCAGTTTTCCGTTAGCTGCTTCCGCTACTTCAAGCTCAAATTGAAATTTTTCAATCAAAAACCGGATTCCCTCACGCTCTGTTCTTTCATCATCTACTAATAGTATTTTCATTTTCCCCACAACTTTTTTCTTCTGTATCATTTTTATACGCATACTATTTCCAATCTCCTCTTTCCGACATTCTTTCATCTCTTGTCGTTTTGTATACACTGCCTCAATTATATTTTATTAATCCGGTATCCTGTTTGAAATAACATATTTTTTTGATTTCTTGCAATTATTTGGTATCTTTCATTTTTACCGCAGATTATTCACCTTCCCAACTGAAATATATCCATCAACAAGTGCCCGGAAATCCGTTCCCTCCGGGGCATTCTCATTATAATTTCCATGCACAGTCAGTCGTATTCTTCCATTTTCAAGCCCCTCTTCCAGATACTCGTCAATGAAAAATCCACAGTCTGCAATTTTTCTGTCATATAAAATTCCCCGCAGCTTCTCAAGTTCACACTGCGGAAAATTTACGTTCCAGATCTGATTGTGCGCCAGAGGCTGTTCCATCAATTCTTTCAGCATCTGCTCAAGGTAAGCGTCTGTCACCTCATGACACTCCGATGCACCTTCAGAAAACGCAATCGCATGCACACCTGCGCACGCAGCTTCTAACGCAGCACCTACGGTCGCTGAATACTGAATATCTGTTCCGCTGTTATATCCATAATTAATACCGGAAAAATACATAGTCCGGCTTTTCTTTCACAATATTTAAAATTCCAAAACGCACACAGTCCGCCGGTGTTCCTGTACTTGCATATGCGTGCACACCCTCCACCGGAAAATCAACCGGAAAAAACTCTATCGTTTCACGCAGTGTGATCCTGTGTGACATTGCACTGCGCTGTCCGTCCGGTGCCACCACCCAGACTTTACCATATTTTTTTGCCGCCCGTGCCAAACGAATGATACCATCTGACTGTATTCCATCATCATTTGTAATTAATATTTTTTGCATTATGTTTTCCTTTTCCACAAATTTTCTGAGACTCTCTTCTCCATCTTTTCTATTTAATTTATCATATCCTTTTTCCACAAAACAAAACTCCTCAAAATGAGGACTTTTAGCCTTAAAAGTCCTCATTTTGAGGAGTTTACTTTTTCGTTCATATACACAAATATAAACTGCATTCCCTTATTCTCTGTTTTCATATTGAAACCATCGCCAGTTTTACTGCTTTACTCTTCTCCGAAATAAGCACTTTTTTCAAGAGTGATACTGGGCGGATTCGAACCACCAACTTCGGTTTTGCAAACCTATGCCCTACCAGCGGCTACAGCATCGGATACGAAACAACAGAATACACACTCGGCGAATATCTATTGTCATAAAAATCCCCTCACGGAGTATGTTTATCAAATTTTCCATGAGGGGGCTGTTTCAAACTGATTTCATTCTGCTGATTTCACGATCAGCACCTGAAACACTCTTAGTTGCTGAATAATGCAGTAGACAGATATCTGTCACCGGAATCTGGAAGAAGAACTACAATATTCTTTCCTTTATTTTCCGGTCTCTTTGCTAAAATAGTGGCTGCTTTTAAAGCTGCTCCTGAAGAAATACCAACCAGAACGCCCTCGCTTACTGCAAATGCTCTTCCCTCGTCAAAAGCATCCTCATTTTCAATTGGAATGATCTCATCATAAACGGAAGTATTCAAAGTATCCGGAACAAATCCTGCTCCGATTCCCTGGATCTTGTGTGCTCCTGCTTTTCCTGTAGAGAGAACTGCACTTGTTGCAGGCTCAACTGCAACAACTTTGATATTTGGATTCTGCTCTTTTAAGTATTCACCAACACCTGTTATGGTTCCGCCTGTACCAACTCCGGCTACAAAAATATCTACTTTTCCGCCTGTCTGCTCCCAGATTTCCGGTCCGGTTGTTGCCTTGTGTGCTGCCGGGTTTGCAGGGTTTACGAACTGGCCTAAAATAACGGCTCCCGGAATCTCTTTTGCAAGTTCATCCGCTTTTGCGATCGCACCTTTCATTCCCTTAGCGCCCTCTGTCAAAACAAGCTCTGCGCCGTATGCTTTCAAAAGATTTCTACGCTCAACACTCATGGTATCCGGCAGTGTTAAGATTGCTCTGTATCCTTTGACCGCTGCAACTGCTGCAAGACCGATACCTGTGTTACCGCTGGTTGGTTCAATAATGGTTGCGCCCTCTTTTAAAATACCTTTTTTCTCTGCATCCTCGATCATTGCCAATGCAATTCTGTCCTTTACAGAACCGGCCGGGTTAAATGCCTCAAGTTTTACTAAAATGGCTGCGTCTGTCACGCCTGCTTTTGCAGCATATCTGCTTGCGTTTACGATTGGTGTTTTTCCTACTAACTCTAATGTGCTTGATTTGATATCACTCATGTTTATCCTCCTTGTTTTGCGAAGCAAAATGCGACTGTTCCTACAGGAGCAGAGGATTTAGCCTCCTTGTTTTTGCGAAGCAAAAATCCGAACTCTTGTGAGGAGAGGATTTAGCCTCCTTGTTTTTGCAAAATTAAAATAGTGATCTTAGTGAGAAGAAGCTTTATCTTCCAAAATAAAAATGGCAGGTATCCTATGCACGATACCTGCCTGAGTTACAAATTTTCAGCGGGTACACAATGCATATGAAAAATAAACCGTACTCATACATACAGCCTGACAACAGCAACAACACATCATATGATTTTTCTGTGTGCTTAATCCTGTGTATTTCATATCATTGTCTCCTTTCTCATTTCCTACTAATCATATAGGAATATGTGTTTATATTTGAATTATAACGAGTAACATCTTTACTGTCAACTATTTTTTCATAAATTTTTGCAATTCTTTTCGTTATGATACATTTCTGTTCACTTGCATTGCAATAACGATGCCTGGCTGCTACTATATCTGGTTTAGCTTGCAAATTTTACAGTATCTGCCGGAAGTACTTTTGCGATGCGTTCCAGTGCCTCTTTTAACGTACTTCTCGGACACGCCACGTTGATCCGCTGGAATCCTCTTCCGCATTTTCCAAAAATTCTTCCACTGTCAAGCCAGAGCTTTGCCTTGTGAACGATCAAATCTTCCAGCTCCTGCGTGCACAATCCGAGTCCATTAAAATCAAGCCAGATCAGATACGTTCCCTCATGTTCCACCATGTTCACGCCCGGAAGATTTTTTTCCACAAATTCTTTTGTAAAAGCGATATTGTCAGCCACATATTTTTTCATGGCCTGATACCACTCTTCCCCGTCCCGGTAAGCCGCCTCACATGCCACAAGTCCGGCTGCATTGAGCTGACTGTATCCGGCTGCAGCCAACTGTTTTTTGAATGCATTTTTCAGTTTCTGGTTCGGGATAAAAATATTAGAAGTCTGCAGACCTGCCAGATTAAACGTTTTGCTCGGTGAAGTACAGGCAATTGTCCACTCTCATATTCCTTTTTCAGATTTGCAAAAACCTGATGTTTTCCCTGAAAAGCAAAATCTGCATGAATCTCATCGCTCACAACGATCACATGATGTCTGCAGCAGATATCTCCAATTGTCTCCAACTCCTCCTTTGTCCACACTCTTCCAACCGGATTATGCGGATTGCAAAGGAAAAAAAGTTTTACTTCTTCCTCTACGATTTTTTTCTCAAAGTCTGCAAAATCAATATGATAGCGATTGTCCTCTCCTAAGAAAAGGTCACTGCTTACGATTTTTCTTCCATTATCTGAAATCACTTCTGAAAAAGGATAATATACCGGTGACTGAATCAATACTGCATCTTCCCGGATCTGTATATGCTTTTACGGACAATGCCAGAGCCATTACGACCCCCGGTGTTTTGACCAGCCATTTTTCCTGTACTTCCCAGTCATGATGTTTCTTCAGCCATCCTTCCACAGCTTCAAAATAAGATTCCTGTCCATCACTGTATCCAAAAATTCCATGCTGCACCTGTTTGATCAACGCATCCTGTACATAAGAAGATGTCTGAAAATCCATATCTGCAACCCAGAGTGGCAGCACATCTTCCGGCATACCTCTTTTCACTGCAAAATCATATTTTAAGCAGTTTGTATTTCTTCTGTCTGTAATTTTGTCAAAGTCAAGATTTCTTTCTGCCATGTCGCACCTCTGGTTTCTTCTACTTGTAATATATTTCTGTCTTCTGTGATTGGTTATCATAATTTCCCACTGTTTCTGTAGGTCTTATTGGATATATACATCATAGCAGAATTTTGCTTTTTAACATAATTCATTTTATCTAGAATCAGCTATAGGTGAATCCTATAGCCGGAGTTTAACGGACGTAGTGTCGCAGATTCTATAGTGCTTTTATAGGGTGTGAAGGGCAGATATAAGCGTCCTCTCACAAGTCGTGATTTTATAGGTTTATGAAAGAAAAACGGTACAGACGAAATATGATATTCCTGTTCGCGGGCATTTCGATAAGCCTCTAAAGAGTCTTATCTCCATGGCTCACGAAGGAAATCATATTTGTCTGCACCGTTTTTCTTTCATTTACGCTTTACGAATGACTTGTGAGAGGACGCTTATACATGCCCAATTTACGCTATGAAACGCACCACAGGATCTGCAATTTACGTTATGGAACTCTGGTTATAGAATGGGGAGTCTAAGGGTATTGAAATGCTGAATGCTAACTCTGTAACTTCAGAATTGACATATTTCATTCAGATTCTTCATCCGTTGTTATCTTACGAAAACCTATATTACTAAGTGACCTTCCAGGCATCCATCCCGGAGTTTCATCTTTGATTTCTGCCGTTTGCAACCTGAATTGACAGATTTTCACAACTTGGATATTGCATGCTACACAGCTTTGGATGAATAAAAAATAGAAATGATTTGTTTTCAGGATTTTTGGAGCGGCCGGTCCTTAGAAAGTAGACATTGCGATTTCAAAAGACAATGTAATTGGATTTTGAAATCACGATGGATACTTTCTTAGTACCGTTGCCAGCGACAACAAGCGGAAGCGTTCCTGAAAACAAACAGTTCTATTTTTTATATTTTTATACACTTTATTGGCATGCAATACGACATAACCTCAGGAAATCCGTAACACCACCTGCAAGCGGCAGTTCACAAGTTAAACTCTGGTTTTACATCTGATTGATGATCTGCTCGAGGTCATCACAGTATTTTCCAGCCTCCTCGAATTTTCCTGTCTGCAATGCAAATGAAATCCGGTTTTCCAATTCTTTTTTCTTCTGCTCCAGTTCCAGATAATTTTTATCAAAATGGTCGGCATAGATCATTTTGCGGAATTTACGGATACTCATTTTGCGGAGTTTCTTCTCTTCTACAAAAAGTACATAATCCATACAGTTTGCAACTGTATAGAAATCATGCGATACCATCAATACAGCACCCTCATATTTTTCAATTGCCTGTTCCAACGCAAGCTGGGAATAGGTATCAAGGTGGCTTGTCGGCTCATCCAAAAGAAGAAAGTCCGCATCCATCCGGGAGATTTTTGCAAGCTGAAGCAGATTTTTTTCTCCGCCGGATAAATTCTCTACTTTGTTATAAACTAACTCTTCTTCAAATCCGTAAGTTTTTAAATAACGGACAATCTCCGCTTCTGTCTCAAAACCTGCATCCTCAAAGTTTTTCAAAACCGTCTCTTTCTCGTTAAAAACTTCCCCATGCATCTGGGAAAGATAGGCAATTTTAAGGTCTGGGGCAAGCTTAATGGCTGGATTATTGTTTTTATAAATATCACGCAAAATGGTTGTCTTTCCGGTTCCGTTTGGTCCGACGATTGCCACTTTCCCGCCAGCCTCCATGGAGAAGGTCACTTCCTCCATAATCTGCCGGTCGAATGCAATACTGTAATTTTCCACTTCCAGAATCACTTTTTCATGATTCTGTTCCGTTCTTTCTTCACTGATGGTCACATCCGTATCTGTCTGTCCAGAAACATCTCCCTGCACATCATCCGATGATTTTGCACTGGTGTGCAGTTCAATCTGAGGCTGCTTGATATCCACAAACGGTGATTTTGTTTTCCGCGCTTCGAGACGCTCCAACAGAGAGACTCTCGCTTTTAGACTTCTTCCCTTTGTCGCACTGTCCACCTTTGTCGCCTCATTCCGCAGACGTTCCACAATTTTGCGATTGCGCTCGATCTCTTCCATATCTGCTGCCGCAAGTTCCTGCTGCTCGATTTTCATCTCCAACAATGCAAAATTGTAATCCACATATGTGCCGTCAAACTCCTGAAGCTCTGCATTCTCCAAATGAAGAATTTTGTTGAAACAGTGATTCAAAAGATAACGGTTATGTGTGATGACTAGCAAAGTTCCCTTGTGGGAATTGATCAGGTTTTTCAGTGCATTCAAATGTTCAAAATCAAGGAACACATCCGGCTCGTCCATGATGATAAATTTCGGACTGATCATCATCTCGCGGATCACCTGGATCAGCTTAAATTCTCCTCCGCTGAGGTTTGTCAAAAGGTGATTTTCATAGTCTTTCAGATTTGCAATTTTTAACTGTTTACGAATATTGCTCTCATAAAAAGTCCCCATCGATCGCCTGAAACTGATCCATGACGTTCTGATAACGATCCATCAGTTCGTCCAGCTCATCTGCTGTCGCCATCTCATCGCAGATTGTGTTAATCTCATTTTGCAGACGCACGAACTCCTCACTCAGATAGTCAAAAACCGTAACCTCTTTTTCCTCATCCAGCGAATAAAACTGACTGACATAACCGATTCTGCCCGGAACATCCACGATCAGTCTGCCATCGTATAAGTAATTGTCCGGGTGCAGGATCATGTCCACCAACGTACTTTTTCCGGTTCCGTTTGTTCCGATAAATGCGCAGTGCACATCATCTTCCAACGTAAATGATATTTTGTTATATAAGTCCTTCTGCGGGAAGGAATACGATAATTTTTCTGCTTTTATCATAAATTTCTCTTTCCTTTTTTTATTGTCCCCCGCTCATTGTAGCATAACTTTCGTAATGCCACAATGCGCAGATGTCCTGACAACACCTGCGCATTTTTGCCTGATTCTTCCATATATTCTTATTATTTTCCAAAATGGAAAAATCCTTTTTTCTCATAAGGTTCACTCTTGTGGGAAACGAGTTCGTAACCAATCTCTTTGATCTCTTTTTTTGCCCACGGAATATCGATCTCATTATCACTGATAATCACTGTTTCTCCGTCTTTCGCAGAGGATGTTACCTTTTTTACCTGAAAATTTTTGCGGATCAGATCATTCATATGGGACTCACACATACCGCACATCATGCCGTCGATTTTTAATGTTGTTTTTATCATAGCATTCACCTTTTCCTGATTTGCAATTACGAAATCCATTGTGGAAACATACTTTAATAAAAATGGATTTCTGAAAACATCTTCAATATATACCCATGTAGGGTATTCGTCAATTTTGTTTTGCTATAATGATATTTCTTCTCAATACACTTTTTTCAAACCTATCCATTCTAATATTTGAGGCTTTCAAAGTGTGGATACGATATTCTGTCATTTTTCCAGACCTTAACGACTTATTGCAAAGTTACAAGGACATTCATAAACCTCATTTGTATAATATAAAGAAATCCCCGAAAACTCGATGCTTTCGGGGAAATTTGCTCTTTTTCGATATTCGGTTGAATTATCTCTTGCATAATTCCGACCCTTGAAAAATAAGGCTTTTCAAGGATTTTGTCAGTTACCCGTGTGTTACTCAAACCACTCGGAGAGTTCTCCCGTTGTTTTATTATAACACACCCGTCCGGAACTTACACCTCAATGATGCGAACATGCTCCGGCTGACCGGACAGGAAAATTCCGTCGATAGTCTCAAGCATTTTCTTTCCCTCTACTGTGTGAATTGCCTTGATATAATACGACTGTCCTCTCACTGCACGTCCGCAGATACTTTCATTGCCCCATGATGCAGAACGACGGAGATTCAGAGCACCATCGCAATCAACGATCGCTCTTGTGGTCTTTTCCGGATAGATTGTGTCAGAATCGGACACCTGTTCCTCTGTTTTTCTTTCATCGTCTCTGTATGTCTCCTGCCCTGCTGCATCGTCTCCGTCTCCGGAGGTCTGCTGTCCGTTCTCCTGCTCGCTATTTGCCCCATTCTGCCCGTTTTCCGGTTCTACTGGTGTATTTCCTCCAGTGCCTCCGTTTTCGTCGTCTGTGGACGCTCCTGCGTTGCCCTGCTGCCCCTCTGCATCCTTTTCATCGTCTCCGGATGTCTCCTGCCCTGTTGCATCGTCTCCATCACCGGAGGTCTGCTGTTCGTTCTCCTGCTCGCTATTTGCCCCATTCTGCCCGTTTTTCGGTTCTACTGGTGCATTTCCTCCAGTGCCTCCGTTTCCGTCGTCTGTGGACGCTCCTGCGTCGCCCTGCTGCCCCTCTGCACTCTCGTCATCGGTGAGAGTTGTTGCTGCTTTGAGTTCCTCTGCGGTCATCGTGCCGACCTTGTTCCCGTCTGCATTGTAGGTGTTCACGCTACCGTCGGGATTTGTCTCCAGTGCTCCCTCCGGAACATTGTCCGTGAGTGAGCCGATGACGTTTCCGTTTTCATCCCACACAACCAGTTCCTCGTTTTTTGCTGCTGCTTTCAACGCTCCCTCGATTGTCTTGTATTCCTTGCAGTCCTCTTTTTGAACTCCGTTCCTTTGCCTAAATAGTATAACATGTTTTCGCCCTCCTCTGCTACTTTTTGAGATATTTGCTCGACGCAAATCCCACCACGTTTTATATGCTACATACAACCACTTCACTCCGGACACATCCGTGTAATATCCATAACACTGACACGTCTCTCCGCTCTGCATTGTCGTCAAGACTTTCTTGTCTTTTCCTGTTCCTGCTCCCGACCGTAGATTCAACGCTCCTGCTCCCGTTACCTTGTACGTTCCTGCAAGGCTCTTGTTGAACCCTTTTGCGGTCTCCAGTTTCACGTTGCTATTGATTGGAACTGTCTGCGATGCACTTCCTCCGGATGCCTTTGCTCCATTGGTGAGGTTCGTCGCCACATGAGCACCATCGTTCAGCAGAATGTCGCCCTCAAGCAAATACGCATCTGATGTCAGATATTTTTATCTGTCAGCACCTCGAATCCTGCTGCCTTGAGTGCTGCCCGCAGGTTTCCGGTATAACATGCAGTGCTCACATTTTCAGTTTCTCATTTTTCAGTCTATATCCTGCACCTTTTACGATTGCAGCAACACCGGACGAACAGTCAGCCTCGCACGGAACTGTGATTTGAGCAGGGTCGAAATTTGAATCCGCAAGGTTCGTCCAAAATGTTCCCCTGTGCGACTGACAATATCCGACCATATTGTTGACTGCTGCTGCCTTTGCCATCTGTGCAATGAGTTTTCTCGTTGCTGCATCCGGATGACGGAGAACGCATTTCCACGGTCTGTTATACCAGTTTATAACCTGCCACTCTGTTCTCGTCTGATCTCCGGCTTTTCCTCCGGAATATTTTCCTCTCTCGTCGTGTCCGCAATTTGAAATCATTTCTTTTCCTCCTTTTGTTTCTTATCTCCGGAATCATCTATCACTGACATAATGAATATAAAGCCAGTATGAACGGAACTCCTATCCATATCACCGCCACCAATACCGACAAAATGAAAATGTCAGTTTGACCATGATTCTGTCCTGTTTCGTTTCCTGTTCCTCGTAGTATTCCGGAAACAACTCTTTTCCCGCTCCTCTTTTCGGACTGCCTTTCAAGCATCAAAAATAACAAACGTCAAAACGAATGTAACTGCTGCCCCGATGATGTACACCGTCACCATCGTGCTCCAGTGCTGTGACATGAAAATCTCAATTTCACTCCTGCCCTCACCTGCCTCGTTCGCAATGAGTTTCTGCACCGCCTCATTGCTGTCAAGCATCGTTCTCATTTGCTCAAGAGCCTCGTCCACCATCATGCTGAACATGTCGAATGTGATGATCTTTGCAAGCCACTCAAACCTTGCCACAAACATGTCGTACACATACCGGGTTTGAGTTTTCCTGTTCCTGCTCCCAGTTCCTTTTCTGCTTTTGTCACCGCATACAAGAGCCACTCTCTGACCTTGTTCAACTGCTTATCAGATGGCATTTTCACAAAGAATAAATTGCGTACCCGATAGAGCCTCCCACTGCTGCTATTGCCACGATAACAAACCAATTTTCAACGATGAATTTCATCCCTGCACCTCCTCATTATTGTCTGCATTGATGTCATCCGGTTCGTTCTCGTGCTGTTTTCCTGTATCTTTCTTTGTAACCGTCTTTACTGACTTAATGAGTGCCATCGCACCGCCCTCCACTGACAGGAATCGAAATACATTCTCTGTCAATGTTGATGGTTCAGCACCCACTCTCACAAACACTATAATCGCCACAACTGTGTAGATAAATGCTGCAAGAATCATACAGATAACAACACGATTCATGAACTGACCGGAGACTTTGTTTTTCCGCTTTGCTGCCCGCTGTTCTATCCGGTACAATTTTCTTTTATGCCGGAAATACATGCGACGCTCTGCGTTCGTCATCCTGCTTTTGTTCACTTGTTGCCTCCTTTATGTGGTTGATTCTTGCCTGTTCCCGCCCTCCTGTTATTGGTCGGTCTTAATGTTCAAATTCATCCCGTCCAGTCTCTTGTGATACGATTTCAATGACTGCTCAACTATGAGAACCCTGTCGTGTAAATCCTGCACCTCTGCCCGTGTCTCTTTGTAGTCACGTTTGATGTCTTTGACATCGTCGGCAATGTTCTCCAGTTTTGTCATCATGAGTGTGTTCGCTGTCGCACGTTCCTCCGTCTCCTGCTCTGCATCCTTTTTGTCATTCCGCTTTTTGGAAATCCCGAAAAGATTGCAAATGCGACGGAAATCCCGCTCAACAACAATGAGAGTTCAATCGTCACTCGGCTGCTCCTTTCCGAACGCTCCCACGTCGTCGGTGTCGCAGTATCGTCTCATGTGGTACTCAAGGACATCCAGTTTCCCGTCTGCCTCATTGACCATGTTCCGGAGTTCCTCTTTGACCCCTCCTCCACTTTTGAGCGTTCAATCATTTCTTGCTGCTTTTCACGATTCCGGACAACTCCTCCGTTATCTCGCACAACCGTGATATTATTTCAAGCGGTGTCATTTTGCCTCACCACCGGAATATTTTTCTCCCGTGATGTATTCATATTCCTCCGCTGAAATACTTCCTTTGTGACACGCTCTGCGATCTGTTCCTCGGTGAGAGTGCCTTTCTTGTACATTCTTTTCAGACTTTCGACAAGCATTTTCATATTAAATCAACCCTCCTCAATCAACTGTTGTGTGTATTCGTCGATGACTGCATCTTTCTGAAACTTTGTCACGGATTCAACGATTCCTGTTGTGTTGGATGCAACAACCTCCTGCATGAGCGTCAATCTGTCATATTCCTCCCGTGACATTTCACGCTCCTCTCGCTGCCATCCGGTGATTTTCTTTCCGTCTGCATCCTCTTTCGTTGCTTTCTTGATATTGCGTCTCTGATATACCGTTGTTGGTGACGCTGTTGTGTCGAACTCCTCCGGCTGTTCTGCCTCCGTTCCGAACACTTCTCTCCATTCTTTCATGTTTTTCTCGCTCCTTTCGCTTTGAATGTTTGCTAACTATTTTCTTTAATTTCTTAACATTCACATAAGGCTTGACCCTTTGCAGGTACATGTCGTATGTGTCTGTATTGCTCAAGTAACCCATGTATGACAGAATTGCGGTCGCATCGTACCATGTGATTTTTCTTTCTTTGCAACACGGTTGACTTTCCGTGTGCAACTCAACATGATGCTTTCCCGCAGAATCGTCTTGTCGTGATAGAACTGGAATCCCATGAAATCAAGTGGTCTCCCTTTTCTCTTTCCGGTCTTTTTCTCTGTGTAATCAAACCGGAACACCTGCCAGTTTCCTTTCATCTGCAAGTTAAACTTTTCCCGCAAGTATCTCTCAATCTCCTGCTGCATCCTGTGGAGTTCCTTTTGTTCTTTCCGAACACCACCATATCGTCCATATACCGGATATAATGCACCGCTTTCAACTGCTCTTTGATGAAATGGTCGAGAGGCTGCAACATGAAATTTGACAACCACTGCGATGTGTAAAACCCTAAAGGCAACCCGACCTCACTCCCGTCAATTATCAGTTCGAGGATGTACAACATTCTCTCGTCTCTGATTTTCTTCTTGAGCCACGCTTTCAAGACATCATGGTCAACGCTCTCGAAAAAGTGTCGAATATCCATCTTGAGAACATATTTGCAGTTCTTTTGTCTCGCTGAATCCACCTCTCGATGTACTTTTTCCCATAATGAGCACCCTGTTCGGTACACTCCCACACGAGAACTCATACATCCCTTTCATGAAAATGTCATAACACGCAGAGACGACAATGTGATGAATCACCTGCTCATAATTGTATCGAGGTTTCTCAATCATTCTCACTTTCCTGCTTGTTCCCTCGTTGATGCAGACTTTTCCGTGTCTTGATGGTTTCCATGCCTTTTCGGATGTGGTACGTCGTACCCCTCCGGTGCAGTGTTCTCAAGTTGTTCGATGACGTTCTTGACATGTCTCTGAATGTTGGTCGGCTCTAATATCACCGCAACGTCCGGACGCTCTGTCTTGCCCTTTGCTGCCTTATGAAATTTTTGCTCAACATTGCTATGTTCTAACATAGGCTTGTACAGGTTGTTGACGGATTTCTTTCCCATCTTTCTTATCACCTCAAGGTCTTTCTGATATTCTTACTCGACCCTGCCTGCATCGGTATCATTTCCACTGGTTAGGTGTATTTCAACACCCTGCGGTGTAGGAAAAAGGTGTGCTTTTGGTTAAATGCTCCATAATTTGATAAGATTGGCTCGCCACGATGTTCGTGTTCACGTTCGTCGCAGGGTTGTTCACATTCCAGTACGACAAACCGCACTTCGACCCGTTGCTACGGTTGCCACCGAACAGGGCAAGGACGCACACCGATTCCCCTGTCATGTCAAGGTCATCTTTTTGTCATGTCGGAGATTCTATCACAATTTTTTCTGTTTGTGTCGGATGTGCCTCCCGTTTCCATCATCGTGGAAAATCCCTGTCATGCCGGACACCTCGGAGGGTAAACCCTCCGAACCTCCTTTATTGCGGGGAGTATCTCCCCGTTCCCCGCTGCTTACGCAGCAGCAACAGGCGGTTTACAAGAAAGGCTCGCCACGAAGTTCGTGCACGTGCGTCGCAGGGCGTCCACAACCCAGGACGACAAACCGCACCTCGACCCGCCGCCACGGCGCCACCGAACAGGGCAACTGCAACGATCGTGTTGTTGAACCATAAGCCATCACATTCGTATGTGGTCTCACTTCCGGATGCAACGGTCGGGATTCTTCCGATGTCGGATGCCATCTCCATTCTTGAACAGTAACCTCCGGATGTTCCGGACGGTGTCAGTCCTGTGTTTGTGTACCCCTCACCTGTTGAGTTGTACGGAGGAACTGCTTTCACATGGTATACTCCATTGATAAGTAGCAGACCTCTCAACCGTTTCCAGTAGTTCGCAAAGAAGTTCTCGCAGTAGAATACTTTGACTGCCTGTGTGGTCGATGTATAGCCGAAAAACTGTCCTTTTCCGTTGAGTGTTCCGGTCTGCAAGAAATTGTCGGACTGACTGTTTCCATTTCCGAACTTGCCTTGTGAGTTGGTGCTGCATGTAATCATCGTACACATTTCATACATGAGGTTGATTTCAGAAAATGACTGTTTATCCCATCTGTCACCGTTCTGCTTTGCTGCGGTCGTCTCCTGCTCGTCTGTCATGGACGCTGTCGGTGTGAGACCGGAGAGCGAACGCATCCGGTTGTTGACGACCGAACCCTCGTACATCGGGAAATATGTCACGGGCAGGACATTTCCGTCTGCGTCGGTGTGTGCGTATGCCTTGTATGTGTCATCGTACTGCTCCTCACAGAACACAACAAAATGATAATTGTTCTGTGTCCATCTCTTGACCCAAATCAGAGGAATCTCGGACATTGCATTTCCACCGTATGATGTTTTTGTGATGTCCGATGCTCCTCCGTTCAGCTTGAGAGCATGGTTTTCATGATTCAGTTCATAGTCAACCGTTCCGTCAGTTCTTACCATGACCGGACGGTTTTTCTTTACGAACCAAATATCTCCCCAGTCTCCATAATCGAACCCGCCTCCTGCGAAATTCATTCCTGCGGGTGTCATTCCAACCGCATCATAAAGATATTTGACACGGGTTGCCGGATTGCTGTCGAGGAGGTTGATTCTCATTCCGTATCTTTTCGGTTTTGCTTTTGCGTCCTCGATAATTTTCTTTGTGTTGGAAAGAATCTCCTGCGACGTGGATTCTTTCGCCATGAATATTCTGTCACCTGCTGCCATTATTCACTTGCCTCCTTTGTAATTTCTTCAAAATATAACGTACCGTTTGAGATACCCATTCGATACTTGATTTGTGTCGCATCGTCCTCCAGTTCGACAGTCGTTGCCAGTGCTTTCATTTCTGCAAGCAACTCCGTTCCCTTTTTTACCATGTCGTCATAGTACGTTTTTGCATCTTTGTCCATTCCGGTCTTGATTTCTCTGACCTCCTCGATGTCAAATGCGACAGGGAGGCTCATGAACTCGGTCGAACCGTTACCGATTCGGATGATTCTGTGACCGCTTGTCGTGGTTTCGAGACCCAGTTCTCCATCATCGAGAACCCTCTTGCTCTCCGTCCACTCTGCGGTTGTTCCCTTTTTCAGAGTGATTGTTGCTGTTGCCATTCTTTTTCACCTCTTTCTCAAATTGTGTGTGACGTTCCTGCGATGTACTTGTCATAATCGGTCGTGAACGGTGTTCCTCCCTTGACAAGCAGGAGGTCGGTTGATTTTGGTGTTCCTCCATCCACATTGATGTTGATGTCCGTCTCAAGTTCTCTGATGCGTTCATAATAGTCTTTGACTGCTGCCAGTATCGCATCAAGTCCGGACTGACTGATGATGATTTTGTTTGCCTCCTCGGTCGCTGTCAGACATTTCTTTGTCTGCTCGATTGCTGCCTCCATCGCCTCGACACATTTTGCGATCGCCTTTGCGGTGTCATCCTCTCTCCGGCTCTCTTTGATTTCTCTTGCCTTTTCAGCAGCCTCTCTCAACCGCTCCTGTGCCTGTCTGACTGCCTCTGCTGCATCAATGGTGTTCTGTGTGTCCTGTGCGATTTGCAGAGCCTCTCTCGCTGCTGCAATGGTATTCTCCAGTCTTGTGTATTCTCCGGAGTGAATGATTTCCGATTCATCCCGCTGTGACGGAAAAATCTCCATCTCAAACGTCGCACTCGTCAGTAATGCACCATTTTGATACAACTGCACCTCGCACAGTGCTGTTCCGTGAACCTGCAACATGCCTCTTGTGAGAGGAATGAGAGCCTCATTTCCGGACTTTTCTCCATCGTTGTGAACGTGTGTCTTGTCCGGTTTGGTCATGTTGATAATAACCTCCACATTGTCCGGTATCTCATACACGACACCGTCCTCCATGAGCGTCACTCCGATGTACCGTGTTCCCATGTCCATCTGTTTCGCTGCAACTGCAAAATGCTGTGTGTCTCCATACAAATCCACTTTGATGTGTCTAATGATTTCCAATTTTCTCACCTCCTCATGACAATTCTTGCTCGGTTCTCTGAACCTCCTCAAATGACAGCCTTGTGTTTGCCAGTTCGACCTTGTTCTTTTCTTTCGTCAACGGGTATTCATAGAATTTCACAATCCTGTGGCTCTCACGGATTCCCGTTGACTTGGAGATCAGCAGCACCGTGTCTCCCAGTGCTATACTGAACACCTCTTTGTACTGTTCTTTTTTCTCCTCGTCCTGCACCGCCTCAACAAGATTGATGATTTCTGCTGTGTACGACCTGTATGGTTTGGAAAGTTCGTCCAGTTTCGCCTCTGCATCCTCTTTCAGTGATTCCGCATCTGTGTATCTTTCATCTTTCCACGTCATCGTTTTCACTTTCTTTGAATACTGGTGATTCTCAACATAATTTTTCCCGTCGATATTCAGCATCAATCCATCTTTCCCTATTGGAATGAGCCTTGTTGCAAAGTCGTATGAGTTTGACTGTACCTGCAACCTCTTGAGGTTCAGACGTTCAATGAAATATGCTCCTCTGTCCTCTCCGTATTTCTCATATACCGAAATTCCCTTGTTCAGAGAATCGAACACCATCTCGCATCTGTACGTTGTGATTGCCTGTTGAGCGACATCCCATGCAGAACAGTTCTGCTCTATCCGGATTGTTCTCTTTTTGGAAACATCGCACCGGATGACTTTCCATCCAGTTCCGTCGATTGCCTCTGTCAGACATTCATCGACCGTCTTTTCCACGGTCTCAAATCCCTGCGGATATTGTTTGCCCTCCAGTTCCTCGACGTTCAATGTTCCGGTGCATTTGTACCATTCCCCGCTCGGTTCGACCTGCTTGATAACAAATTCGTCCGTGTCGGTTCTGATATATCCCTCCTCTTTGATGTCCGCTGCATACCTGTTTGTCTTTCGGAACTCGAATGTGATTTCCTTGTCTCCGGTCTTGAGAGTGCTTGTGATGCACGTTTCTTTTATTCCGGATAAAATACACACCTTTTCGTGTGAATCGTTGTACAAATCCATCTGACCGCCTCCTATAACCACATAGGTTTATACTGCAACGTGACAAGTGCGTTATTGTCAGAGAAAATGAGATGATGTTCCTTTTCCTGCCCTGTGGTGAGGTACGGAAATTCCATCAAGGACACGTCCTTGAACTTGTTCTCTCCGTCCATCGTTGCGAATCCTGTTTCTCCGTCAATGATGACGGTTGCTCCTCTTGGAATCGTGTCAATAGTAATTTCACCGCAGGAAAGACCGTTGATTCTTAACTGCTCAATGTACTCCGTTGCTGTGATTGTCAGTCTGCACGGTGTCGCCCTGTTTCCTGTGCCTCAAATATCGCCTCATACACTCCCTGCCAGTTCAAACTCACCTCGTCGCTGAACCAGTACCCCGTGAATTTGAACTCTGCTGTGTACCGTGTTTTCGTTATTGTCTTGCTCAACGAGTTTCCTGTCATATATGCCTTAAAATGGCGACTGTACCCGTCCAGTGTAAGGACAACACCTTTCTGCAACTCTGCATTGAAATCACTGACATGTTTTTGAACCTCGTCTCTGTCTTTTCCTCTGAACAGGACTGTCACTGTCAGTCCGGACAATGGTGTGTATGTTTCGGATTCCGACGGTATCAATGCCCCGTCGAACATCTCCACCGTCACCCCGTCTGTGGAGGCTCGAAATCAACTGTCAACTGCTTTGCATCGAATGACCGAATGTCTATGCTGTCAATTTTCATGTCCTCACCTCCGTTTTTGTTGCTATTGCAAGATTATCACTGACCTTTTCGGTCGTTCTACTTGCCACTTCGTCTCCGTCAATATAGTTGTGAACCTCGATAAAAGCGTTCACATTCTGATTTATTGCTTTCAGTTTTCGGTCAAGCATTGAGTTTAATTCTGTGTAGAACTCCGCAAGTGGCAAGATTGCCTCTGCTCCTGCCTCTCCTCCAACCATGATCCTTGTTCCGTTCATTCCGAATACTGTCGGACTTGTCATGATACCTCCTGTTTTGTACCATTCAACACCGAATGACGGTACAGACGGAGGGTTCAGACTGAACGAACCGGATATACTGAAATGTGGCATTTTCAAATGTGGCAATGACCACTCAAAATTGAAAAATCCCTTGATTCTGTCGATAGCGTTTGAGACCGCTGTCTTTGCGGATTCCATCTTTTCGCTGAATTTTGCTCGTATGCTCTCCATGACCGAACCGACCGTTGAAAGAGCACCGTTCAGTTTTGTCGAGAAAGATGACTTGATGCTGTCGAGTTTTCCACCTGTCAACGTGTTCGCTGTGGACATGAGTGAGTTCATCGTGTCCTTGATGCCTGTGAATGTAGCCGACACAATTCCTTTCATGCCCCGCCTTTTCGTTATAGGCAGATTTCATATTTTCCAGTTTTGTGGAAACATTGGTCTTTGCGGTCTCCATGAGATTCGTCGCTGTGTCCTTGATGTTTGTGAACCTCGTTGACCATCCCTGTTTTACGCTCTCGACCTTGTTTGTAAAATCATTCTTGAGTGACAGGAGTTTGTTGCTCGCATCTGTGTTCCACTGCTGCATCGTTGTTGAAATCGTCGATTTCATGTGAGACCATCCGGTTGACACATAGGACTGTATTCCGGAAATCTTCGTCGTGAAATCGGTTCTGATTTCCGTCAGTTTATTTGATGCGTTTGTTTTCCACTCGGTCATCTTGGATGTGACCGTCGTTTTCATATTCTCCCAACCCTCGGAGACTTTCGTCTTGATTTCCGATGTCTTTTCGGAGAATTTTGTCTTGATTTCTGTCAGTTTTCCTCCCGACAGATTATCAACGAACGTGAATCCGGCTGTGTAATAGCCTTTGATTCCCTCCCATCCTGCTGCAACTGCTCCTTTAATACCGCCCCGTTTTCCTCATAGGCGGTTTTCATGTTCCCCAGTTTCTCCTTTGCGGTGTCAACTGCTGCCCCATGAACTTTGTGACAGTATTTTCACCGCCGAAAACGTCTTTGTCGCTGCTTGTCCGACCGCACTATTCGCAACCGAATCTTTTATCTCGTTCACCTTATTCGTGACCGCCTCTTTTGCTTTCGAGAACGCTCCGTTATGGTTTCCTTGATTGCGTTGAATTTCTCCTTGACGTTACTCCACAACTCGGATAATTTTTCTTTGACCTTATCCCAGTTTTTATATAAAGCGATTCCTGCTGCGATCAGTCCTGCAATCAGTGTCACAATTAAAATAATCGGACACAGATTCATGACTGCATTGAGGGCGGTCTGTGCCACCGTCATTCCTCCAGTCACTCCGGTCGCTGTCGCTGTTGCTGCGGTATGTGCTGCCTCCGCTGCTGCCCCTGCTGTGTCTGCTGCTGTTCCTGCTGCGGTTGCTGCTGTCTTGGCTGTTATCTTTGCGATGATTCCTCCGACAAACGATGCAAACTGTTGACCTGTTTTCACCGTCGTCGATATTCCCTGTGCTACTTTTCCGAATCCGATTGCTAAAGGACCCACCGCAGCCACCACGAGACCGACCTTGATGATTGTCTGCTGTTGCCCCTCGTCAAGAGAGGTGAACCACTTTGTCAGTTCTTGAATCTTTGTCGTCACCTTTTCGATGACTGGTGCTGCTGCGGTCTGTGCTGTTGTCGCCAGTGTTGACAATGCCAGTTTTGCATTGTTCATCGCTATTGTTGCATTATCAATCGGGTCGAGTGTTCCGTTGTATGTGTCCTCGACCGTCGTTCCATATTCCGACATTGAGGATGACAGGCTTGTGAGGTCAATTCTGTTCTCTCGGATTGCTGTCGCCATTTCCGCAGCACCCTTTTTTCCGAACAGTTCTGTCGCAATCTGTAAAGCCTCTGTGTCCGTCTTTGCGTTCTTAATGCTGCCGATTGTCTCCTCCAGTGCGACATCCATTGACTTTCCCTCGGCTGTTGCGTTCTGCAATGCCTTTTTCAGTCCTGCCAGTGCTGTCGTAGAATCAACACCGTTCGCATCGAATTGAGCCATCAAATTGATTGCTTGTGGTAATGACAACCCCATCTCTTTGAACGCTGAATTGTTATCCAGTACATAACTTTCGAGTTTGTCAACGGAAATTCCTGTCTCCTGTGCTTTTGATGTCAGCAATCCCAACAGATTCCCCGTCTGTGACGTGTCTATATTCCACGCTTTCATGATTTTGTCCACTTGGTCAACAGACTGTGTCACATTCGTTCCGTTTATGCTCGAAAACTGAATGAATTGCGTTGACAGGCTCTCCAGTTCCTCTCCTGTCGAATGAAATCTCGTGTTTACTTCACCGATAGCCTCTCCGACCGTTGACATGTCCTCCGGCATACTTCCGAAAACATTGTCCGCAGATGCGGTCAATCCCTCCAGTGCCTCCCCGGTTGCTCCGGTCTTTGTCACTATCGTGTCATATCCCTCGTCGAGTTCCTTAAACGCTGCGATTGATGCTGCTCCTATTGCAGCAATTCCCGCAGAAACGACAGACATTTTCTTTCCGAAACTCTCCATCTTTTGTCCTGCTTTGTCACAACCGCTTGCAAATTCATTCAGTTTATGATTTTTCAGTTCCTTGTTTACTTTTTCGAGTTCAGATTCCATCTCGACGAGTGATGCTTTTGATGCGTTCGTCTTTGTGGTCTGATTTGCAAGAGCAGTCTCCGTCTTTCCGATTGCTGTCTCGTTTGCCTTAAATTCCTGCTCCAGTTTGTCGAGTTCCTCTTTCAGTGCCTTTGACTGCTCTGAATTTGCTCCGGTCGCCTTTGTTGAATCCTCATAGGCTTTCTTTGCTGCCTCGACCTTTGTTTTCAATTCCTCCTGCTTTGTCTTTTGGTCTGAAAGTTTCTGTGTGAGTTTTGCTTGTTGCTCACTGTTTAATTGAACGATATTCTTTTGCAGAGTGATTTTTTGAGTGAGGCTCTCGGCTTTCGCCTTGAGTTGGTCTGCTGCCGAACCGAACGCTTTTGCTTGCGTCTGTGCCAGTTTGAACTCACTGGATAACACTTTCATCTGTGACGCAGCGGATTTCATTTGTGACTGATAATCAGACGAATTTGCTGAAATCTTCACGCTTGTATGTGCCATCGGTTCTCCTCCTCTGGTGCAGTAATGAATTTTCGTTGCAGCCAATTTGTTCTCCGTCCTGATAACCAGCTCCTCATTCGCAGCGAAGGTTTGCATTCGTGTCACTCAATTCGAGTTTCCTATTATGTTTTGGCTTGTTTCCTTTGGTTGCTCTTATCAAGTCTATCGAAGTGAGTGAATTGTGGAATTATTGAAGTTCAACTTTCTCTTTTCGTTAATTCCCATGTTTCAGGACGATGACGATTCCTGCTTCTTTCTGTTAATTGATATTTGCAGCAACATCTTTCGTCGCTCGAACCGTCAGTACATGATCCTTAATGATATCCTGCTCCCTGCAATGTGGGTCGATTTTGCATCTACATTGGTCAACGACTTGAAACTCTACGCAAGTTCTATCCACTTCATGTTCTGTTGTGCTTCCTGCGCTACCTCGTGCATTCATAACGTCCATTCTCACGATTATGCAGACGAACGCAGATGTTCTTCTTCTTCTCCTCTTTTCAGGCTCTGTCTCATCTAGTGCGTTTCATCGGAAGTGACTTGCAATGACCATGATGAATTTTCATCTGCTTGACTGTGTGTTATGTGTTCTCGTTCACCGTTTCAAGTTCAAATTTCAGATATTTCAGCAGTTCAATGATATTTTCTTTCATGCACTGCCCGTATGATTCCCGCATGAGCCGAATCGCAATTTTTGTCACTCGGTCAACGATTTCTCCGCATATCTTCCATGTGTTCTGTTCTTCCTGCTCCTCGTCCTCATACCCATTCTCACGGTCATATTCGTCGAACGCAGATGTCTCTCTTTCGATTGGCTCTGTCTCGACAATGTTCAGTAACGCATCGGAAACAATATCCTGCATGATGAAATGAATCCCCTTTGATGCTGTCAGAAATTCAATGACATCCACCTCACCCAGTTCATCGAGAGACATCCTGTTTCCGAATATCTCTTGAATAATTCTTTTGTTGAAAAACAGTGCATCCGTTATTTTGTCCGAACCGTTTTTCTCCATGAGTGCAGCATATTTCTTGTACTGCTCAACCGTTACGTTATTGATGAATACTTTTCCTGTGCTGCAAGTGATTGTTATTTCCGGAATCACTTGCCACTCTGAAAATTTTTCATCATCTTGTCCATTCTCTTGTTCATTTCCTCTGCGATTCCCATGTCAATCATGTTGAACTCGATGACGATTCCTGCTGCATCCAACCCGCTCTCTGCGTCCTTTAACTCGTCAACCGTGAACTGATTTCCGTATGCTTTGCAGATGAACAACATCATCGCCTCAATTTCCTGTCGTGAGTATCTTTTGGACGCTCTCTCGGATGTCGCAGCGTCAATCTGTTCTGCAAGTTCGAGATATTCCATGTATGTGTCCGCAGACATTTTCTCCATTTTGAACTCTTTATGATTCACGATGATTTTTCTATTCATTGAATTATCCTCCTGTTATATCCTCTCTTGTTTTACGCTGCTGCGTCCGGTGCTTCCTGCACTTTTGAGAACCAGTCTTTGATTGCTGTTGCTGCATCCGTGTCCTCTGCTACAAGGTTGGATTCATCAACAGATACCTCATACAGATTGTCGATGCTACGCTCGTAGAAACTGCCCTTGATGCTCTTGGTTGTAGGTGACAGTTTTCCCTCTTTAGTGCTTGCCTCCTCGCTGATACCCTCTGCAAACTTTCCGACATAAAGCCACTTGAACTCATATTTCCCGTTGAGTTTTCTTTCTCTCCATCCGACAGCGACCTCCGGTGCTCTGTCGTCAGATGACTTTCTCAAGAATCCTTTCTCGTACAACTGCCCGAACAGAATCACTCTGTCCTGCGGTGCAAGAGCATTGATCTCCAGTTCGACATCTGTTCCCTCGTATGAGGTGATGACCTCCTCGGTGTTATCGTCGGAGTAGATTTTCTCACTTGTCCACTTTTCATCAATTTTCGCTTTGATTGCTCTCGCTAATTTCACCGGAGTTCCGGCTGTGTATGCTGTTGCAGTATTGCTCTGCACCAGTGCGATGTAGAAATCTTTCAGACCGCAAGTTCTACTCCTTACAATCTGCTGTGTGGTTTCATTTACCTGTGTTACTGTTTCGCTCATGATTTTTCCTCGCTTTCATAATATTTTGTGAATCGCTGTGCTTTCATATAGATTCCATCCTCCGGTTTTGAATCGTCTCCGTTTCTCCCCTCGAATGAGAACCCATTCTCTTTCATGATAGACTTGATTTCCCTTGCCAGTTCCACCTCGTCCTCCTTTGAGAAAATGGTGACTTGCAAGGAAAGTGTCACTCCCTCCGCATCATCATCCGAAAAATTATCATCGGTTTCGCCCAAATCCCACAATGTCACATGACATTTGTTGAGGTCTTTGTCATACCACCCTGCATCACGGTGATTCCTCTGTCCTCTATCGGCTTGAGTGCGTCTGATGCGTCTTTTATGATGTCCGGACTTCTGTCCATGCTTATCACCCCACTGTCCTGTCTAAATACGCTTGATATTCCTGTTCTGCTATCTTTTGCAGTTCTGCATCTGCCTCCCTGCCTGTTGCATATATGAACTCTTGTGGCGGTCTGTAAATCGTTCCCCAGTTAATAAAACGGACGTAGAAATGACCGCCCTCGTCCTGTGTGTTCTTTTCCCATCCGACATCTGCTGTCGCTCCCGTACCGTTCACCTTTACTTTCCCGATAGGGATTTCATCTGCTGCATGTGCGGACACTGATGATTTTGAACCGAACCCTCGCCCACTTTTTGATGTCCTTTGATTTTGGGATTTTTCCGGACATGATTCTCTGTACAACTGGTTCGCCTTTTTCAGCGATCGTTTTATTTACCTGTGCAATATCTTCATCCGATGCAGCACTTTCAAACGCTTTCACCAGTTCCTCCAGTCCTTTGAACTCCATGTCAATTTTCATGTCCTCACCTCCGTGTCAGAATGTGACACCTACGCAACCGCACGACATTTCACGAGCACCCATCCGTTATCTGTGAACATCGGTGATGCGTCATAGATGTCGAATCGTGTTCCGTCATACTCTGCATAGAACTCTTTCATTTTCTTTCTGACCTCTTTCATCCGCTTGCAATTCCGAACCTTGAAAACAATTGTGTTCTCAAGACCTGCTTGCAGTGCTGTGTATTTCTCATTTGTTCCCAAACTCTGAACATCACACCAACACTCATAAAACACCTCTGTGGTCGGTTCTTTCCTGCCCGCCTTGATTTCTGTGGTCACTCTGATTATTTTCACCCGTCCGGTCATTCACTGCTCCCTCCATACTTTTCATTGAGTAGCATGGTCGAGACCGCATTTGTGAGTTGCTGTGTACCGTTCTGATACTTCTCCCTGTGGTCATACAATTCCTTGACGAAAGAATATACAAGCAATCTCTGACGGGCGGTCAAATTGTATGGGTCGAAATTCGGAATCAGTTCCATCAATTCCTCTGATGCAATCGCCTCAACCATAGTCTCGACAATGTCCTTGTCGTCGTCATAGTCGATGTGATTGTATTTCATGCAGTCCTCAACCAGTTTGTCTCTATACTCTTTCTTTTCCTCGTCCGTCATTTCATTCACCTGTTTCAATCACAGGGCGGGTGTTCCCGCCCTGCTGCATTTCTTATCCCTGCACGACTTCCGTGATGTTGCCTTTGATGATTGCTCCATCATCAACAGGCTGCACGTCGAAACGGTCACGAACCTTGATTCCAGTCATGTCTTTCTCCCACAAACCTGCTGCCTTGTCGTTCATGTCGATTGTGATGACATTTCTGTCAAATAATGTGATAGCCTCTTTTAAGTCGCCCATATACACAGGATGCTTGTATGCGGACACCTTTGCATCGACTGTCGTTTCCTGCTCCTGTCCTTTGCAAGTTACAACATACTTTCCTTTCACGACTTTCCATGCTGTTACGTCGGACGTTGCTGATGCGTCGATTGCTGTGGTTGTTCCGTCGATTGCTAATTTGCTACCGGAGATTGTGAACGCAGGTGAGTACACTGGTTCAGATTTCACAGTCCTGTTTGACACCTTGACAATCGGATATTTACCGAACAACATCATCTGTGTCGGCTGTGTAGGATTCGGCTGCAAAATGTACTTTCCATCCTTATCCTTTAACTTGTCGAGGTAGTTGTACCCGTTCTGATTTGCGATGACCATTGCTCCGGTTGTGATAGCAGGGTCGAGACCCACGTTGAACACGTCCTTGAGGCTGTCGATTGTGGAAATCACAACCTCTTTTCCCTTTGTCATCTCGTCCGCAACCTTGAGAATCATCGCATTTCTTGTCGCCTTTGTTTTCTTGGCAATCCATTTGTTGATGTATGCCATGACATTGGCTGCGGTGTCCTCAAACAGTTCTGCGGTGATTTTAAGATGCCACCTTTTTCTTGATTGCATACACAATCTTTTGAACTTCGGCTCATCCATGTCGGGAAATCCGCCTCCTCGTCCACATTGTCGAACGGAGTGGAATCTGCATCGACCTCAATGTTTCGAGAACCGCTCTTTGTGGTCACTCCCTCCACATTGACATACTGCTCCAAATTGTCCTCTGAACGTCTTAACTCGATGATGTCTGTTCTGATGTCCTCCGGAACGGTGACACCGATTCCCATTTCATCATCGTCTCCCTTTGTGGTGTCTGTGCTTAACGCATCCTTGTACACCTTGACATCTCCCTCGTCCGGTTCTCTCTTTAAGAATCCGCACTTGACAATATTGACGAACGCTTTCACGAGGTTTTTCTTGTCTGCTTTTGCCCCGATGGTCTTTGCTGTTCCCGTCGCCACCTTGTCCTCGATCTCCTCATGTTCCTCCTCGTCCAAATCGAACAGGAGGTCAAACTTTTCCTGTAACTCTTTGAGTTCCTCTTTGCTGCCTTTGCCTTGTCGAGTTTTCCATCGTTCGCAAGGCTCTTGACCTCATTCTTTTGTCGTTGATTGCTTTCAACAGTTTCTGCATTTCCTTGTTCATGAATCATGTCCTCTCTTTCTTAAATTCCATACATGTCGAGGTCTGCAAGAATATCCTGCTTTTCTGCCTCGATTCTCTGTTTCTCTGCCTCTGCTGCTGCATTGTTCCTGTTCTCCAGTTCCGCAAGCACCGCATCGACAATGTCCTTGTGGCTGTTCCTTTGATGCTCTCCGGAACATGGTTGTATTTTCAAAATAATCTGATGCACACGCTGCGACTGCTGCCTTTTCATCAATCAAAACGTCGAAATACTCTGCCAGTTCTGCACCGCTGAACCACTTTTCTTTCGCCATGAAAGACTTGATTTTGTCTCTCGTCACACCCTCTTTCAAGTGTTCCTCGTAAACGTCGAGAATTGAATCCTCGCATAAATCAAGTTGTTTGATGACCTCTTTGAAATCGTCTGCGTTGCCCCATGCCATACATAAAGGCTTGTGAATCATCGCCTGTGCTCCTGTCGCAAAATGCAGTTCATCACATGCGAACATGATGACAGATGCGATTGACGCAGCCATTCCATCAACATATCCGACTTTGTGTCCGGAGTATCGTTTCAACTGGTTATAGATTGCCAGTCCTGCAGAATACATCACCGCCACCTGAATTGAAATATATGTCGATGTCCTCATACCCATCCAACTGGTTGAGGAAATCTGCGATGTCCTGCGGGCATCTGTCCTCCTCGAACCACATGGATTCCCATGTTGCTGATACAATGTCACCGTAGAAATACAAGGAACATCTGCTCTGTTCCTCGTCCTGTTCCAAATCCAAATAGCCGACATTTTCAACTTTTCCGCTGCGTTTATTCTTTTTGTGAAATCAAAACGTCTTTTCTTTGCCATGATTATTCACCTCCCTCCTGTTCTTCCTCGTCCTCTGCCTCGTCGGTTTCGTCCGGTTGTCCTGTTGTGTCCGGCTGCTCTGTGTCCGGCTCTGTTTCTTCCTCCGGTTGCTCCGGTTTTCGGTCTCCTCTTGCTCGATTTGACCTTTCTGATATGCTGCTCCTGCCATTGTCAGCGGAACGATGCTGCCATTTGCAAGTAAAGTGTCGCCACCCTCTCCATCGGGAGGTCAAGTTTGCGTCGTGCCTCATTCGGTTTCATGATTGAGCCACTGACACCGTTTTTAGGTATTCCATTTGTGTCTTTGAATCTGTCCGGAAAAGAACTTTTCATTGTATTTGTAATAAAACCGTCATCCTGTTCCTCGTCCGTCAGCATTTTATAGTTGATTTCTTCCTCATACTGCTTGATGACGAACAGTTCTGTGTCAACGTAAAAGACAACTGCTGCAACTCACTGTTCGCATATGACGACTTTGAATAGTCGTTGATTTGATTCGGTTTCACACCGAACGCTGCTGCGATCTGCAATGCAGTGTATTTTTTCAATTCAAAGAACTGTGAATCTGACAATTTGATGTCGAGTGGTGTCAGTTTCATCCCTAACGGTACGGGGATGATTTTTCCTGTGTTTCTCGCTCCGCTGCCGAAATCCTCAAACGATTTCACGAGTGCCTCTTTTGCTTTATCATTCAACTCTCCCGTGTATTCAAGCGTCGCTTTCGCTGTCAATCCGCTTTCATACAAGCTGTTCATGTACCTCTGTGATGCCGATGCTCCGGAGATTGTTTCACGGAGAATCTGCTGCACTGGTAAACCCGTCACACCGTCAAAACTGAATGATGTTTTGAAGTGCATGACCTCACTCGTGTCAAATACATACTGACTTCCGGATGTCGGGTCTGTGTAGACATACCACAAGCGTCCTTTTCCTGCGAATATGCCTGCATCATCCACAACAATCTGAACACAATTCGACTGCATCACCCACAGGTCAAGAATTTTGACCTCTCCTCCGTATTTCTTCCGGATGAATTTCTTTCTCATGTACACATAAGCGTTCCCGTAGTGATTGCGGTTGATTTCCACTGTGTTCCAAAATACCGTCGGTGTCATGAACGGGTTCGGTCTCTTGGTCAGCAGTCTCGACGTGTCCGTCTGTTCTGCCTCAATGATTCCTTTGTCCGTTCTCTGATAATATTTGATAGGCATTTTCGCAAGAGTTTCCGACAGCATCTTGAGACATGTGAAATATGTCACCTCTGATGTTGTCTTTCTCCTCCTGCTCAAACCCATACTCTCAAGGAATGACGGTGAGTTGAGTGTCATCACCCCGCCTGTCAGTTCCGTTGAATCACTGACCTCCGGTGCAGTTTCGCCTTTCCACCAGTTCATCAAACTGTTTGCTATTTTTCTAAATGGGTTCATTCTTTCTCACCGCCTTTCCCCATGTATTTCTCATACATTTCAAGCCACTCATTCACAACCTCATTTGTGTCCGGCTTATACTCCTCTTTCATTGCTGCTTTCCATGCGTCGATGATTGCGTCAATCGGGTCGATTCTGTCCTCGTCGAGTGCCTTGTCGATTTTGATTTCACCGTAACTGTTCGAGATAGTCTTTGCATTTGCAATCGACCACGTCAGCAGTTCATCGAACGGAACAACCTTTCCTTTTCCGACTTCTGTTCCCTCAATCACGACGTTTCCTGCTTTTATCTCCAGTCTGAAATCAACTGTTGCGTCATTGAGTTCCTTTGCTGTCTGTGTAATTGCCACAGAATCGAATCCCAGTGCCTCAAGGTCTGACAAGAACGCAGATGCGTTGTGCGGGTCATAACACACAAGTTGAGGTTTCAAATCATTCAGTTTGATTAAATCCTCAAGGTACTTGATGATGTACTTGTAATCTGTCTTTATTCCTCCCAGTGTCTCCGTGACTGTCACGAGACCTTTTGAAATCCATACATCATACGGAACTTTGTCCGTCTTGATATGCTCGTCCACTCTGCTCGCAGGGATGAATGAATGAGTATGCACAAAATACTTTTTCACACCGTCAACCATGTACGGTATGACGATTGCGATGGATGTCAAGTCTCCTCCGGACGACAGGTCAACTCCGACATAGCATTTTGAACCTCTGAAATCCTTGAGCGTTCGCAATGCTGCACATCGTTTCCAGTCTTTAATGTCCTTGATGTACAGTGCGTTTGACCACTGCATCCACATGTTTAACTGCTTAACGAGGAAATCTCGCAAATCCTCCCCGCCCATATCACGGGCAGTGTTCGCAATCGGAACGAGATTCTCCAGTGCATCCTCGTCATATTCGAGAATCGGGTTTGCTTTTATCCAGTTCTCTTTTTGTATAGGTCATCCGCTGTGTCCAACTGTGCTATATACACGAACTGACTGTCGTTCTCAAACACACCTTTCAGCAGATTGCAGCAATACTCATATAACTTGTAGCAAGGCGATTTCAAATCGAACCCTGCTGTTGTTATGACGGAGATCAGTGCGGATTTTAATTTCTTGATACCGCCCTCAAGCAGTTTGTACATCTGATTTGTCTTGTGAGCGTGGTATTCGTCAACGATTCCCAAATATGCACGGTGTCCGTCCAGTGACTTGGTGTCTCCGGATAATGCCTTGATTTCCGAATGTGTACAGAGACAATCTATCGTGTGATTATGCTCATGCACCTTGAACCACTCCGACAAATCCTCGTCGGAATTGATGAATTTTACAATTTCATCAAAACAATGTTCGCTTGGTCTTGTTTTGTCGCAGTACAAAAGATTTTTCCGTATTTGTACCCGTCAAAATTGCCATAGTAACACGCTAAAATTCCGTTGATGAACGATTTTCCGTTCTGTCTGCCTAACTGCACATAGGACGTTCTGAACCGTCTGTGACCCTTTTCTTTCGTCCTCCACCCATTCAATGACCCCAAAATGAAACACTGGAACGGGTACGCTGTCACATTCTCCTGTTCGTCACCCTCTGCAATCGTTAATTCTTCCGCAAAATTGATGATTTCCTCGGACTTTTCAACGTCGAAATAGAATCTGTATGGTGCTGCTTTTGCTTTTTCAAGGTCGTCAAGATGCCTTTGACATGCCAGTTTGACATATTCACCTGCGACGATGACACCTGCAACGACATCAAGAGCGTATTGTGTGCAACGGTCGGTCACTGTTGCCCCTGCTGTCATTTATGAACTCGCATACTTGGCGAATTTGTTCTCCGGTTTTGTTTCCTTTGCTTTCGGAACTACCAACCGACACCGACTGCTGACCGTCATTCCGAAATCCGATGCCCCCTGCCGACACTGTTTCATGCAGCGGTCTTGTATAATCATGAGACGCTCTCTCTCACCGTTCACAACCTCTCGTGTTCCGACCTGTACACGTTCCTTTTCTCCTGTGTCCGGATTCTCCTGCATCTCATAGACCGGAACATCTACCATCAACGGAGTTTCTCTGATTTTGTCCGTTATCTCGATGTATTGGTCTTGTGCAATCAGTAATCTCGCCAGTGCATCACAATCCACATTCGCAATGAGTTTGATTTCAAGCAATTCTTTGACAATTTCCGGAATTTCTTTTCTGTTCCTGTGTCAAATATGCCGGAGGCTTGACTTTGTCGTTCGGGGCGACCACCTCTGCATTTTTCTCGCCTCAATCTCTGCTTTTGTGAGGTGTTTTTTCCTTTCATGACCACCAAATCGGTCGGTTGTCTCTGTCCTGCCATGCAGCATCAACCCCTTTCCGTCCAGTGTTCACGAGTTTCGTGTCACATTCTGACACCCTTTCGTCACTCCCCTGCGTCTTGATTTTCTCGTGGGAGTTTTCTCCAAAGAAAGGGGTGCGACTAAGAAACGGTCACATAAAACTTTTTCATATCCCCCTGCCTCTTTGAAATGGTAATCAATCAGCGACCTCAACTGTGTCTGTGTTGCTTTCATGCTTGCATTGCTCTGTTTATATAGTGCTGTGATTGTGTTGTGTGTCCGATGGCTCAAGGGTATCAAGTTCAATGGGTTCAACCTCTGCTCCCAGTCCTCCTCAAGTTCTATGATGTGGTGGATGGGGTCTGAATCTTTCAGTGTTATCAACTGGTGTTCAACATACAGAGCATATATATCCACATATTCATACACACTCATGATGACAGGTCTCAACTCCCGCCATTCCTTTGACAGATAGAACTCTGCTGCTCGTGGGTCTCTGCGTGTATTGTTATATGTCACATGCCTTGACTGCTGCCTTGCCTCGCACTGCTCGCACATGGTCAATGCCTGTGGGATAAGGCGACCGCATCCCTTACATGCTTTCAATAACACACTGCTCACTCCTCTCTGTCCATCGGTCTCCTGCTGCCTCTCATGCCTTTCAAGAGGCGGGCATACATCGCACATGATAGTGTCCTGCTGCCCGCATATAACAGGAGGGCAAACAGGCAAGAAAAAAGCGACTGCATCTCTGCAATCGCTCACTCAACTGTTCACGCTATCATATTAGCACGTTTATATTTGCTTTGTTCACCCACTTTTCCCCCGAAATCACCCTCATTTCACCCCGTTTTCACTCTCATTTCACTCCGATTTTGTCATTTTCGATTGCTTTTGCACCGAATAATTTGATTGAGAGACGTTCTGTCATTGATCTGCACCACTTTTTCGGTGAGTTCTTTCCGCATCCTGTCTCCCTCACAATATCCTCGTATGACTTGCCCTTGATATATACTGCCTCAAGTGCGTCGTACTTGTACCCCTCACCTGCTGCCTCTGCATCCTCTTTCAGCGATGCAAGAGCCTTTTCATGTGCTCGAACAGAATGACCGTCTCTGCCTTGCACTCTCTGATAGACTGGAGGAACGCTTTTCTGCTGAAATGTTATATCTTGATACATCGTCAATCTGTGACACTTCTGAAATTGCATCCTTGATATATCGCTCTATTTCCCGATAGTTCTCAAGATATACCTGCGTTTTCTGAATTGCTGTCATTTCTTTTTCTGTCTCCACGTCGTTTTCCTCCTTTTGACCTTTTCAGAGGCAATCCATGATATTTCCTCCAATTATTCGACTTTTCCTGTCTCCTCGGTCTGTATATACTCTCAAATGCGGTCAATGCCTCTTTTGCACTGATTCCCACTTTCAAAGAGCATCTTGCAGGTTTTCTCCTCCTGCTGTCTTGATTTTCTCCGGATGTTCCGGAGATTCCGTCTTTCAAGACCGTTGCTGCCTCTGCTGCCTGTTCAATGATTTCAGACACCTCTTTCTCTGTCTTTCCCGCTGCCCGCAGTCTTGAAATGACGTTTTCACCTTTTCCACGAATCCCATGTCTCCATCCTCCTCCGCACCTAATTGAAGGGAGTTCTTCGTCGATTCCGTCCGGAATATTCATAAAACCGTCACCTGCATCCGAATACCCTCCGTTGTTCCCGTCCTGCTGCCCTGCTGCTTTCTTACTCTCTGCAAATTCCTGTTCCTCGACAATCACGTCCGTGGTATAGACCTTTTGACCGTCTCTGTTCGTATATGACCCCGTCTGAATCCGTCCAGTGACAACCACTTTCGTTCCCTGCTTGAGATATTTTTCTGCGAACTCTCCATCTCGTCCAAACGCAACGCAGGAAATAAAATCCGCTGACTGCTGCCCGTCTTTTGCTCCTCTACGGTCAACCGCAAGTGTATATCGTGCGATCGCCATTTCCTCCTGTGAATTATTCCTCGGTGAATATCTGACATTCGGGTCTCTCGTGAGACGACCCATCAAAATGACCTTGTTCATCCGTTTTCCCTCTCTTTCTGCAAAATATACTCATTCTGTGCTTTCTGCAATTCCGTGATGCCCTTTTTGAACTGTGCATCATCTCCATCCATGCAGATTTCAAACAATTCCTCGTATCTGTCAATATTCTCGGTGATGAACGCTGCCTCTGTCTTTGAACGTCTCTGCGTGAGGAACATTCCTTTGATTGTCTCTCTCATGGTCTCGCAGTTCTGTCTCTCCTCCTCCGTTTCCGGAGGAGTTTCTTTCAGCATCTTATCGACAACCCTGTCCACCGCATCCGCAATCTGTTCTTTCCATCCGGATGACGCTTTTTCATCAATGAGTTGTGACTGGATGTCCTCGAACGATGCTCCCGCTGCTACTCCCGTGATTCTGATGTCCTTTTTCCCTTTTGTTGCAATCAGAATCAAATCATCGTCATACGCTGCCATGTAATAGTCGAATTTTGCATTGAAATTCTCTTTCGGATTGATGATGACCTCCGGTTCACTGCTGCCCTCTGTCTGAATCATTACACCGATATATTTCTGACCTGTTCCCTTTGCCTCGATGAATAATGCTTTTAATTGTCCTTTTTTCAATTTCCTGTTCCTCCATTCAGCATCCTCTCGAATAACTGCTCATATAATGCCTTGTATGTGTCACGCTCCGTCTCAAGCCTCACAACGATCTCCGATGTCTCTCCTGCTGCCTCCTGTGGCTTTTCGGTTTTCTTTTCTTCTAACGACTGCTGCATCGCTTGAATTTTGTTGCGATAGTATTCAATTTCCTCCTGCTGTTTCTGAATCGTCTCATTGTACTGCTTTGATGTCTTTCCTCCACCGCTCAACTGTAAGGAAATCATGAGAGCGATGTCGATGTTTTTCATTTCCTGCTCTGATACCTGCCCGATGTAGTTATTCACACGGTCGGTCGATACTGACGATACCTGTTCACACAATACTGTGGATAATCGTCCGGTACTGCGGACGGTCACATGTGTCGGGAGGTCTGTTTTCGGTTGCGTCGCCATATACACAACCTCAATCACTCCGGAGTGCTTGTTGTTCTCGTCATTGCTGACTACAACTGCGGGTCTGTCCGCAAATTGTTCACTCCCGTTCGTCGCCCCCCCTCGTGCGATATAGAATATCTCTCCTCGTCTGATGTCATCCATTGCTTTTTCCTCCTTATTTCACCGCCATCATTCAGCATCCTCTTTCATGAGTGATGTTGCCATGATGCAATATCCGTCCTCAAGACCTGCAAACTCCTCAAGGATATATGTCACAAGCACTCTCACGGTGCGTCCTGTGTTCTTTCCGTCCTTGAACTCCATCATCTCAAGGATGTCGCCTTTTTTATAGTCTCTGTCATTCTTCCGGAGTTCAAATGTCTTTTCTCCGGATGCAACCTCCTCAAAAAATGTCGCTCCCAGTTTAATGTGATGCACTTTCTGACCGTTCTCCTGTGTGTCTGACGGGAGGTTGTTCATCTTCTCCTCCTCTGCCTGTTCACGGAGTTTCTTTTTTGTCTCACGGTCGATTGCATCCTGCTCCTCGTTATATCTCTGCTCCTCGGTCTTGTAAGCCTCTGCACGGTTCTTGTACTGGTCGCATGAGGTACATGTTCCGGTCTTTACGTTGCAAGTCTCGTATTCGGTGCAGGAATAGCAGATTGATGTGATTCCCTCCGGATGCGGTGTCTCATAATCGTCGCCCGCTTTCTTTTCCTCCGGAGGATTCATGCTGTTTTCTGATGACTGCTGCCCTGCTGTGTCTGAATCTGACACGGTGTCCTGCTGCCCTGCTGCATCCTGCTCCTGTTTCTGCGGTGATTTCATGTCCTTAATTTCCGTATAGGACAATTCTCCGTTTTCCTTGTACTTTGCAAGTGCCTCCTGCTGCATCTCCGGAGACATCCCACTCAACTCATACGCTGCGGAGAATGTGAGACGCTCGTTGTTGAGTTCCTCTCGAAACTCCGGAATCAGATTGTTGTTGACGCTCTCAATCTGTGCGATCTTGGTCTTTGACATCTTGAGCATTGAGGCGATGACATCACGGAGGCGACCGGACTGGAGGTCATATCCTTTGATTTTCTTTCCATCCGTTTTCATACGCTCAAGACACGCTTTGAGACGCTGTTCCTCCTCGATGACATCCTTGAGAGACTTTGTCCGGTATGCGTTTGCGATGATGATTTCCACCTGCTCCTCGTCCTCGTCCTGCGGTGTGGTCAGTTTACAGGTTGCAATCTCAAAATCTTTATATCCCTGCTCGACAAGGTGCTTGAGTGCAAGCCACCGTCTCTCACCTGCGACGATTCTATATTCACCCTGCTCATTCGGCTCAAATACAACCTCAAGATTCTGTTTGAGACCATACATGAGGATGTCTCCTGCCAGTTCCTCAATATCTGCCAAATCGTAGAAATTGAGTTTGTTCCGGTACATCTTGAAAATTGAAATGTCCTTTGTCCGGAATCTCGCCCTCGGTGATTCGTCAACTCCTGCCTTACTGTTCTTGTTCAGTGCGTCCATGACGCTGAATCCTGTTGCCATGTTCTTTCCTCCTGTTTTCTCCCGTCAGTGCGGTCACGATTTCTTTGTATTCCATTTCACACTCGAAAATCTGTGCGTCGAGTGCGTCCAGTCTCTTGTATAACTGGTTTTCAATGCTTTTCGGTACTTTCTCGCCATTCCGCAGCAATATACCGATTATCTGATATTTACTCTTGCAGGTCAGTTCCGTCAAAATCTGAATCTGTTGCTTTTGATTCTCTGCTCTCCGGAATGACCCGCATATTTCTCTTTCTGTCACACGCATCTGCTCCCTTATTCCGTCAATTTCTGTTTCTTGGTCTCTGTACGCTCGACATTGATTTCACCCTTTGCATTTTGTGAAATTGATGCTTTGACCCCCCCTCGGAGGTTCAGAGTGACCTTTGCAAGTCCTCCGGTGTATATCTCCTCTACTGCTGCCTTGAGAATCTTCACGATGCCCTCACCGCATCTCTTTTCCGGTGCTGCTGCCTCTCCGAACAATGCAGCGACGTTCTGCATCGCCTTTTCTTTCCTCTGTTTCTCTTTCTGATACTCAACCGCCTGTTCGCAGGTGCAGGACATTGTCGCCTGTTCCTCTGCCTGTGGCTGTGTCAATTTCTCCTCGCTGTCAATCTGCACCATCTGTCCGCAGAATCGACACGGTGCTGTGTTTATGATGTTTCCCATGTTCAATCCTCTCTTTCTGTCGCTCTCATGCGACCTCCTGCAAAATTATCTTTCTGAATATGCTCTCAAATATTGGAACTGCGATGCTGTTCCCTGCTTGGTCATATAAAGCCTTGTAATATTTCCCGTTTCTCTCTTGAACTGCTTTCGCCCTGTCAAAATCCTCGTCTGTATATCCCATCAATCTCCAACACTCACGCTCTGTCAAATACCGATACCGTCCATCTCCTCGGTCGATGACCTGTGCAGGTGTCCGGTCTTGCCTTGTTGTGATTGTATATGCACAATCTTTGATGACCGTCGCTCTCCGGATTCCTTTTTCTCCGATACATGCAAGGACGGACGGTTGTGTCACATCGTAGATGTCCGGAACGTCATCCTCAAGGAACTCTTGCAGGTTTCGCATCGGTGTCCTTATGAGGTCATCGAACTCAAATTTTTCACCATTCAGAACAGAAACCGTGAACACTCTTTCTCTCGCCTGTGGCAATCCGAACTCTCTTGCATCTAAAACCGCATAATTATTCGTGTACCCCAGTTTTTCCATCTCGACCATGTATCTGTCGAAATTCGGTCTCATGTACTTTGATTTCACATTCTTCACGTTTTCCCATATCACATAACGAGGTCGCCATTCTCCCATATTCTCAATGATATGTATTGTCTCCCACATGAGAGAGGAACGTGTTCCGCTCCCCTCGTCTGAACCTTTCCCTCTGTTAATTCTTCCGTCTCCTGTCGCTTTCCCTTGATGTCCTGCGATGCTCATGTCTTGACAAGGCGAACCATGAATCAAAATATCCGGTTTCAGATTCCATCCGACGACCGTCTGTGTTTTATATTCTAATTCCTCACGGAACATCGAATTGTATGACCTGACTGCTTTTTCGTTGATCTCCACATAGTCGATTGCTTTTGTTGGGATGTTCAAATTTCTCAAGGCACATCGAGGCGAACCAATTCCCCCGAATAATTCAAGGATTTGTATTGTCTCGCCCATGTCCTGCTGCCTCCTCTCTTTTTGCAAGTTCTTCTTTTGCCAGTTTTATGAAATCTTTCAAATCTTCCAGTCTGCGGTTGTACTTCTCAAACGCTTTCCGTGCATTGTCGTACTGCCATTTAAGAAAAAGCCATTGTGTTGTTCCCTCTTTCTCTTTCAATTCTTTTTCTGCCTTTTCGATGGTCTCTTTCAAATCTCCGCTATACTTGAATGTTGTTCCGTTCTTTTTATGCACCGCTCTCATTCCTGCCATGTCTACCCCTCCAGTTCCTTTAGTAATTCATGAACCACATTGCGATAGTCCTGTGACACGATGCAGTTCTTTGAAAACTGCGGGAGGACTGCCATTCTCATTGATGCCTTTTCCGCTACAATCGACCGACGAATCGGTGTGACGAACATGTCAAATCCGGAACTGGTTTTCATCCACTCCTCGAAATCCAGTGATGTCTTGTTTTTCTGTCTCATGGTCACAAGACCTTTGATTCGGAGTTCCGGATTGATTTCCCGCAGGTCGTCAACCTGCTCCTGCAAATTGTGAATCGCCTCGTTTTCATATCCTCCGACCTTTACGGGTGCAATGACGAGTTCTGCTGCCAGTAGAATGTTGATGACCACCATATCAAGCAGACGACCACAATCACAAATGCAATAGTCGTATGCCTCGGATATTTCCTCCAGTGCATCCCGCAGCCTCGTGACTTGATTTGCCTCCTGCTTGAGCAGCAGTTTCATGTCTGTCTGCATGAGATACCCGTTTGCAGGAATGATGTCAATGTGGCTGTACTGTGTGGGTCTTATCAAGTCCGTTGTCCGGTATGACCCGCCCACGCTCACATGACGCTCAAGCAGTTCGCTCATTCCTGTTCCCTCCGGCTCGTATGCCTCGAATGTCTTGGATGTATCGCCCTGCGGGTCTCCGTCGAGAATGAGAACACGTTTCTCCTGCTCCTCTCCCAACATGTAGGCGATTGCATCCGATGTCGTTGTCTTTCCGATTCCACCTTTCGGTGACATAACTGCAATAATTCTCATTTTTTCTGTTCCTCCTGTTATCCTCTTGTTACCTGTTACATGAAACCTCTGTCGTCCGGCTGTCTCCATCCGCAGCGGTGCAGGTGCATCCCCTCGCCCACCTTGTAGAGTGTATATGTGACCCCTGCTCCCAGTGCTATGACAACGACTGCTGCCACAATGATGATTTTCCTCATGTCCTCACCTCCCCGCTATATCGTGATTGTGTGGTATATACACAACTGCAAATCTCTGAAAGAATAGTCCGGTGTTTCCTCCGGTTTCATCGGTGCAATGAGACCCAGTTCCTTGTATTTCCTGTGAGTGATCTCCGGAATTGCTCGGAATCTCTTGACCTCTGCATCCCCTATCTGTGCGACGATGTCCTTGTCAACCTCCATGTTTGCAAAATACTGGTTGTATATCTCCTCACCGTCCTTGATGACCCGAACCCTGTCCGGACTTTCAAGCAACGTCATAACATCCTTGACCGTCATCCTGCTGCACCTCCTCATTTCTTTCTCGGTTTGCTCTCTTTGATTTCCCCATTCTTGAGGATGCTGTTGTTCGGTATATCCATGACCATCTTTTCGATTGCGTCCTGCTTTCCACTCGCTCGCCCCATCACAATCATGACATCGTTCATCCTCCAACTATTGAGAGATAAATATTTCTTGATGACCTCGATTGCCTCCTCTGCGGAGTAGCAGGTCGCCACGAAATGACCTGCCTCTGCCATGTCTTTGAGGAACTCTTTCTGTGATACCTGCTGCCTGTTGTCTCCGAACTTCATCTCGATGTATAGTCCGCAATAAATTCCTTTCGGATATGGCAAGCAAAGGTCGCTCACTCCCGCCTTGACACCCATCTGTTTGAGTTTCACCGCCTCCTGCTTGTTCCTGCTGCCTCCGTTCGGTACATGGTGCAGCCATTTCAATTCCGGATAGCGGTTCATGTTCCAGTTCGCCCATGACACGACATTGATTTGCTCCGTGTCCTCACTTCTCATTGCATATCTCATGTTCATTCTCTTTCACCTCTTTCCTGCTGCCTATCTCCTGCTTGCACATGTCATAATATTCGCAGAACAGACACACATGTCTGCAATCCTTGACCCTCAACATGTGCAGAATCCTCTCAATCACCTGCATCCTGCTCCAGTTCCTCCTCAATTTCTTTCATCCGGCTCATGATGGTCTGATTGTACTCATACACATAGATTCCATTTTTCCATAGGTGTTGTTTTGCTCCCTGCTCCCCGTAGTTATACGCTGCAAGTGCATCTTGAATCGTTCCGTATCTCTCAATCAGTTCCGACAGGTAATCAATCCCGACAAGTACGTTCTGATATGGGTTTGTGAGGTCTGTGACGTTCAGACGCTCCATCCTGTCTCTGTGGCACTCCTCATATATCTGCATGTACCCGATAGAATGACCATCATCACCAACCTTGTCGAATTTATATCCGGATTCTTTCTCAATCAGAGCGACCACAAGGTCATATCTGACCCCGTACTGCTTGCAGACGCAATATGTATATACCTGCATCTTTTCCGGAAAATAGCCACCTGTCCGACTGTATTCCTCCGGTATCTCATAGAGCACGAATCCATCCTCCTCGCCTCCCCAGTCTGCCGACATGGTGTCAAATACTGCATACTTGTCCGGTTCTGTGTCCTGCTCCTGCTGCCATGTTCGCACCTGCTCAAGCATTGCATTTTGTCCGGATGCCTCTCTTTTCTCGTCGATTCTCTGCATCCGTGCATTGAACTCCTGCGACTGCTGCTCATACTCCTCAAATTCCTTGTCATCTCGCATGACAGAGCGTGTCAGACCTATGCTCACAGCGATCGCCAGTAATACCATCACCGCAATATATGTCAGTTCCCGTCTCCTCCTGCTCATTCTTCTCTTTCTTTTTGCTTTCATTGCTGCCTCCGTTTCCTCATTCTCGCCCGTATGTAGAACATTGAGTTGAAATCGTTGTAATAGATTCCCGCATCCGTAAAATCAAAATCCGGATACCATTTCAACATCTGCTCACGAACCTGCTCATGTCCTTTTCTCATGGTCTCGACGTATGTTCCGATTTTCTTATATCCTCCGGCTTTTGCTGTCGGTCTCTTGGAATGAACCACCTTGATGTCGGGGTCTCTCAATCCCTGTGAGGAGTTCCACCGTTTCTCCGATTTCACCCTGTTCTTTTCCTCGACGATATACTTTGCCATTCCTGTCAAACCGTTCTCGTCCTTTTGCAGCCTCCGAACCTCGTTCCTGCTGCTCTGTTTCCAACATCCCTCAACCACATCCATGTCCATGTCGCCATCCATGACAATGTGATGATGCCACCGGATTTCCTCTGTCGGATTGTAGGCGGTCACATAGACATATCTTGCGTTCGGGAGACCCCTTTTCTTTCTCTGATAATTCACCCGTCGGATGAATTTCTGCACGTTCTTGATTGCTGCGTCGATGTCTCCGTCCGGAGGGAGATGCTCATTGTCGTATGTAAACGTGAGCCACAAATCCCTGTCCGTGAAATTCTCATTGATAAGACGCTCCACATATTTCCTTGCGTTCTTGTCATTCAGATTCCTTTGAGCCTTGTCATTGTCCTTTTTGATACTCCGACCCTCCGGAGGTACTTCATCCATTTTCTTGAACTGTGGATATATCTCAACCTCGAACTGGTCTCCTGCTCGTATCTCCTTGAGTGCATATACAACCTTTTTCCCTTGCTTGAACATCTGCTCAACAAAGAACTCGTGCATATCCTCAATGCTCTTGTTGTATGCTGCCTCATAGTCATACGGGATGAACGTCATCCCTTTCTTTCTCTTTGCCATTCTGACACCGTTCCTCCTGCTGCCCTTATATATACTTTTCAACGACTTGTTACTATCCATCACAAGGTCGTCAAAAGGGTCTGAAACCCTTTGAATCACGGGGTTTCCCCCGCTTTTTCATGCTTGCAATATGGTGTCAGATTTGCTATAATATTTTTAGGTTTTAAGCGTCTGACACAGACTGCTAAACGGGAGACCGCTGCAACGGTCTCCTTTCTTTTTGCTCTTTTTTCTCATGCTCTGCATATTCATTTTTTAGGTGTATTCCTCGTAAATCGCCCCCTCCGTATCAAACACAAGTCATCCTCACGCTGTTGCAACCGCTGTCTTTCCCTGCTGCTCCCATTTCTGACGTTCCTCCTGTTTTCCTGCCATATATCCGGCAATATAGGACTTGTCAACGTCATCCATCTGTGTGAACCGCTCTGCGATATTCTCAATCATTTCTTTTCTTTCATCCTTTGACATATATGTCACGCTCCTCTCTTTCCTCTGATTCTCTCAAGTTCTGCCTGTATGTCTTTTCCGGAATAATCTGCAAGCAGTTTCTCCGAAATGTGATAAGTCCATATTGATGACATCTGCACCGCTGTTCCGATAGGGAGTTTCCCTTGCTGCATCGCTATTCGGATGAATTGCGGTGATACATTCAATATGACTGCTGCCTCGGTTGGCAATATACGTCCGACTTCCATCCGTCTGACCTCCTGTTCTGACCTGCCTTGTCAATGCGTGGGCGGTCATCCCACACAGACGGGCGACTGCTGCCCGTTTCGGCTCTCAATAGTCATCCTCAATCTGTTCGTCTGCCTCTGTGTAATATTCCCCGTCATATCCCTTTGACATGATTCTCTGATAGCATCTGTCACACACCAGTCTGAACGGGATTCCATGACAATCCTTTGTGAAATACATATCCTCACGATCAACCTCATGTTCGCACACCGGACATGTCCGAATGTCACGCTCCTCGAATCTGCATGACAACCCATTCTGTCTCCTCCGGCAATCCTCGACCGTTCCGTCTCGTCCTGTCATGAATTGGTTTTTGCAGATGTCGCAATCATTTCCCTCGTTGAAATATTTCATTTCCTGCATCCTGTTTCCTCCTGTGGAGGCTCTCTCGGTCTGTTCATGACCTCGCCTCTGTTCCGGCTGAATTTACCGTGTTGTGTCTTTTCGCCTTAAAAAGTCACCGAAAACCTGTCATCCAACTATGAACCTTTTAGCAAGTTCACCCGCTGCCATGTTTCTCACGGTATTCCGACGCTGTCTTTCGGCTTGCCATCGTCAGAGCGTCGGTCGCCATCCGGACGCTGACGGGGCGACTGCTGCCCCGTTTCGGCTTTTAGTGTGTACCTGCGAATCTTGGGAGAAAAAATCCGAAATCCGTTGCCGGAAACTCTCCTCGTTTTATATTGTTTTGAATACCACAATAGTCATGTGCGAAATTGAAATCATCTGCTTGCAACCAGTCATCCAGTCTCATGTTGAATTTCTTGTCTGCACTCTCGATGTCCATTAGTGCTCCCATGCGATCACCTGTATCAATTTTCATTCTTTCTGCTCTCTCGCAGATTTTCACATATTTCAAGTATCTTTCTTTTTCCATTTCCATTCCTCCTATTCTTATAAAAGGGCAACAGTGCTGTGTCCTCTCGCTCGGTTGATTCTTCCACTTAACGGTTTCTTGGAATAGGGGTAAAGTGCTGATTGGTTCAGCCTGTCCGCTTTCTTCAAATAGTGCGGTACACTGTGCTTTCTTGCCCTACCGTTCCTGTTTTCTTCAACTACTTTGACGGGTCATGTTTATTCTTCACACGCTCTATCTGCTATCCGGCAGCCTGACCACCATGTCACTTGCGTGTAGCCCTATCGCTTCACCCGTTCTTTCCTGCTTTCTGTTGTCCTTGAATACATAATATTCGTCTTTGACAACTTTGTCAACAGTTTTTTGTATTCTTTGAATACTTTTCTATTGCTTTTTATTTTGACGAGTGTTATCATTCATTGAAAAGGAGGTGATTTTGCATGACAGAAAATGAGCGTGTGAAAGAAGTCCGAAAGACGCTCAACCTTACTCTTGAAAAATTCGGTGAGCGTATTGGTGTGACAAGAGGTTCAATGTCGAACATTGAAAATGGAAACCGCAACCTCACCGAACAGATGACAAAATCTATCTGTCGAGAGTTCGGTGTTGATTATATGTGGTTGACCACTGGAGAGGGAGAAATGTTCGTCGAGACCGACGATGACTTTTGAAAGAATCGACCGCATCATGGCGGGTGAAAATGAGACCCGCAAAATATGATAAAATGCTCTTGTATGCCTCGGATGATGACATCAAGGCATTTGACAGACTTGTTGATTATTACATTTCATTGAGAGAGGAGAAATGATGAAAAAGCATCTGAATTATATTCTCTCACTCGTCGAGAGTTGATTTTGCTTGAAATGTTTAACATGCTTGATGACGAGGAACAGGTTCAGCGTTTGTGTAGTCTTTCCGGTTATTTGCTCGGACGCAAAATCTTGTCGGAGGACGATTCGATGAAATACCTGCGTGAAATAAAAAGACTGACAGTCTTTTCAACTGCCAGTCTCATGGGTGTACAGATATAAAACGAATTTGTATATCCTCTTGAGGACTTTTTCGCTTTGTATCTTACCGACTAACTCAATGATAGTCTCTTTGTAATGCAAGGGAACACCACCCTTTCCGTAGTACAGAATAGCACATTTTTCCATGATTGTGGAAAAATCGGACATCATTTCCATAATTGTGGAAATATCTCCCCGAACGGACGACCATTCGTCACATCATGCTATAATAATTTTATTTGTACTCGGATTCAAACAGGTCTGTGATTCTGACCTCCAGTGCAATCGCTATCGTTTCAAGTTGAAACAATGTCGGTGACACCTTACCGTTTTCGATGTTGTTGAGCGTCGATTTTCCGATTCCGGATTTCTTCGCCAACTCCATCAATGTGAGACCTTTTGCGGTTCTCATTTCCCACAAACGAATTTGCATCCTGTCCACCTCCTTTCACAATGAAAAGAGTACAGTATGCGTTATTCACTTGTAGAATGGAGGTGTTTTCATGAGTGAACTTTTGAAAAGCATGACAACGAGAGTTGTCGGAGTGTCATTTGATAATGATGACGGAACAAGCAGACAGGACATCATTTCCGGCTTGTCTGTTGGAGGCTCTGTTGCTGAATTATCATGAATACGAAAACGAACCCGCCTATGCTGTGACGGATGCTCTCGGAAACTGCATCGGACATGTCTCGAAAGAATTGGCTGCGACAATCTATCAGAAATATAAAGATTGTTATTTTGCTGTTTCTGTTGATGACATCACCGGAGGTGATTCCGGTCTGAAATATGGATGTGTTATCAGTATAGACATATATGATTCTGCTCCGGAGATAAACGAAAATGAATCCTCAACCGCTGCAACGGTTGTTGATGTCATTCCTGCTCCTGTTCAAAACACAGAATCAAACAAGACAAATCGTGTATATAGTGCAATGTTCACCGTTGTCGGTGCTTTGCTTATCCTCGTCGGTCTTGTTTTATTGTTAATTGCTCCGCTTGGCGGTGCTGTTGCGATTGCCGGAGGTGTATTGTCCATCATTATCGGACGAAAATATAAAAATCGTAACAAAAGACGACCCGTGCTGCAACACGAATCGTCCTTGTGAAACCTCCGTCTCATGCTCCTGCAAAAGCACTGACAGAATGTTCCTGCAAACACCATTCTATCATAAAACCGTGCTTTTGCATTGGTTTTATTTTTATACTCTTTTAGGATGGTGATTTTATGAAACTACCGAACGGGTTCGGGTCGGTCTATAAATTATCCGGAAACCGACGAAATCCCTATGTAGCAAAAGACAAAAGGGTGGGAAATTGACCCTATAACTGGAAAATCAAAACAATTATATATAACCGTCGGATATTACCCGACACGCAAAGAGGCTCTCACCGCATTAGCGGAATACAATAAAGACCCTTTGATTTGCACCATGCAACCATTACTTTCGAGGAAGTATATGAGAATTGGTCGGAAATCCATTTTGAAAAGTCAAGGACACGAATGGTTACAAGGCTGCTTTTAACACATCGAAACCCTGTGGAAAATGAGATTTGTTGACATCAAACTGGATCACCTGCAAAGTGTCGTCGATAGCTCCGGCAAAACACTCCCACACTTAAAACCTTAAAATCCTGTGGGTCTCATGTATGACTATGCTGTCATTCACGAGATTGTGTCTCAAGATAAAAGAGACATGGTCAGATACGTCGATATAAGCAAGGCGGGAAATCCGAACGCATACAACCGGAAACCTTTTCAAAGAAAGAGATTTCTATTCTGTGGAAATGCAAGGATTCAAACATATATGTGACCGTCATTCTTATTATGATTTATTCCGGTGTCCGTATCGGGGAACTCCTCGACCTTGAGAAAAAGGACATCCATCTTGATGAACGATGGTTCTATGTGAAAGAATCCAAAACAGAGGCAGGAATCAGAGAAGTTCCCATTGCCGAAAAGATTGTACCGTTCTTTGAATACTGGATGAACCGGAAATGTGACCATCTGATTTGTACACCCGACGACGAACCTTTTCAGTACCGGAATTATTATGATTCCTACTGGATTCCTCTGATGCTTGAGTTCGGTTTCGGGAAATTTGTCATTGATGAAACAAAAAAAGAACCTGTCTATGACGGACACCGCCCACATGATACAAGACACACCTGCATCTCTCTCCTCACCGAAAGGAAGTTGACGAGAGATTCATCAAGAAAATTGTCGGGCATAAAGGACAGGGTGTGACCGAAAACGTCTACACCCATTGAACTCCCGACCAAACTTGATGCAATCAATTTGATTTGATGGAGGTGTACCGATGGATAGAAAAGAATATAAACAGGCTTTTGATAGGGAACGCTATGAACGAATAGAGTTGAAAGTTCCTAAAGGAATGAAAAGTATTATCAAATCTCTTGCTAATGACAAGGGAATGTCTGTCAATGCGTATCTGCAAGACCTCGTCAGAAAAGACCAGTGCGGAATGTTTGACACGATGCAGATTGCAGAGAGGAACAGAGAAATGATTTCCGGAATCACTGGAAACATGCACGACGGATATGACATCATATTCAAGGATGGTTATTCCTGCCACTGTCGCACGAAAAGGATGTCCGGTCTTGCATCATAGACCATTGCACTGAAAAGGCGGTTGATACCGTCTTTTTCTGTCCTACGGAGGACACGCAAAGTCCTACGGAGGACACCTTTTCGTGTTAGTTACCTGTGTGTTACCTGTTAGTTACCGGAACATTTTCGTGTGTTTTGAGGGTGTCTGATAGATTTTCAGAATATAAAGAAAACCCCGAAAATACTGGATTTTCGGGGTCTGTTGCTCTTTTTCGATATTCGGTTGAATTATCGCTTGCTGAACTGCGGAGCGCGACGAGCTGCTTTGAGGCCGTATTTCTTACGCTCTTTCATACGAGGATCACGTGTTAAGAATCCTGCTTTCTTTAATACTGGTCTGTAGTCAGCATCTACATTTAATAATGCACGAGCGATACCATGACGGATAGCTCCTGCCTGTCCTGTGTATCCACCACCGCGAACGTTTACTAAAACGTCGAATTTATCAGCTGTCTCGGTAGCAGTTAAAGGCTGACGAACAACAACCTTTAATGTCTCTAATCCGAAATACTCATCCATATCTCTTTTATTGATGGTAATTTTACCTGTACCTGGTACTAAATATACTCTGGCAACAGATGATTTTCTTCTTCCTGTTCCGTAATACTTTGTATTAGCCACTGTTTTTCCCTCCTAATTAAAATGTTAAAGCTTCAGGTTTCTGAGCTGCATGCTTGTGATCCGGTCCAACGTATACGAATAATTTTGTATACATCTCTCTTCCTAAAGGTCCCTTTGGAAGCATGCCTTTTACTGCGTGCTCGATAACTCTTTCCGGATGTTTTGCTAACATTTCTTTTAAGGTAGTCTCTTTCATACCACCTACATAATCAGAGTGATTGTAGTAGATCTTCTGCTCTAATTTCTTACCGGTTACTTTGATCTTCTCAGCGTTAACAACGATTACATAATCACCTGTGTCGATGTGCGGTGTAAAGATTGGTTTATTCTTTCCTCTTAATACTTTAGCAACTTCAGATGCTAAACGTCCTAATGTCATACCTTCAGCGTCAACTACATACCATTTTCTATCAATGGTAGCTGGGCTAGCCATAAAAGTTTTCATTGATCTTCCTCCTAGAAATAATGTTACGGAACACCTCTGCAATGTGAATGTCCAGGACACACCGCTTGGTATTCAATAAATTGTTTATAGTTTAAATGTCGCTCCGGGGCTTTGGATTGACATTACTTCACTATCACAGACTTAAATAGTATAGTACACGACGCCTTGTGTGTCAAGGATTTTTTTACTTTAGATCAAACTTTTTACAAATAAAACTATCTTCCAAATTAACTCTGAAAGAGGCGGATATCCTTTATCAGATGTCCGCCTCTAATCTGCCTATTTCGTTATCTCAAACTTAAATTTATTACTGCTCCATACATTGTCCTTAAAATGAATTTCGATTGTTTTCCAGTCCGCCGGAACCTCATACCCAATCACACCATTCATTTTTTTCCCTGCTGCAATGGTTCCATCTAACTGATTTTGATCATTTTTCTCCAAAAGAGCACTCACTGAATAATTCAGTGCATAATCGTCCGCATATGCTTCAAAACTCGCCATACTGCTTATATTTATCTCAGAATCAGAATTATTTGCGATTTCAAACTCTACCAGAACAAACTCATTTCCATCTGCCGGTTTATTATACTCTGACCCGCTGCTCTGCGTATAATTGACCATTGTAACCTGCACATCATTCATTTCTGCAGTTTCACCAATACCAAATATATCCTTCTCACTATCTTCTTGTTTGACAGAGGTATCTTCTGTAGTATCATTCACCACATCAGCCTTGTTATCTGTATTATTCTGCGTCGAAGCATTCTCTACCTTTTTCGGTTTATCCGCTCCACCGCCCGACATTGCTGCAATAATAATAACCACCACCACAACGATCACGATCCATTTCCCGATACCGCCCTGTTTCTTTCTGCAGTTTGGGCAGACCTTCACGCCTTTCGGTATCTCACTCTTACAGTGTTTGCACAACTTTGTTTCATTTTCCATTTCATAATCCTCCTTGTTTTGCGGAGCAAAATGCGAGCCCTTTGGTGAGCAGAGGATTTTACTCCTTGTTTTGCGGAGCAAAATGCGAGCCCTTTGGTGAGCAGAGGATTTTACTCCTTGTTTTGCGGAGCAAAATGCGAGCCCTTTGGTGAGCAATGCCCAGCACTCTGGGCACGGATTTTACTCCTTTGTTTTACTACTTTTTATTTTATCCTACTTTATGCTACTTTATCCTACTTAGTGGTATATGTCAACCATTTATCGTATATATAAAAATAGAGTTATTTAATCGAAAACGAAATGAGGCTGTCTATGAAACCATTAAAAAATAAAGTAAGCATCACACTTGATTCAGACATCATTGAACAGTTAAAGCTCCTCGCCGAGCAGGACGACCGTTCTTTTTCCCAATATATCAATATGATATTGAAAGAATATCTGACCCAGGCGGACAAAAAGAAAGAAGCGTAAAACATCTCTGTCTTATGCTTCTCTCATCTTAGCCGTATTTCATTTATTTTTGGTATGCACCGTGCATACATTTTCACATTATATAATGTTGAGTTCAAATAGTACGTTCAATTTTTGACTGTCAAATTACATTTAAAATAATATTGCTTCTAAGATCGCGCAGATGGCAGCTGCAGCAAAAAGAAATATAAATTCCGCTGCAGCATAACCGATCAGTCTTACGAACCGGTTCTTACTGTTTACAACCGGTATGTTTCTCCGCATTCCCATATAATCACAGACAAAAAATATAAATACGATCTGCGACAGCCAGACCACCAGCCGTTCCAGTGTCAATTTTGACTGTGGGAGCAGTTTTCCATTCGCATCATGCGCTTCTAACGACCACGCGGTAACTGTGGTCAGTGCATATCCTATGACTGCGACGATCATTTTCCATACTTTTCCTGTCCGAAATCCCGGTATTTTATAAAAAGGGATTTCACCGGCTTGATCTTTTTTACAGCTCTGCGCACAATAAAACTTATTTTTATCACTATCCATACTACTGCAGGGGATTTCCGCTGCATTGCAGATATCCGCCTTAAGTTCATCCACATTCTGATACCGGTCCTCAGGGTTTATCTTAATGCATTTTAACACAATCGTCCTGAATTTTCCTTCGGTCAGCTTTTCCATCGGGAACTCTCTCACAAGCATATAATTAAGCAGCACACCCATCGCATAAATATCGGTTCTCGCATCCGTCTGTCCGAACCCAAACTGTTCCGGTGCCGCATAGCCTTGCGTTCCCATCATAACAGTATCCTTTGACTTGCCAGGCTGGTAGATCCTCGCAATGTCAAAATCGACCAGCTTCACTTCCCCCTCATTGGTCAGAATCACATTCTCTGCTTTCAAGTCTCTGCATATGACTGGCATTTTTGCATGGTGCAAAGGGTAAAGCGCATTGCACAGACAGATTATGATATCAGCAGCGTCTTTCTCCGAAAAATTCTTTTCTTTTAACATTTCTTCCAGATTTTTTCCGCTCAAGTACTCCTCAATCACGATCAGATTCGTATCGGTCTGAATACACTCATAGATCTTTGGTATATACGCATTCGGATTTTCCTTTAAAAAAAGATAAATCTCCTCCAGGTCCAATGCAACATACTTTCGCACACCAATCACACCATTCACTTGGTTTCTTACGATATGTACTTTTTCATTGTCACCCAGTCTGCCAAGATCCACATATTCTGACAAACAGTACTCCTCATCTAACCGCATATAATTTCCCACCATTTTCTTGCATTCATCTGTACAACACGATATTATAAATGTCAGGGCAGTTCATGCGCCCAAACCAGCATTTACAATTTGTAGTATAAAAATATTTTATTATTTTTTACAGTACAATTCAAGGAGACTTTATGGATCAGAAAACGACCGGCGAACTGATGCAGCTTCTCTCTTCCGCCAAAAATATTTCCGATTTAAAACAATACACTGACGCACTTGCAGACATGACATCTTCCGTGACCTTTCCGGAATATTTAAATGAACTGATGCATGCCCGCGGCGTGACCGCCTCAAAACTGATCTCTGCAGCCCAGATTCAGCGCAATTACGGCTATCAGATCTTAGACGGCAGGCGAAGTCCCTCCCGTGATAAAGTCATTTCTCTCTGCCTTGCACTAAAGCTTGAGCTCCCGGAAACACAGCGTGCTCTCACACTCACAAAAAACGGACAGCTCTATTCCAAAAACAAACGGGATTCCATCCTCATTTTTGCTTTTGGGAAAAAGCTGTCCGTGATTGACACAAACGTGCTTTTAGAAGAAATGAATGAGCCTGTTTTAAACTGACTTCTGCATCATTCAAAAACATCCTGCCCTGTTGTAACATCTTTTCAAAGTGCACTTCTTTCTCATTCTACGTTTTCAAACTCGATCCCCATCATCGTAAGCCCGTGTGCCGGCGCCGTAGGCCCTGCCGCGCTGCGGTCTTTCTTTGCAAGAATTTCTTTTACCGCCTCCGGTTCGATCGCACCACCGCCAACCTGCACTAATGTCCCTGCAATGATCCGTACCATATTGTAAAGGAAACCGTTTCCCGTCACGCGGATCGTGATGATATCTCCTTCTTTTTCCACATCACAGGCATAGATCGTGCGCACCGTCGTCTTTACCTGTGCACCGATCGCACAAAAACTCTTAAAATCATGCTCTCCCTCAAGATAAGATGCCGCTTTTTTCATTTTCTCCACATCCAGTGGATAATGATAAAAATAGGTATCCAGCCGTCTTGTCGGCATACGGAATGTCCGGTTTAAAATACGGTATTCATAAGTTTTTCTGCTGTTCTGATAGCGCGGATGCCAGCCATCCTCCACCTCACAGGATCCCTGCACCACAATATCTTCCGGCAGTCTCTGATTGAGTGCAAATGCAATTTTATCTGCCGGCATCCTCGTGTTCGTATCAAATACTGCAATATTTCCAAGGGAATGTACACCCGAATCCGTCCGGCTCGCACCGCTCACCACGGTCTGCTCGCCCAGAAGATTCGAAAGATTCTTATTTAGCACTTCTTCTATCGTGATACCGTTCGGCTGCACCTGCCATCCTTTGTAATTCGTGCCGTCATACGCCACGACCATTTTTACACGCATAGTAATCTCCTGTTCTGAGCCGCATGCTGCGATAAAGCGGCAACAATCTGACCTTCCCGCAGACATATTTTTATATATTGCCGTAAAAGCCGCTTGTTTTTCCAACAGACAAATATCCCTGGAATCAAGCTTATTTTTCACGCTGACTTTCTGTTCTGTTTAAAAAATCCGTAGAACAGAATAGTCCGTGCACTTCAATATCCAATGGGTGAAAACCTAATCTCTCAGCATCATTTCGCCCATTCCTTCTTTCTTTTCAACATCTTTTTCACTGTTTTGGGCGAAATCTTCTTCTATTTTCCCGTTTCACCCTGGATTTTTCATTTTTGCGGGCTATTTACGCTGGTTCATGTCATTTTCGCCCATTTTCCTGTATTTTGACTGATTTTCTATCAACAAATGGATGAATTACTTCTATTTTTCATCTGTTTCGCCCATGTTCAAACTTTTGTATGAATGGAACTTCTTCTTAGCCAGGTGAATATTCCTCCTGTGAGATTTTTTCATTCATAAGATTCGGGTGGCAAAGGGTGGCACACAACTTAGTGGTTGTCAAATTGCACAAAGCCGCTCCTATTTTCCAGCTTTGTGCAATACCCTTCCAAAATGACAAACTACCCTGCCGGCATTCCATCATGAACCTCAGCCTGCCGGCACTGCAAAAATTCCCCGCGTCATAACTTACCTTACTGCGGAAACGGTAAAAAGAACCTGCACAGCAAAATAACCACAAAATACCCGATCACAAGCACATATGCTTTATGATCCACACCTGCGTAACGCAGAGGTTTCATCTTGGTTCTGCCCTCGCCGCCATTGTAGCAGCGCGCTTCCATCGCCATCGCAAGGTCGTCTGCTCGACGGAACGCAGAGACGAATAACGGTACCAAAAGAGGAATCATGTTTTTCACTCTCAGTAACAGATTTCCGCTCTCAAAGTCAGCACCTCTCGCCATCTGTGCCTTCATGATCTTGTCTGTCTCCTCGATGAGGATCGGGATAAAACGAAGTGCGATCGACATCATCATCGCGATCGCATGAACCGGAACACCGATCTTTGATAACGGCATCAGTGATTTTTCCAGACCGTCCGTGAGCTGGTTTGGTGTCGTCGTAAGTGTCATGATCGAGGTTCCAAGGATCAGGTAGGTCAGACGGATCGCCATCAGAATCGCATTCTGTGCCCCCTCTGCCGTGATCTTAAAGATCCAGAATTTCACGATCGGCGTACCAGGTGTCAGAAAAAGGTTGAATGCCGCCGTGATCAGCATCAGCACCACGATCGCCTTCAAGCCCTTTACCATAAACTTAAATGGAACTTTGGACGTTCTGATGCAGAAGATCAAAAATACAGTCGCAACCAGAAGTGCCGCAATCCCTTTAAAACAAAACAATGATATAATATAAATAAATGTAGCAAACAGTTTTACGCGCGGGTCCAGTTTATGAATGACGGAATCCGCTGGATAATACTGGCCCAGTGTAATATCTCTTAACATCTTCTTCCTCCGAACCGTTACATATGAAAGTCTGTTTTTCCAGAATCAATTCCGGTCAGCGCCTCGAGCAGACAAGCTCTTGCCTCCGCCACCGTGGTTGCATCTGTATCCACATTCAGACCTTTTTCCTTCAGTTCATGCATCAGGTAAGTCACCTGCGGTGCTGCAAGTCCAACCGCCTCAAGTTCTTTGTAGTGGCGGAATACTTCTTTTGGCGCACCGTCTAACATCACACTGCCGTGATTCATCACGATAATACGCTCCACATATTTTGCGACGTCCTCCATGCTGTGCGATACTAAAATAACCGTAATACCGCGTTCCCTGTGCATCCGCTCCACAAGATCTAAGATCTCATCACGTCCTGCCGGATCAAGTCCCGCCGTCGGCTCATCTAAGATCAATACCTCCGGCTTCATGGCAAGCACGCCCGCAATCGCAACACGGCGTTTCTGTCCACCGGAAAGATCAAACGGAGACTGGTAATAAAGCTCCTCCGGCAGTCCGACACTCCGCAGCGCCTCAAATGCCCGAAGACCTGCCTCCTCTTTCGACAATCCCTGATTTTTCGGTCCGAAACACACGTCGTCAAAGATCGTTGTCTCAAACAACTGATGCTCCGGATACTGAAATACCAGCCCGACGCGGTTTCTCAATTCACGCAGGTCAAAATCATCTTCATAAATATCCTGACCATGAAAATAGATCGTCCCGGATGTCGCCTTCATCAGACCGTTCAAGTGCTGGATCAAGGTGGACTTTCCGGAACCGGTATGCCCGATCACGCCGATAAACTGTCCATCCTCGATCGTTAAGTTTACATCCTTTAACGCCTGGATCTGGTACGCAGTCCCTTCGCTGTATACATAATTCACTTTATCTAAAATAATTGACATGTTCATCCTCATTTCTGGGGCACCCACTGCAGAGCAGCACCCCAAAAGCCTTCCATTTTACTCAAAATCAGATGATCTTTTAAAAACATATAACCATAAAATGCCTGCTCTACTGATATTCCATCTCTGCGCTCCACATCATACACATTCCATGATCATGAATCGATCTGTGCGATTCGCAGAATATGCCCCACAAGTTCTTCCCGCGTCAGCACGCCAAGCGGAATATCAAGTCCTGACTGTCTGAGCAGGTCAGCAAGGATCGTAACCTGCGGTACATCCAGCCGGTATTCCTTTAACTTTCCGACCTGGGAAAAAATTTCGCGCGGTGTCCCCTGCATGACAACTTTCCCCTTGTCCATCACAATCACCTTATCTGCACCGACGACTTCTTCCATATAATGTGTGATCAGAATGATCGTGACACCCTTTTTCTGATTGAGTTCATGCGCAGTGCGGATGACATCCGCTCTTCCGTTTGGGTCAAGCATTGCGGTCGGCTCGTCTAACACGATGCACTTTGGCTCCATCGCTACGACACCCGCGATCGCAACGCGCTGTTTCTGACCTCCGGAAAGTTTGTTTGGCGAATGATGACGGTATTTTAACATACCGACTGCCTTTAAACTCTCCTCCACACGCTGCCAGATCTCATCGGTCGGCACACCGATATTTTCCGGTCCGAATCCGACATCCTCCTCCACTACACTGGCAATGATCTGATTGTCCGGATTCTGGAAAACCATTCCGGCGGTCTTTCGCACCGGAATGACATTCTCCTCTTTTGAAACATCCATGCCGTCCACAAAAAGACTACCCTCGGACGGGGCTAACAGTGCATTGATATGCTTTGCAAGCGTAGATTTACCAGAACCGTTATGTCCTAAAATTGCGATAAAATCTCCCTGCTTCACATCGAGATCCACATGATCTAAGGCAGTCTGGATCGACTCTACGTTTCCCTCTTCATCACGTCTGATATATTCATGCACAAGCTGTTTTGCCTTAATAATTCCCATCTGTTTTTATTCCTTCCCGTATCAGTCATCCCAGCGCAGTCTGTGCAGTTCTCCCTGCAGCTTCATATGGTCAAACTGATTCTGTCTGAGTGCCTCATAGAGCACGATCGCAACGGAATTTGACAGGTTCAGTGAACGTGTCTCCCCGATCATCGGGATCCGCACACAGGTATCCGGATTGGCTTTTAAGATCTCCTCCGGGATTCCTGCACTCTCTTTTCCAAACATAATATAGCAGTCCGGCTCGTAGGAAACCTCTGTGTATACATGGCGTCCCTTTGTCGTTGCCATATAGATCTTTGCACCCGGATTTTTCTCACAGAAATCATCCCAGTTCACATAGGTCGTCACATCAAGCTCACTCCAGTAATCCATCCCGGCACGCTTGATCGATTTTTCATCAAGATGAAATCCAAGCGGTTCGATCAGATGGAGCCTTGTCCCTGTTGCGACACAGGTTCTTCCGATATTTCCGGTATTTGCCGGGATCTCCGGCTCATATAAAACAATATTTAACTTTGCCATAATAATCCTCATTTCCAGGCAGTCTGCCAAACAGACCACAATATGAAAAATAAGCTGTCATGCCTGTTTTTCACCCTGTTTTCTCAGCCCTGTAATAAATGCCTCCATGCGGTTCATCGCCTCTTTTAAATTCTCCAGCGAATACGCATAGGAAATACGGATAAATCCTTCCCCGCAGTCTCCGAATGCCGTTCCCGGAACGACTGCAAGCTTCTCTGTATTTAAAAGCTCCGTGGCGAACTGCTCGGATGTCATACCGAATTCGCTGATGCACGGGAACACATAAAATGCTCCAAACGGCTCGAAACAGGATAATCCCATCTCCTTAAAACGGTGCAGCAGATAGCGGCGTCTTCCGTTGTATTCCTCACGCATCTGTGCCACATCCTCATCACCGTTTTTTAATGCCTCCACGCCTGCGTACTGGCTGGTGGACGGTGCACACATGATCGCAAACTGGTGGATCTTTAACATCTGCTCAATGATCACACGCGGTCCACATGCATAGCCGAGACGCCATCCTGTCATGGCATGTGATTTGGAAAAACCGTTGATCACGATCGTTCTCTCCCACATTCCCGGCAGAGACGCAATCGTCACATGTTTCTCAAGGTAGGTAAGCTCTGAATAGATCTCGTCACTCAATACAAAAATATCATGTTTTTTGATCACTTCCGCGATTTTTTCAAGATCTGATTTTTCCATAATTGCCCCGGTTGGATTGTTCGGGAACGGAAGTACCAAAAGCTTTGTCTTTGGCGTGATCGCAGCCTCTAACTCTTCTGCAGTCAGACGAAATTCGTTTTCTGCCTTTAACTCGATCACGACCGGTACTCCGCCTGCTAAAACGGCACACGGCACATAGGACACATAACTCGGCTGTGGGATCAAAACCTCATCCCCCGGATCTAACATAGCACGCATTGCCGCATCGATTGCCTCACTGCCTCCGATCGTCACCATGATCTCATGATCCACGTCATAAGATATCCCGTAATGACGGTTCAGATAACGGTCGATCTCTGTCTTTAACTCTTTTAAACCTGCATTTGAGGTATAATGTGTTTTTCCTTTTTCCAGGGAATAAATACCCTCGTCGCGGATATGCCACGGCGTATCAAAATCCGGCTCGCCGACACCAAGGGAGATTGCGTCCTTCATCTCATGTACCACATCGAAGAACTTACGGATCCCGGACGGCTGGATCGTTGTAATTGTTTTATTTAATGGATCTCTCATATTACATCTCTATCCTTTCATCTTTTGCCGGTTCTGCCATAACGGTTCCGTGATCTTTGTATTTTTTCAGAATAAAATTCGTCTTTGTACTTAAAACAGAATCAAGCGGTGAAAGTTTATTGGAAACAAACTGGGAAACCTCACGCAGTGTCTTTCCCTCGATCGTTACCATAAAATCAAATCCGCCGGAGATCAGATAAACGGAATTTACTTCCGGATAGTTGTAAATGCGCTCTGCCACCTTGTCAAATCCCATTCCGCGCTGTGGTGTGACACGCACTTCGATTAAAGCTGTCACCTTTTCAATTCCCGCCTTATCCCAGTCGATCAGGGTATGGTATCCGCAGATAATATGCTCCTCTTCCATTTTCTGAAGTTCATTTACCACGGCTGCCTCATCTACACCTAAAATGATAGCCAGTTCCTTTAAATCAATTCTGCTGTTCTTCTCTATAAAAGTTAAAATCTTTTCACGCATGATAATCCCATCCTCCATAATTTGTACTCTTTTGAGCACTGCTTTAATCCATAACAACAGATCTGCCCGCTAAACGATACTTGCAATCTGTTTTTGTGTGAAAATCTGGTTTTCACACATTATACAACTTTATATAATTCGTCCGTCTTCGGCGGCTCTAAAACCGTCTCTCATCCTCATTTAATAAAACTCTGTCATTTCCGGCTGTCGCTTTTCCGATGATCGCCGCCGGTATTCCCGCTTTTCAGTTCATTTACCAGCAGATTGCCATCGGCTGCCGCCATCAGCATAGAACCGCTTGAGATCAGTTCATATGGGTTGATTCCGAAAAATTCACAGATCTCGATTGTTTCCTGACGAACGGGAATCTTTTTTAAATCGATTTCAAGTCCGACGCCAGATGCTTCTGCCATTTCCCAGAGTGCACCAAAGATACCGCCCTCTGTGACGTCATGCATAGCACTAACGCCAGACCGAACGGCGACTGCAGCCTCTGAAAGCACGGATAAATATACATCCAGTTTTTTCGCATTTTCGATAAATGGTGCAGAAAATCTTGTTAAAAGATCTTTTTCTTTTTCCTTTGCAATGATGGAGGTTCCCTCGATCCCGATCCACTTTGTCACAAGAATATCCATGCCCGGCTTTGCCCCTCCGGTAGAGATCAGGCATCCGTCTTTTACTTTGCCGACACCACAAACGGAAATAACCGGCTGGTTGACAACTGCCGTGATCTCCGTATGACCGCCCATGACCTGCACGCCTGCCTTTGCACATGCAGCTTCTACCTGCTGCATCATCTCTCTTAGATCAGGCTCTTCAATCTCCGGTGGAAGCAAGACAGTAAGCAGAACGCCGACCGGCTCTGCCCCGGCACTGGCAAGATCATTTGCCGTAATCTGGATTGCAAGTGTACCGATATCCTGTGCCGTTCCTGTGATCGGATCTGTTGACATCACAAGTGTCTCATCCTCTGCCAGCTTGACCGCCGCGCAGTCCTCTCCCACACCGGCGCCTAAGACAACCTCCGGTCTTTTGGTATGTATCTGTTTAAATACGGAGCGTTTGAGCACATTCTCCGGTACTTTTCCAATCTTCATCGCAAACTCCATCCCTGTTTATAGTTATAGGCTGTCTCTTACGAGGCAGCCTCTTTTTGTTTCTTATAATAAATTACTGACCATTTCCACCGTTATCTCCGCTGACGTCCACCTGTCCGTCTCCGACAATTGCCTGTTCCTCTGCAGACTGGTTCTCTGCCGGCTGTTCCGGTGTGGCTGCTGCCGCTGCAGTAAACTGGGCAACTGCGGCATAGATCGTTCCTTCATCACCGGTCGCCAACGCCGCACCGATTGTCGCTGATGCATTCGGATCTTCCGATGCCGTTCCAACGTTTACGATCTTTGGTGATGCCTTATAAGTACTCTTATTAAATACTTCGCGGCTCTCTTCGACACCATCTACCGTAACGACTTTCCAGAGCTGTGCCACATATCCGACATGTTTTCCCTGGGATACACTCATAGTTCCCACCGGATCTCCGGTTGCAACAAACTGTGTGCCCGGATCCTGTTCTGATACAACTTCACTCTCATATGTCACCTTACGGTTTGCAGGTCTTGTCTCTTCCCCGTAAATATTGAAGTAAACATTTTTTCCTGAAGTATATCCTTCAATATAGATCGGTACGTCCTGATTATTGACAAATTTTAAATCCTTGTAATCGCCTGCGATCGCAGCATCCATGGATGGTTTGACATAGGTAACGATCATAGAATGGTTCGAACGCTCGGTAACTTCAAGTTCCGCTAAAATAACTGCATTATATAATGTTGTGGAAACCTGGCAGACGCCACCGCCATAGGACTGTACGGTCTGTCCATTTTCATAGGCTCCGGCCAGTTCATATCCATTGGCTGCATCTAACGGTCCGATCGTCTCATAAACAGAAAACTCTTCTCCCGGATATAAAACAGTTCCATTGATCTTGCCTGCTGCCGTTGCAATATTGTCACAGCGGTTCTGGGTAGAAGAACTGTAATTCGTATTGAATCCACCGAGCAGATCTTTTACCTTAGAAAGCTCTTCCTCGCTTCCCTTCGGCTCCACGATCTCTGCTGTAAGTTCAATATTTCCACCCTGTCCGTCCCAGTCGTTACTGACGTAATTTTCGATCGCTGCAATCGACTTTTCTACGTTGACTTCAACACCCTGCGACCCTTTGATGATCTTAAATGTTCCATTTTCACGCACCAGACCATTGTCCACTGCCTTCTGATCGAGCTCATCCGCTTTCTCGGCAAGCAGTTCTGATACTGTATCATGATCTACGTTCAACACCATATCAATGACAACACTGCCATTTTCAAGGTCTTTCTTATCTTTGTATTTTTTAATCAGATTGCCGCTTTTTCCGACATCCATCGCCTCTGAAACAACATTCATATCGGTAAACTCGAGTGCCAGATCCGATGCCTTTACCTGCGTACTATGCTCTCCTGCAGTCAGTGTAAATACAGCTTCCCCTGCATTATTTACATAATCAGTCACTGCATTCAAAGCTTCCTGCTCTGTCATACCGCCGACATCAATATTGCCAATATAAACTCCCTGCGCAATACGGTCTGTGTCTTCCGCTTTTGCCTGCGTCGGATTTAAAATAGCGCCAAATGCCACGGCTAACCCAGAGCTGCTAATATTTTACCTGTTTTTCATCTTTTCCCTCTGAAACTATTACTTTTGCTGAATCTTTGCTGTTCATTTTATCACAACTGCCCTCTTTTCAAGGTGCATTACCACGAATATATTTGACTGTTTGCCCTGTTTTTAGTATATTTTACATGAACAGATTTATTACAACAGTGCCGCAAGTACAGTCGTAAGCAGCATCGTTCCAACCAGAATGATCACAACTGCTGCAAGTACTTTTTATTTTTCTTTTACTGAAATCATACATATAAATGTACCTCCATTTCAAAAACACGGCACGGAAAGGATTTCACATGCCATTTTTAGGTTTATTCATTGCAGTTGTCTGCCTGTTCACATTTTTCCGTAAACGTTCAAACCGCTCCCAGGAGAACGTAACTGACCGCTTCTGGAAAAGGGAATCCATCGCAAACAACACCCGCTTACAGGATTTAAGCGGACTCCCCTATATTACCATACCTTTTGACAAATTTCCAATAGGTATGTACGAAAATGATTTATTAAAAAATTATGAAAATACCCTGCAGACGCTTTCCGGGCAAAAGATCGTCAATTTCGGCACACAGACCAATACTGATCTGAAGATCACTTACGGTACTGCCAGTCTCCCTGCCCTGACGGAATACGAACAAAATTTTACCACACTCTGTCAGACGCTTACCGCCTATGCCGGACAGCTTTTCGAACTCGGTCATACCGATGATGCCCGTACAATTTTAGAATATGGTATCAGTATCGGCTCCGACTTAAGCCAGAATTATCTGCTTTTAGCTAAGATCTATCAGTCTTCCGGCGAAAACGGACGGATCCGGGAACTCCTTGCATCCGCAGAACAGCTTGATTCTCTGATGAAACGTTCGATCGTAGAAAAACTGACCGCCATGCTCCCGGAAGATACCGCAAATACGCCGGTACAATGATCCGTATCATGCTTCATAGACATCCGGCTCGTTCCACACATAATATTTTATGGCATTTTCCCATAGGTGGCGATCAGCCGGTCCGTCAGTCTTGACGCCTCGCTCCTTGTCATCTCCGGGAAATTTTCCGGCAGTTTGATCTGATAATGCGCCGCATATTCTCTTAAGTATTTTATCTGCCGTGCCGTTGCCGGCGTCTGTTTTTTCGCCTTATAAAGAAGCGGCTTTGGCATGAAATCTCCGGCAGATTCCTCCTCGTATCGTTCCCTGAGTGCCTCGTAAACCTGCCATGTTTCATATGCATCGTCAAATGCACGATGGGCATTTTCTCTTTTTACCCCAAAGCAGGCACACAGGCTTTCCAGATCCTTTTTCTGCTCTTTCGGCAAAAATTTCCTTGCAAGTTTTAAGGTATCAACCGCATTCCGTTCCAATGGCATATTATGATTTACCGCCCACTGCTTTAAAAATCCATAATCAAAAATCACATTCTGCCCAACGATGATATCCTCTCCGATAAATTCAAAGAACTGCCGCATTGCCTCTTCTTTTTCCATGCCGCCCTGCACCATCGCCTCCGTGATCCCGGTAAGTTCAGTCACTTTTTCCGGTATCTTTACGTTCTGGCATAAAATTGCACCAAATTTATCGACCGCCTGATGGTTCCGGACTCTGACTGCCCCTACTTCTAAAATATGATCGGTCTTTGCATTCAGACCTGTCATTTCAAGATCAATGACTACATAATCCTGCATCCTCATCCTCCATGATCCACGTCACCTTCGCCTGATGGTCTAATGGATCCCTGTCCGTATAATCGAACAGCGCATACAATGGTTTTCCTGCCCGTTTGGGCAGTTCTTTTAATACCCGTTCCCCTTTATCCGGAAAACGATAGGAAAAACACTCCACATGCGACTGCTTTCCATTTTTGCAGTATGCCCGCGTCACCTGTTTCCATACACTTAAATCTTTTGCCCAGGCAGGCCTGCTCTTGCAGTTTTCACGGTAATAAAGATCAAAGATCAGGCTTTCTTTTATGATATCCAGGATTTCCAGATGATCAGCTTTTTTCCCTGCCTCCGTAATATTCCGCTGTTCTCCGGCAGTGATATCTCCGGCAAATGTTTCTTTGATAAATTCCAGCAAGATCTCCGAGCGCCGGATCCTCGCGTGGCTCATGCCAAAATAGCCGTTTCTCTCATAATATTTTCCAAGCTCCTGAAACATGAAAAATGCGCTCTTAAATAAAACTCCGAGCACCTTCATCGTAATTTCAAACTGCCCGCTGTTATAATACACTTCCAGCATCTCTTCCACCTGACGTATCTTTAAGACATCCTCATAGGGAAGCCACTTTGTCTTCAGCACTTCATAGGGCGGTCTGCTGTGGTATTCGATCTCATATTCTTTCGCATACTCATACATATAGGAGCCCTTTAACACCTTTAAAAATCCAAGCTGGAGCTGGTTCGGGCGGAGTTCATAGATCTCATCAAAGGATTTTGCAAACGTGTCATAATCTTCAAATGGGAGTCCTGCGATCAGATCCAGATGCTCATGGATATTCTCATGTTTCTGAACTTCTTTCACAACTTCCTTTAACCGTTCTAACTGCATGGTGCGGTGGATCTCTCTGATCGTCGCCCCGTTCGTCGACTGCACACCGATCTCTAACTGGATCAGCCCCGGCCGCATCGTTCCGATCAATGCAAGTTCTTCTTCCCTCAAAAGATCTGCCGAGATTTCAAAATGGAAATTGGTGATTCCGTTATCATGTTCCTTAATGTAAGACCAGATCTCCATTGCATGCGCATGATTACAGTTGAATGTCCTGTCCACAAATTTTACCTGCGGCACTTCCCGGTCAATAAAAAACTGCAGTTCCTTTTTCACAAGCTCCGCATCCCGGAAGCGAAGCTGCTTTTCCACAGAGGAAAGACAGTAACTGCAGGAAAACGGACAGCCACGGCTCGACTCATAATAAATGATACGGTTTTTAAAATCGCCCGCCTTGTCATAGCAGAATGGAATGTCACTTAAATCGAGCATTTCCCGCGGTGCGGTAAAGATGATCTCATCCCCGTTCCGGTATGCGATCCCTGGTATTTCTCCAGGTTTCGATCTTTCCTCCGTGCTTTTACCCTCTCCTGTTCTCTGTGTTTCCTGTATTTTCTGCTTTTCTTTGTCTCTCCGGCTTTCCCCGGCATAATACTCCGCCAGCTCACAGAATGTCTTTTCCCCTTCCCCGATCATCACACCGGTGATCTGCGGGTGTTCTCTCAAAAAACTCTCCGTCTCATACGAAACCTCCGGACCTCCTACCCAGACCGGCACTTCCGGGCGAAGCTTGTGAAATTCTTCCGCCAGTTCCTCCACAAATGCAATATTCCAGATATAACAGGAAAACATAAGAACATCCGGCTTCGCCTTGTAGATTCCCTCTAAAATATCCTCCATCTGGTTGTTGATCGTATATTCCCCGATCTCTACTGTATCGGAATCAGCCATGCCTTTTGCGTAATGTGCGGCATATGCACGCAGATTATAAACGGCAAGGTTGGAATGTATATATTTGGCATTGATCGCCGTAAGTAAAATCTTCATCTGTTTTTTGCCTCCATTTTTTTCATTATAGCGAAGAAAAAACCTTGTTGCAACGTACAAAAAAATCCGGTTCCCCGCTGCCAGATTTTTACCTGACAGTGTGAAACCGGATTTTCTTTTCTTCATAGATTCGGGTGTCAAAAGGTGGTTTTCAATTTTAGGTCTGTCAAATTGCACAAAAGCGTACAATCTGTTATCTACCGCAAAATATGTCTTACGATAACGTCTATCCCTGCAATCCACAGAAGAATTGCTCCCGCAATATATGCTTTTGTCTTATGCTCAAATCCAAGGTGATATCCGGTATAGATACCGGTCACAACAACCGCGATCGTAAGTCCTGCGATCATCAGGAGCATGACAAGAAGATTTGTTCCCAGAAAGCCAAATGCAATACCGGTCAGCAGGGTATAAATGCTGGTAACTGCCGCAATCGCCAGTAACTGTTTCCATCCAAGCTTCTGTTCACAGTGCTCTACAATGCGCTCATTTTTTATGGCTTTTGCAACCAGCCGCACTCCCAGGCAGAAAAAGATGGCTGCTGCAATGACAAACCCGGTCACTTTTTCATTGTGCGTTATGGTGTTACGGTACAAAAGTCCTGACAGGTAGCTTCCGACGAACAGCGCTGCCATCTGCCATGCAGCAATCAGTACGCACAGTTTGCCAAGCTGTTTCTTATCTATCTTTGCTACCAGCGATCCCTGACACTCCATGGCTGCAAATATATCCAGCGATATGCCTGCTATGATCAGCAGATTCTCCAACGCATTCATCTTACTCCTCCTAAAGCGGCTCTTTAGTCTTCAGCTTTTACCGCATCTGTTTTAATAATAAATTTAACGCTTCCGTTCACACCATCTGCGATATCCGTATAAGTCTGATAATCGGCACCGGCATCTAATACCGCCTGGATACGGTCGATCAGCGGCTCGATATCGCCATTGTAGGAATTGATGATCTCATCGATTCCGTCCTCGCTGAATTCCGTGATTCCGTCTGCAAGCTGATGCGCTCCGTCAGAAAGTTCTCCAACACCATCCATGATCGCATCGGTACCATCACTTAAAGTACCTGCACCATCATTTAACTTCTGGTTATTTGAAACAAGTGTGGATGCTCCGGTTGCAAGCTGGTCTGTACCGCTCTTTAACTGGTCAGCTCCGGTAGAAAGGGATCCGGCTTTCTCTTTTAACTGTCCGATACCACCGTCTAAGGTATTTAAACCATCGGAAAGATCAGATGCTCCTTTGTGCAGAGTCGTTGCTCCATCTGCCACCTGACCTGCTCCTGTTGCAAGATCACCTGCTCCTTTCTTTAAGGTTCCTGCTCCTGTTGCAAGGTCTCCGGCACCCTTCTTTAACTTGGTTGCTCCTGTTGCAAGATCACTTGCTCCTTTCTTTAAGGTTCCTGCTCCTGTTGCAAGATCACTTGCTCCCTGTGCCACCTGACCAGAACCACTAGTCAGATCATCCATTTTTCCAGCCATAGTACTGATTGCACCGGATGCCTGCGCTGCTCCATCTGCCACCTGTTTCGCACCAGCCTGAAGTGCTGTAAGCTGTGCCTGTGTTGTCGGATCAGAAATCTGACTGGCTGCTTCATCGATAGCTGAAACAGCTCCCTGAGCCTGACCGATTGCTGCGATCTTGTCTGACAGGCTTACCGCTACAGTCATTGCATCATTTACACTGTTGATTGAAACACCGCCAAGTGCCTGCCCCACCTGCGTAAAAATTGCTGTTGCACCTGTAGCATCTGCACTGTACATGGAAATTCCGTTCATCAGATTTGACTGTGCGCTCTTTAATGATTCGATCGTAGCCTGTGCATTTTCAATGGATGTACCATTTGCCTGTAAATTGGCATTGATCTGATCTTTTTAGTCTGTAAAGTTGCTGCCATATCTCCCAATTTTCCAACTAATGTATCCACACCTGCACTGACTGCAGATGCTCCGCCTGCAAGCGTTGTTTCACCGCCGTTGACAGCAGTATTTAAATCTTTTACTCCTTTCGCAAGTGTCTGGACACCTGTATTCAGACTGGAAGCTCCGGCAGCTAAAGTGTCTGCTCCAGTAGACAAATCAGAAGCTCCAGTGGATAACGTATCTGCTCCGGTAGAAAGATCATTCACTCCGGTGGAAAGTGTATTGGCTCCGGTGGAAAGATCACTTGCACCTTTGGACAATGTATTGGCTCCGGTAGATACATCCTTGGCACCTTTCTTTAAGGTTCCTGCTCCGTCTTTTAAGGAAGATGCTCCTTTGCTGCACTTGCTGAACCATCTTTTAAGGTTCCCACACCACTGATCAGTGTTGGTACACTTCCTGCTAAGGTATCCACACCACTCTTTAATGTTCCGATTCCTGTGGATAAAGTAGAAGCTCCATCCGTATAATCTTTGATACCGTTCTTTAATGTTCCGACACCGTCTTTAAACTCACCCATCTTGGATTTTAAAGTATCTACACCGTCTGCGAGCTCACCGGAACCATCTTTTAACTGATCTGTTGCATCTGTTAAAGTTCTAACATATCATCAACTTCAGAAGATCTGCATCTCCGTCTTTGCTGATAAAGTTTGTTGCATTCATCACAACTGTCATTGTGGTGCTTAATGAGAAATTCTCCACATCTGCAGTTACTTCCACGTAATCCGGGATCGATACATCTCCGTCAAAATCAGAATCATCCACATCTAAGCTCTCTTTTAATCCCGGAAGTGCATATCCGACTACAATATTATTTTTGCCATCGGAGATTACTTTACCATTGGTAACTTTTACATTAGAAAAGCTGTCATCTAATACCATTCCACTGATCGCAGCAAATGGGACATAGATTTCTTCCTCTTTTCCGTCGATCTTTGTTTTTACCGTCTCATTGTTGGTGTAATCAAAACGGATCGTTACTTTTCCTGATTTTCCTGCAAGTTCTTCCGGCTTTACTTCCTTACCATCCAAAGAATAGGTAATTGTCTGGGATACCGGTGTCTCTTTTGTGGAGGTTCCCTGATAATAAATATCGTTGCCGTCTGCCTGCCAGGTCAGTTTGCTGCCATCCTGTTTGAATGTCTCATCACCTTTTACATTTTCGATATCTTTTAAGGTAGAAGCATCCTCGATCGTATCCTTATTTTCATCATTGATCAGATGATCGGAAACGATCACTTTGCGCTCTTTTCCGGTGCTGTCTGCAAGAACATATACCGTTTCTTCTTTGCCAATCTCTTTCTCGCTGAATTTGATACTGTCATCTAATGCATCTTTTAATTTGCTCTCAGCATCAGAATCATCTTTTTCGCTGTCTTTTTCGGTGCTCTCTGTACTTTCAGTACTCTCCTGTGCTGTCTTTGCTGCAAATACATTTGCCGTGGAAACTCCTGTTCCGACCATTCCAACGACTAACACACCTGCAATAATACGGATCACATATTTTCTTGTAAATCTTTTCTTTAATTCTGGTAATTTCATCTTTTTTTCCTCCTCTATTTTACTGAACTGACGAATCTTTTTTATAACGGAAACCTGCACTTGTCACACAGATTAATTTATCAAATACCATAAACATTGCCGGCAGGATAAATGCTACGACAACCAAACTGATCAATGCACCTCTTGCAAGAAGCATACATAAGGAACTGATCATATCGATACTGGAATACATTCCTACACCAAATGTTGCTGCGAAGAAACTTAATGCACTGACGATGACAGACTGTAAGGAACTGTCTAATGCTGTTCTTACTGCATCACGTTTCTCTGCTCCGTGGTTCCTTGCTCTCTTATATTTGTTTGTCATAAGAATTGCATAGTCAACGGTTGCACCGAGCTGGATCGTTCCGATTACGATGGAAGCGATAAACGGAAGAACCGTTCCGGTATAATGCGGGATACCCATGTTGATGAAAATCGCAAACTCAATGACCATAACAAGGATGACCGGTAATGAAACTGACTTCAGTACAAATGCGATGATAATGAAGATCAGAATAATGGAAACCGCATTTACGGTATTAAAGTCTGTATTCGTGATGGTGATCAGATCCTCTGTACATGGAGCCTCACCGATTAACATTGCAGTGTCATCGTATTTTTTAATGATATCACGGATTGCATCACACTGTGCATTCACTTCATCCGATCCTGTCTTGTACTCGGATATTACATAGATCATCTGATATTTTCCGTTATCCAACATTTCCTTGATATCATCCGGGATCATATCCTTCGGTACAGTCGGTCCCATAACGGAATCAAGTCCCAATGCCAGTTTGACACCGTCCACATCAGAGATCTCATTTTCCAGGTTTCTTGCATCTTTGGAGTTTAGATCGCTGCTTGCAAGGATCACATGTGTCGCACCCATATCAAAATCATTTTCCAGTGCGTTTCCTGCTTTTACACTCTCTAAGTTATCCGGAAGTGTTCCCATCAGATCGTAATATACCTGATTGTGGTTCTGTCCGTAGAAGGCAGGTCCGATGATCACTAAGAATAAAATAATAAAGATCCAGTAATGTTTTGTCACAAATCCACCGATACGTCCAAGATCTGGTATGATGGCTTTATGTCTTGTCTTTTCGATCCATTTATCCATTGCAAGGATCATGGAAGGAAGAATCGTTACACATCCGATCACACCAAATACAACACCTTTTGCCATAACAACACCAAGGTCCATACCAAGTGTAAATGTCATGAAACACATTGCAAGGAATCCGGCGATCGTCGTGATGGAACTTCCGACTACGGAAGTTAACGTCTGTGAGATTGCATGGGACATCGCACGTTTCCTGTCATCCGGGTAGCGTTCCTGGTTCTCTAAGTAGCTGTGCCACAGGAAAATGGAGTAGTCCATCGTTACTGCGAGCTGTAACACTGCTGCAAGTGCCTGTGTGACGAAAGAAATCTCTCCGGCAATAAAGTTTGTTCCAAGATTGTATACGATTGCCATACCGATACTCAGAAGGAAGATAAACGGTAAAAGGAATGAGTCCATCGTAAGTGCAAGCACCAGTGCGGATAATCCTGCTGCGATCACAACATACATGATGACCTCACTGTTACAGATCTTTTTGATATCGGTAACGACTGCGGACATACCGCTCAAAAGACACTGTTCATTGGTCAGTCCCCGTATCTCCTCAATGGCATCAAGTGTTTCATCTGCTGACATGGACGTGTCAAATGTAATGATCATAAGCTGGCTGCCTGTGTCTGCATTCTGCAGGGAATCTTTTAAATCATCCGGCAGCATATCCATCGGGATTGAGATATCAGCGAGTGCGCCATACCATAAAACATCTTTCACATGATCGATCTCTTTTAGCTTATCTTCTAACTGTGAAATCTCTTTTTCCTGCATGCCGTCTATGACCGCCACGGAAAAGCACCTGTTCCAAACTCATCTAACAGGATATCCTGTCCTTTCATCGTCTCAATATCTCCCGGAGATATGAGAGGATATCGTAATTGATTCGCGTATTCATGTAGATGATCCCGGTAGGTATCAATAACAGAAAACTCAGGATCAGAATCGGAATACGGAATTTCACTACCCATTTTCCAAACTTAATCATCTTTTCACTCTTTCTTTTTATTTTCCTGTGGCATACATTTCTCCCTGCCACAATTTCTTTTAGTGTAAAAAAAAAGACTGAATCTGAAAAGATTCAATCTAATTTCTCTGTAGTATCTTATTATACAAATTGCCCAAAATGTATATTAAAGTTAACATTTGATTCTGATTGTATATATGGAACAAAGGTTAAAGTTCCGCTAAAATATCTTCCATGGATCTCTTTATGATGTAATCATAGATCTCTGCTAACTCCCTCGCTGAGATCGTCATCCCGGACTGAATCCAGTTCATGACAATATAGCACATGGACTGTGCATAATACGCAGCAATACGTTCCGGTGTCAGCCAGACATACTTTGGTTTCTTCGTGGCTGCCGAACGTTCAAACACCCGCAGGAACACTTTCATAATACAGGATTGTGCAATGCTCTCAAACGAATTTTGTCCCTCCAGACGGCTCGCCTTCTGATAAAACTCCTTTTCTTTTTCAATGTTGGAAAACAAAAGTACCAGTGCCTCATTTACCATTCCGTTTTGTATCAGCGGCTCTGCCGGAGCGATCAGCTGTGTATCTATGATCCACTCCAAAAGTTCGTATTTGTCCTGAAAATGGTTATAAAATGTCGGCCGTATCACGCCTGCCTTATCTGTAATCTCTTTGATCGTAATCTTCTCGATCGGATGTTTTAATGCAAGCTCTTTAAAACTTTCTGCCAAAAGCGTATCTATCGCGCTCTTTCCCTGTCCAGTCATATCTCCCTCAAAGTTTTCTTACATAATCATTCTTCCAATGGTAATGCTAAGTCCTTCCGGATCATCCCGCAGATTGAGCATCCCGCCCGTCTCCACGATCCGTACCAGCGGTCTTAACGAAAAGTCCCTGAAATTCTTCGCCACAATACCATGCTGCCCGTTCGACAGCAATACTTCACATCCAATCGGATATACCGCCATTCTGCGTAAAAATATATTGACTAACTTCGGGTCAAATTCTGCTCCCGCCATCGCCATCATATATTCGATTGCATCCGCCGGCGAGAGCTGTTCTCTGCCGGGACGTTTCGAGATCATCGCATCATAACTGTCCGTGACTTTAATGATCCTCGCATATAACGGGATATCATCTCCGGATTTTCCGATCGGATAACCCTCACCGTTATACCATTCATGATGCATCATGACTCCGGCAGAAACAACGGCCGGAAAATGGTAGGATGTCCTTAAATATTCAGCACCAAGTTTCGGATGACTCTTCCACGCTTCCCGTTCAGCCCCTTCAAGCGGCCATTTTCCGTTGGCAATTTCTTCCGGTAAAAACTTCTTTCCTATATCATGCAGCATTGCTGCAACTCCAAGATCGTATAATTTGCTTCGCTCCAATCCGTATCTTGCACCCACCATGATCGAAAGCACACCGACATTTACGGAATGGTAATAAATATATTCGTCATAGTTGCGGATGTCCATCATATTAAACATTACATCGCCATTTTTCAAGATGTCTTCCACAACATTTTTCACAGTCATACGCAATTTTACTTCATCTACCGGCAATTCACTTTCATCCGTATCAAAATCAAACAGATCATGTATCAGCTTCAATGCATGACAGCGCACCTGCGGCGTGAGCACCTGCTGTATCTCAATCCCGCATGTAAATTCATCATCTATGTATATTCCAGGATATCCGAGAAACTCCAGGTTGGATATATATTCTGACGTCAGAAGCAGATGCTTTGCAAGAAGCAGTCTTCCCGCTCCATCATAAATATCCTGTCCAAGAGCCATTCCCGGCTTTAACCTGCTTGTCGGTATATAGCGCATGTACGTTTCCTTTCAAATTACAGTACCTTTTGTCAAATTTCACAAAGTACCCTTTTGGAGTTTCTTTGACATCCCGAAGTTTGCATTCTGTATAATAATAGATTTTCCCTCTGTGATCGGCAAAACATCTCCAACCTCAAGTAATCCCGTACGCTCCATTTTAAACTCTTCGCGTCTCATTTTCTTTCCTCGTCTTTCTTCTGCAATGAATATATCAAAAGCACCATTGTCACACCAAAAGCATTATAGTATAATATTGCTACATTCTCAAGAAAAATCACTTCCGGAGGATCCTTACCTTATGTCAGAACAAAAAGATATGATCTTAGAAAATTTTCTTTCGTCTGCAATCCGCACTTTAGATACCGATGAAATTTACAACATCCTGATGGATTCACTCATTTTACTGCTGCATCCACAGGGACTTTTACTGACCCAGAACTTAAACACCGGCCGTTCCTTCTGCACGGTGCGCAGATGGGGCGAGGTCTTTTTTGAAAAAGATTACTCTGTTCCTTCCGATGCATTTCTCGAGGAAATACTGCATCAGAAAGGTTTGCTTTTGGCAGGGCCGGATCTTTCTATAGACGATTCTCTGCTGACTCCCCGCCAGAGCCGCTGGCTTGCGCAGCAGAAAATTCATGCGATCAAGGCGATCCGGTATCAGCAGGCTGTAATCGGTCTTTTATATATCGCTGATTCCTCGGACCGCATTTACACGGAAGATGAACTGACCTGTCTTGACCGCATCTGTTACTATGCAGCGTATCTTCTGCGCAATGCAAACCTGTATCACAATGCGTATCATTCTTCGATCACGGACAGTCTCACTTCCTTATATAACAGAAAACATGCCTTTGAATGTATCAAAGATGCCTGTTCGACGGATACCCCGATCAGTCTGATCCTGCTCGACATTGATGATTTCAAGCTCTACAATGAGCTTTACGGTGCCACGGAAGGAGATAATCTGATCACGCTCTGTGCACAGGCAATCCTTTCAAAGATCAGCCCGTCTGACCTCGCATTCCGTTATGGTACAGATGTTTTTATGATACTGACACAAGGGGATGATCCCACCAGTGCAGGTGCACTTGCTAATGAGATCATCCATAATATCATCAGTCTGCGGAGCAAAAACGATACCGTGTGGGACACAAGCATTACCTGTGGTATATCCACTTTTCCATCTATTTCTCCAGATGCGAAAACACTGCTCCATAATGCAGAACAGGCGATCTATTATGGTAAACTAGGGGGCAAAGGTCACCTTACCGTTTACCGGACCGGTCTTGAGACACGTTCCACCGATTCGAACTTAAGAACTGCATACGAACGTGTTGCGCCTACCATCTATGCACTGACCGCTGCGATCGATGCCAAGGACAGCTACACATTTATCCATTCCATGAATGTGTCGAAATATGCTGTGATCTTAGCCAGAGATCTTGGCATGAGTGAAAATGACATCGAACTTGTGCGTGATGCCGGTATGCTGCATGACATCGGAAAAATCAGTATTCCGGAACGCATTTTACAGAAAACCTCGCAGCTGACACCGGAAGAATATGAGATCATGAAGACACATGTTGAAAACTCCACAAAATGATCCGTTATCTGCCGCATATGGATTATGTAATTCCTGCAGTACTTGGTCATCACGAACGGTATGATGGCACGGGATATCCGCGTGGTCTTGCCGGTGAGGATATTCCTTATATGGCAAGAATACTTACCATCGCCGATTGTTTTGATGCCATGACTGCCAGACGTCCATACAAAAGCCGCTCTCTGTCTCCTATGCTGTCAGTGAACTGAAAAACAGTGGAACACAGTTTGATCCGGAATTAGTCAACGTATTTATCCGGCTTATCAATGAAGGTAAAATTACAGTATAGCGCAGTCTGGGCAATCAGATGCAGCTTGCTCAAATATTCTATTATCACGAACCAAAGTGTCCCTGAAAATCTTTTATCCAGATTTTCAGGGACACTTTTTATATCTGTTTCTCTTTCTTTCCGCTTAATCACTTAATCGATTTCTTTATAATCTACGTCGACTGCTTTCGCTTCCTGCTCCATATCTTTCACCGTCCGCACCGTCTTTGTCACAACCCACAGATCACTGATTCCATCATAGATCAGGGCTGCTCCTACAAACTGCATGGCAAGTTTGACCATGCCAAACGCATTGACAATGCAGAGCACGCCAAATGCAATACTGATAATGGCAATGATCAGCATAATCCACCATCTGTCATATCCGCCATTCTTTGATTCTAACGCCATTTTCACATCCTGCACACCGTGAACAGCAAGTATCACACCGATCACGATCGGTACCAGGCTCACGATACTGCTCGGTTTTAAGAAGATCCATACACCGACGATCAGCACGATCAGCCCAAGGATTCCGGTGAACATATAACCGTTTCTATTGGTAATATAGGAAAACAGTTCTACCCCTCCAAGAATGATAAGTCCTGCGGCAAGCACTTTACATACGATATTGATCGTCTCTCCCGGCCATACGATCAGAACCACGCCCAATGCGATGCATAAAACTGCTGACATTATTGCATCCGCCTTTACTCTCTTAAAAAAATCTTTCATACTCTGCCTCATTTCCCGCCACACATGTTCTTATATGTGGCGCATTTTAATTCACCTCATATATTGCCTTAATTTCCCCTATTAGAATAACATTTTTTTATTTTTTCGTAAACATACATTCTGTTTCAGTTGTCTATTTTTTGCTGTGGTGTTACAATGAGCGCAGTTCATTCATGAAAGGAGTTTTCTCTATGGGAAAAGAAGTAAAAACAAATGCCATGCGCATTTTAGACCGCAATAAAATACCTTATGAAATTATCAATTATGAGTGTGATGAATTTATAGACGGTCTACATACCGCAGAAAAGACCGGTGCTCCAGTAGAACAGTCGTTTAAAACGCTCGTTATGTCCGGCAAGGCTGCCGCCGGCGGGAACAGACAGTATTATGTTTTTGTCGTACCGATCGCAGAGGAAGTCGATCTGAAAGCAGCAGCAAAATGTGTCGGTGAGAAATCACTCGAAATGCTTCATGTAAAAGATCTGACACCACTTACCGGATATGTGCGCGGCGGCTGCTCTCCGCTTGGCATGAAAAAGCAGTTCCCGACGGTAGTACATGAAAGTGCTGCATCCTTTGATAAGATTTATATCAGTGGCGGACGTGTCGGCACTTCCATTACGGTCAACCCGGATGCACTCTTAAAAGTGACTCGCGGACAGTACGCAGATATTATCCAGCATAACTAAAGACAATTCGGGTGTCAAAAGTTGTGAACCACCTTTTGACACCCGAACTTTATTATTTCCTTATAATTGTGCTATTTTTGTTCCTAACTTGTCATCTCTGCACCTTCGCCTCTGGCAAGATCCATGATCTTCTGAAGTTCAGCGCCTTCTACTGGTGCAACACCGTGATCGATATGTTTTCCATCCTCTAAAAATTCGCCCAGCATACGGACATCCTTTTCTTTGGACATTTCAATCGTATAGTAACCTGCTTTTCCGGTTTTTGGATTGATCGTCAGATAAATACGGTAGCAGAGTGGCGGAACTAACCCTTTTCGGGAGATCCACACGGACTAATGTCAGATCCTCTGCAATGTCAAGTGCCATAACGGAATAATCATTCTCAGTGTATGGATTTAACTTCGGCTCCTTGAACACGCCTGCAAAATCTCATTGATAAAAGCCTCTTTTTCATCGCACAGTTTGTTCATGAACTCCTGTTTCTCGGTAAACAGACGCTTCGGTAATACGCCAAACTCAACCTGGCGTTTTACAAATACCTGGAACTGTGCCGGTGTCATCTTCACCTGTTTCATCTGCGCTGCACGTTTTGCTGCCTGCTCATCAGCCTCATGTAACTTCTGTACAAGCTCTGTCTTTAATACGAGGTTGTCAGAAAACGGATTGATCACCATTCCTGCAAGTTTTAACTCCGGTTTTACAACGATATTATTACATGCCGGGAATGGCATATTAAGCATCGCCTGGCTCTTTGGCTCTTCCGGAATCTGCTCTTTTGACGTATATACAACCAAAAACTGCTCTTCATTACTATTCTTTAAAAAACATGGAATCGGGCGATCTGGTGCCTGCAACATCGCCGGTACGAACAGCTTTGTCGGACGGAGCAGATTAAGAACCGTGGTAAGACGTTCTTTGGTCCGGTCTGCGGCGTATTCCTTAATAGCCTCCTCAAGTCTGTCGTTCGTGATTTCCATTGTCATTTTCTCTTCCATAATTTCCCAATATCCTTTCCTGCAAAAACCTGCCCAAAACTTACGGACATCTCATTATACCACACCCCCCGCAAAAAATGAATGTTTTTTTTAGCTCCAGCGCCCGCCGGATGATACAGCCTGCCCTGTTGCTTCTTTTCTATTTTCCCTATTTACCTTTTCACCCAGACAGCTTCCGAATACTAACAGTTCATGTGCAAACAAAGGCATGGATGCAAGCACTAACAGTTTTACCCATTCAAGCAGTGTCAGTCTGCAGGTTCCAAACAGAACGACAAAATAAGGTACCTCCGTCACAAGCAGCTGCAGTCCCATCCCGATCACAAACGCAGCGATCATCAACCGGTTTTCCAGGTGATTCATCCGGAACAATGACGTTTCAACATCACGCATGCCGATCGCATGAAACAGCTGTGACATTCCAAGCACTGTAAATGCATAGGTCTGACAGCGGTTTAAAAGCTCCGTGTCCACAAGCAGTGTCCTTATCGCAGCCGGTGTGATCTGATTTCCCGCCCGGAGCAGAATCCCAACCGGGAGCTGCAAAAATGCCACCATACTGATCAATGCGATCAGCGCTCCATAAAAGCAGGTACAGTTTAATCCACCGCCCGCAAACAGGCTCTCATCTTTTCCACGCGGTGGTCTGTCCATATAGCTTTTATTTTCTTCCTCATCCACACCAAGTGCAAGCGCCGGAAGGGAATCTGTGATCAGGTTGATCCAGAGAATGTGGCTTGATTTTAACGGTGCCGCAAAACCGCACGCCACAGACACAAGCATTGTTATGATCTCCCCAAAATTAGAGGAGAGCAGAAATATCACGGATTTACGGATATTTTCATAAATGCATCTTCCTGCGCGATGGCCTTTGCGATCGTTGCAAAATTATCATCCGTCAGCACGATATCCGCCGCATTTTTGCCACATCCGTTCCCGCCTTTCCCATGGCGATCCCGACATCCGCTGCTTTTAGGGACGGCGCATCATTGACGCCATCTCCCGTCATCGCAGTAATCTCTCCGTTTTCTTGCATGCCGCCACGATACGCACTTTGTGCTCCGGTGAGACATGTGCAAATACACGCACCTTTTTATCTTCTCCGCTAGCATTTCATCCGTCATTTCCATTAATTCCTCCCCGGAAATGCATTCGTTTTCTTCCGACGCAATGTGCAGTTCTTTCGCAATCGCAAACGCCGTGTCGATCCGGTCCCCCGTGATCATGACCGTCTTTACACCCGCACGGTAAAATTCCTGCACAGCATCCTCTGCCTCCGGGCGTATGGGATCTGCCATTCCGACAAACCCGATAAACGTTAACCCGTTTTCCTTTAAACCGGAGGCCGGATTTCTCATTCCAAGTGCCAGTACCCGGAGTGCCTCCCCGGTAAACGCATGGATCACCTGATCGATCTCTCTGCGTTTCTCCGGCGTCATTGGAATCCGCCCGCCACCTTCCAGCAGAAATGCAGAGCGCTCTAAAATTTCATCCGGTGAGCCTTTGGTATAAGAAACATTTTCTTTTTCCCCACGATGCAGAGTTGTCATCATTTTCCGTTCAGAGTCAAATGCGATCTCCTGCGTTCTCGGAAAACTTTCTTCTAAACGCTCTCTTTGTATCTCAAACCCTGCCGCCATATCGAGCAGCGCAAGTTCTGTCGGATCGCCGATCCGCTCTCCACGGATGGACGCATCGTTACAAAGTGCATATCCCTCCAGAAAATACCGGTCTTTTCTGCGGTTTAACCGCTTTGGCTCACAGATTTTCCCATCCGTATAACATTTCGTCACCGTCATACGGTTCTGCGTCAGCGTTCCCGTCTTATCCGAACATACCACACTCACACAGCCTAAGGTTTCCACACTCGGCAGTCTTTTCACAATCGTATTGACCTTTACCATGCGTGATACCGAAAGTGCCAGTACCATCGTAACGATCGCCGGCAGTCCTTCCGGGACTGCTGCGACCGCCAGTGATATCGCGGTGATCAGCATTTCTGCGACATTGCGTCTCTGCAAAACCGCCATCACAAACAGCAGGATACACAAAAAAACGGAAACTGTACCAAGAATTTTCCCAAGATCCGCAAGTCTTTTCTGCAGCGGTGTCAGTTCCGTTTTTGTCCCGGAAAGCAATTTTGCGATACCGCCTATTTTCGTATCCATCCCGATTGCAGTGACGATCCCCTCCCCACGGCCGTATGTGACATTTGTGGTCATATATGCCTCGTTCTGATCGGTCGTATTTTTTGAGACCGGGACAGATTCTCCCGTCAGCGCCGACTCCTCGATTTTTAAATTAACCGCTGATATGATCCGGATATCTGCCGGCACCTGCCGCCCTGCCTCAAGACAGACAATATCCCCGGGAATCAGATCAGCAGCAGGAATCTCCCGGATTCCATCCTCATCATGGATCAGGGCATGCGGGCTTGTCATTTTTTCCAACGCCTCTAACGCCCGTTTCGCCTTTCCCTCCTGGATCACTCCGACCACGGCATTTAACAGTACTACTGCAAGTATAATGCACATATCTCCATATTCCCGCAGCAGCAGGGATATTGCCGCAGCCGCAAACAAAATAAAAATAAGCGGATCGCAAAGCTGTTCCACAAAACACGACAGCATCGATTTCTGTTCTTCCTTATCCAACAGGTTGTATCCCCGCTTCTGCCCATTTCCCTGTTCCTTTGACTTCTCCTGCATCATAGCCTCCCTACCGCATACTTTCACACAGATATCCCGGCGGAGGGTTTTTGAATTCATAGGACATAATTTCCTATGAATTCAAAAAAGCCTGCCCTCATAATCTGTGATTACCACATCTTATGAGGACAGGCCATAATTCATGACAACGGATTCGCCTATCTTAAAACAAATTTGCCAACGATCTCACGGAGCTCGTCTGCACAGGAGTAACACTCAGATACCATATCATGTGTAGCACCTGTTTTCTCCACCATACCGCTTGTCTTTGACGCAATATCGGATACACCGACTGCTGCTTCTCCCACAGTATCGTTGATACCGCTTAATGCCTGTGCGATCGACTCGATCAAATCCGAGAGCTGCAGCATAGAATCTTTTACCTGATTCATGTTGGACTTGAATACATCTGCATCATCCTGATACTGGGCACCTACCTGTTCAAATTCTTTATAATCTTCAAGTACGGTCGTCTCCAAAAATCCGGTTGTCTCACTTAAGCACTCTGTCATATTACCAACTGCTTCATTGACAGCCTTTACAATATTACCGATATCTGCGATTGCTTTTGAGGTCTGGTCTGCAAGACTTCCGATCTCTGTTGCAACAACTGCAAATCCACGTCCTGCTTCTCCGGCTCTCGCAGCCTCAATACTTGCATTCAATGCTAAAAGTCCGGTCTGGGAAGAAATTTCCATAATGGTGTTAGTCAGCTCATTGATCTTTTCAACTGCCTTTGATCCCTCGATCGCCTTTTCGGATTTTTCTTTCACATTCGTATACATTTCCATGGTACGGTTACTTGCAGTTACTGTCTTATTACACAGATTCTTTGCTCTGTCCATAACCTCATTGGAAACATCTGCACCTTTTTCAGCCATTTCTGTAAGTCTGTCAGCTTCCTCTTTCATGGTGCCGACATTTTCATTGATATTTACAGTCGTTGCTGCAGTCTCCTGCATACCCGCTGCAAGCTGCTGGCTGGTTGCGGAGTTATCTGAGCACATGTGATCCACCGTCTCAGTTACCTGTTTTAATCCATCTACATTTCCGGTAATCTGCTGGCTTGCTGTGTCAATATTTGCAACCATCTCACGCAGATTTCTTCTCATAACACGGAGTTCCCGCGCCATAAAACCGGTTTCGTCTGTTCTTTTACATAAATCGTCACTCTTTGCATTATGACTGAAATTCAGATCTGCAGTATTTTTGATAATCTCTGTCAGATGTTCCAGTGGTGTACAGATGAAGCGGCTTAACAGATATCCAATAATCACACAGACAACAAGTGTAATTCCTGCTGTTATACTCATAAACCAGATCATCTGATTAACCGGTTTTACAATCTCATCTTTGTCAGCAGTTACAACCACGATCATATGGTCTGGTGTCAGCGCATATCCGGCATACTTGATTCCGCCATTAAATTCATATTCAACAACAGCATCCTCCGGAACAGTTCCGGACGCAAGCTGTGATACCACCTCTTTAACCACAGTGTTTTCAACTGGCTGCCCAATCTTATCTGCGGTCGGATGATAGATCATCGTACCATCTTCTGATACCAGATATGCATATGCACTCTCTACTCCTGTCATGTTGATCTCACTTATGATTTTCGAATATTCTTCATCTGTTGCAATATCTGCCGGAATATTCCCGATCGTCTGTGCTCCCATCTCTGCAAGACTCAGAATATAATTTGAATTTACGTTTTCAACAACTTTCCTCGATTTTGAACTGGCATTGATCACACTCCCTACAAGAGACACAACAACAATAAAAACCGCCAGCAAAGTAATTTTCGCTGAAATTGAATGAATGAATGTTACTTTTTCCTGTTTCATCGTACCTTTCTTCCGTATCAAATTTGAACACGGTTTCCCCTTCTTAGTGTTTTTCAGAATTATAGCACAATTTTATTTGAAATGCATTTTGTTTTCATTAAAATTTCAAAATTACTTATTATAATTTTTAATGAATTAAAATAAGACCCTGTTAACAGGATCTCTCTTTAGAAGAATCTCTATAATGCCGGCGACCGGAATCGAACCGGTACTGTATTTCTACAACAGGATTTTAAGTCCTGCGCGTCTGCCAGTTCCGCCACGCCGGCATTTTCCATATGTACTGCCTCCTATATTCAAAGGCTTTCACTCACGAGCTACTTAAAAATGCCTTCCTACCGGACAATACACAATGGGCAGAGGTGGATTCGAACCACCGAAGCAAATTGCAGCAGATTTACAGTCTGTCCCCTTTGGCCACTCGGGAATCTGCCCATTTATCAGATACGCAAAATGCGCTCTGACAAGAAAAGATTATAGCATAGCAGCTTCTATTATGCAAGTATTTTTTGTCCGAAAGCCATACCTTAAAACCTGAAAACTAATTTTCTGATCTGTCATACATCAAAATAACTGCGGAATATTTCTGCAGGCTTATTTTGAGTACTCCATCCGCAACTTCATACTGTTTTGGCATCAGTGAATAGCCCGTCTCATTTGAAATGATCACACGCTCTAACACTGCTTTTTTCGGTATTCCGCACTGCCATACTTCAAGTTCCACATCACGTTCCTGTTCCTTATTATTCACAAGGACAACAAACTGCTCCCTGCGGTTAAATCTCGCGTAACAAAGGAGATTATCATCTCCTCGGAGATTATCATCTCCTCGGAGATTATTGTCTCTTCGGAGATTATCGTCTCCTTTTAAAAACATAAGGGAACCGGTGCGGAGTGCTTCATGTTCTTTATGAATGCGGATAATATCACGATGAAAATCGATCAGGACAATGTCCTCTTTCCCCCATGGATAGGTACGTCTGTTATCCGGGTCTGTGAATCCGCAGAGCCCTGCCTCATCACCATAATAAATGGTAGGTGCACCCGGCCATGTCATCTGGACAACCACTGCCTCACGAAACACCGCCGGTTTAATTCCTTCCTCAGCAGCTGCCGTGCCAAGTGTTGCTGCACGTCCCACTTTTTCGTTAGTTCTTGTCATGAATCTGGAATGATCATGATTTGAAAGCTCATTCATGGCACACAAAAGCTGCGATGTCTGGAAACTTGCCATATAATGACGCATGGAGTCTTCAAAATCTTTCACGCTTCCCTTTAACTGTGGTTTTGCCTCATCGCTGTGTTTTTCCATACCGGTCAAAAACCAGGTCAGCGGCTCCATGAATGCATCATAGTTCATAACGGTATCCCACTGGTCACCTTTCTGGAGCCATTCCTTCGGGTCACCGTAATGCTCTGCTAAAATAATTGCATCCGGGTTTGCCGTTTTCACTGATTTACGGAAATCTCTCCAGAACTTATGGTTCATCTCCGGGGAATGTCCTAAATCTGCAGCAACATCAAGTCTCCAGCCGTCCGCATTGTATGGCGGAGATACCCATTTTGCTGCAACACGCATAATATCATCATACAGTTTTTCAGAGCCTTCATAGTTGAGTTTTGGCAGCGTATCATGTCCCCACCAGCCCTCGTAGGTCGTATTGTACGGCCATGCAAACTGATCCTGGAAGCCAAAGAAATTGCGGTACGGACTGTCTTTGGAAACAAAGGCTCCATCCTCATAATCGCCGCTTACCTGATAGATTTCCTCGCGGTCAAATTTATTAAATGATCCACAGTGATTGAACACACCGTCTAAGATCACTTTCATGCCACGCGCATGGATCTCTTCTACCAGCTCTGCAAAAACGGTTGCTCGCCTCAAGATTTTTCTTATTGGTCACACGGTTGATATAGCGTTCAGCCTTTCTGTTATCACTCACCCGTCTTTTAACAGCCCGCCGCCGTCCTCAACGATTTTTCCATAATGCGGGTCAATATAATCATAATCCTGGATATCGTATTTATGATTGGATGGGGACACAAATAACGGGTTAAAATAAATTACTTCCACACCCAGATTCTGCAGATAATCCAGTTTCTGTCTGACACCCTCTAAGTCACCGCCATAAAACTCTGCCACGGAAAAATCAGACGGGCACTGATCCCAGCTGTCCATCTTTCTGCTGGTAGAACGGATATAATAGTACTCATCGGTCAGCACATCATTCGACGTATCGCCGTTGTAAAAACGGTCGACTAAGATCTGGTACATAACTGCACCCTTTGACCATTCCGGTGTTGAAAATCCCGGAATAATGCAGAAACGGTATTCGTCACGTTTTTCCTTGCTGACACCATAGCGGTCATAATATACATTTAACAGACCGCTTGCCACTTTAAAATAATAGTAAAACGGCTCCTCTCCGAGTGTGAATTTTACATCATAATAATCAAAGGCTCCCCCGGTCTCTGTCTTTTTCATTTTATATTTTTTATCTCCGGTACACAGCCATACGATATCGACATTATCGCGCGCTGTACGGAAACGGACAGTCACTTCATCCCCTGCATCCGGTTCCACCGGCTGTCTGTAATCTGCCGTTCCATCCGAAAAAAGTGCATTCTTTTTTAACAGCGGACGCATCTGCATAATATATCTCTGTATACGGTTTAACTCATAAACTGATTCTTCCTGGTTCATGTAATCCCTATTTTCCTTTCTTTGCGAAAATTTACGAAAACTCTTCATTTATTATAACACAGAATGGTACTTTCGCAACGTCTAAAACTGCATTTATACAAATAATAACACACAAACAAGTCTACTGACCATAAAAATCTGAAAGACACTGCAAACCTTATATCCTGTTAGATATAACATAATACCAGGACCTAAAATCTATTTACACAGATAATTTCACGTTATATAATTTTCGTATGGAATTTTTAATTTAAAGGAGGATCTCAGGTTGACTGACAGTGATATCAAGCTTTTTTTCGATGTCTATTTTAATAATTTTATCACCAGCATTTCCTGGGATGAACAGATTCATGCTCCGGCTGCAAAGAAGAATGGATCAGATGCCTGAAAACTGTGGGCGTTCAAGATATCAGCTTTGTATCGAGGATGATCTTTTATTCCATTCATTTTCACGCACTTAAAAGAAGATAAATCTACTTTAAGCAACAGCCAGTATGATCTGGTCTTAAGCTATTGCCGTAAACTTTATTACAGCCAGTATAATGAGCCATCCCTGCAGCTTCGTTTTGCAAAAGAGCTGATTTCTCATTATGAAGCAAATAAAGATGTGGAGAGTCTTATTTTTCTCTACACCTGCGCCGCCTATTCCGCACTTCAGCTTTCCCGCACAGGCGATCATAAGATGGGGCTGCGCTCAAGTGACTATTACAAAAAAGTTGTAGCACTGCGCGATAAGATCGACACATTTCAGGTACCGGAAAGCCGCGATTATATTTTTGTCGCCTATGATAACCTGATCCGTGTTGAGCCGTTTCTTCACAATCTGCCGATTGAGGAGGCATATCAGTTCTTTTTAGAACTGATCGAACTGCGCAAGCAGGAAAAGTTCTGCCGTTACGATACGGTCAATCCGCGCATTCCCAAAATTGTAAATAAAACGATCAACAATTTTCTCTCCTGCGAAAATGACCTGCTGCTTTTTGATATTGAATTTCCGGATTCACTGCGGCTGCATTTATCCGAACTGACACTGCAGCATTATACCCAAGTCCTTAAGCACAAGGGTTCCATTTACGACTGTCCGCCCGCCCTCGTATTTCAATATTATCGTCTCATGGCAGAAGAAGAGGCATTAAGCTGGGACGAAGCTTATTCGGTCGTAGATGATTATTATACCCGAAAAAAAGAAATGATTCCGGATGAAACAGAACTGGATTATCTGTCCTTTTATGTGGATCTTCCAATTCTTCTGATGCACTTTCTGTCCCATACCACCCTTTCCGAGGCAGAAAAAGATCGCAGAAACCTCACTTACCGCAGTATGGTCATTCATTTTCTGTCGACAAGACATTACCGTCTGCACACATACTCGCAGTATGATGGTATGCGTATGGCATGTTTTCATCCAATCGTGCTTGATACGTTCCACCACCCGGTTGAAAAGACAAACTTTATCCTTGATCTGATCGTTTCTAGTCATCTGGCAACACTGACACACTCCGTTATGGTTTCTTATCTGGCGGAGGCGCTTTTAAAATATATTTTCGATGATAAGCCAGAGCTTCTGATCTGCCCGGCACTTGGTTCGACGGTTTCTGAAATTCAGAAAAACCGCACGTATATCATTGATTTCGCCGTGCAGGGTTCGATGCTTCACGATATCGGTAAAAACGGAATCGTCCCGATCATCAACACGCAGCACCGCAGGCTGACGGATTACGAGTTTTACCTGATCCGCATGCATCCGGAAACGGGAGCAAAGGATCTCGCCTCTGTTCCTGATTTTGCGTGTTATGCAGATATCGCACATGGACATCACCGCACTTATGACGGCACAGGCGGTTATCCGGATGACTTTGACATCCTCCATTCACCGTGCCGCCCGGTCATTGATCTCGTGCACATCTGTGACTGCCTGGATGCCGCTACGGATTACTTAAGCCGCAACTATCACAATGCAAAAGATTTTGATACCGTGCTTTCGGAACTGGCGGATGGCCGTGGCACACAGTATAATCCGAATATCATTGACCTGATCCTGGATCATCCGGATCTTCAGAAAGAGCTTGCCTCTTTAATCGGACCAAACCGCGAAAATATCTATTATGATGTATACCGCACTTTTGCGAACAAACAAAAATAACCATGCGATTTTAACCGCATGGTTATTTTTTCAGAAAAAAAGATAGCTATCGGCTAGCTATCTTTTTAGGAGAAGGTATTTTTACTATGGGGTATAGCAAAAAATATATATAATGTATTGGGGGGTTTTTACAGTAATTATAATAGCATGAGCGGCAGGATAAGTGTGCACAAATTTGAAGTTTTTTTACCGCCCAAACTATACAAAATAAACAGTACCTTAGTACCGGTTTAAAAACTGGTACTAAAATTATGCACAAACGATTGCGCATCAGATTTCCCAATAGTTTTCATGGAAGATCACTTTGCGGTAAGTTCCGAAGGTCAGCCAGTGGTTCCAGAATTCTGTATCCGTCTCTCCCTGTCCATATCCGTCTAAGAATGCCTGCAGATCTTTCTGCGATTTCACATTCACGGCAAATCCTCTTCCGTTGACAACCGGAACTCCTGAGTAGCGGTAATCTGCTAATGGAAGGATCGCCTCGATCTTATTGTCACGCACCTGTACGGCAGCCTGATCTCTTAAGATCAAAATATCAAAGTACTCCGGATATTCATAAGTCTCGCTCTTCGTCGGGATCTCATCTCCCACGGTGTAGGTCTTCTGCTCCGGTTTATGTTTCGCGATCGAAGATTTCTCCATGTTATAGTAAAACTCCTCGAAAATATCTCCGCGCGCTTTTAAGTCTCCGTAAACAAATACCGGTTTCTCTGTCTCATTGCCGCTTGCAAACTGCTCCACGACACCGCAGGCGGAAGTCATGTTGGTCACACGGTCGATTAAAATCAGTTCACCCATGGTCTTATGTTTTTTGAATACATCAAGCGGTATCTTTTCGTCTAACACAATGCTGCAGACTGCGATCTCATTTTTTCCCAATATATCGGTCGGATGATGCTCCCCGGTATTGACATCGATCTTATAGGAGATCTCTGTCACAGTTCCTGTGATCAGTTTGGTTCCGAGTTTGATAAAGTAATCGCCTCCGGCTGACAGGTTATTGTCATCCATCCAGAGAAGCGTTGTCGTAAATTTCTGCGCCGCCGTGATGCCGCTGCCATTTTCCAACACACATCCTCTTGAGACGTCGATCTCTTTGTCTAACTGGATCGTAACCGGCTGTCCGGTCTGTGCGGTATCCGCCTCTTTTCCGGCTACTAAAATGCTCTTTACACTGGCGGTCTCATTGCCCGGCAGTACCGTTAAGGTATCACCCACATGCACCTCTCCGGCCTCGATCTGTCCCTGGAAACCACGGAAAGTATGGTTCGGACGGCACACGCGCTGTACCGGCATATAAAATCCCTGCTCTTTTGCCTTTTCAGTCACATCGACTTCCTCAAGGTAAGTTAAAATCGGTTCGCCGGTGTACCATGGAATGTTATCGGATTTCTTTGTGACGTTATCGCCCTCTGTCGCAGATACCGGAATGATCTTGACGCTCTCCAGTCCAAGTTCGCCGGCAAGCTGTAAAATCTCTGCCTGGATCGCATTAAATTTTTCCTGGTCATAGCCGATCAGATCCATCTTGTTTACCGCAAATACAAAGTAGCGGATTCCCATCAGCGCACAGATCCTTGCATGACGTCTTGTCTGCACCAGCACACCCTGTGTCGCATCCAGAAGAATGATCGCAAGGTCCGCAAAGGAAGCTCCCACTGCCATGTTTCTGGTGTACTCTTCATGACCAGGTGTATCTGCCACGATAAAGCTTCTGCGGTCTGTTGTAAAATAACGGTATGCAACGTCGATCGTGATACCCTGTTCACGCTCTGCCATCAGACCGTCAAGCAGCAGGGAATAATCGATGGCCCCCTCTCTGCTTCCGACTTTACTGTCTAATTCGAGTGCTTTTTCCTGATCTGCATAAAGCAGTTTTGCATCGTATAAAATATGTCCGATCAGTGTGGATTTTCCGTCATCCACACTACCGCAGGTGATAAATTTAAGTAAACCTTTCATCTAGAAATACCCCTCCCTTTTTCTACGTTCCATGCTGCCTGCCGCCTCGTTGTCGATCACGCGGCTGGTACGTTCTGAAGATACGGCTGCAAGTGTCTCGTCAATAATCTCATCCAAAGTCTCCGCATCGGATTCCACACCACCGGTCAGCGGATAACATCCCAATGTACGGAAACGGACTTTTTTCATCTCCGGCTTCTCACCCTCACGGAATTTGAAGCGGTCATCATCCACCATAATGATGTTGCCGTCTCTGTATACGACCGGACGCTCTTTTGCAAAATAAAGCGGTACGATCTCAATGTTCTCACGTTTGATGTACTGCCAGATATCTTTTTCTGTCCAGTTTGAGATCGGAAGACACGGATGCTCTCGCCTTTATTGATCTTGGTGTTATACAGTTTCCACATCTCCGGTCTCTGGTTTTCGGGTCCCATGCCTGCGCCTCGTTACGGAAGGAGAAGATTCTCTCTTTCGCACGGGATTTTCCTCGTCACGGCGGCCGCCGCCAAATGCTGCAGTAAACTCATATTTTTTAAGCGCCTGTTTTAATGCCTGTGTTTTCATGATGTCGGTGTAAGCGGAACCGTGGTCAAACGGGTTGATGCCGGCGTCCACACCTTCCTGATTGGTGTAAACTAACATCTCAATGCCGTTCTCTTTTGCGATGCGGTCACGGAACTCGATCATCTCACGGAATTTCCAGGTCGTATCGATATGTAAAAATGGGAAAGGCGGCTTCTCCGGGTAAAATGCTTTCATGGCGAGGTGCAGCATTACCGAGCTGTCCTTTCCTATGGAGTAAAGCATTACCGGTTTTTCGCATTCGGCAGCTACTTCGCGGATGATGTAGATCGCCTCTGCCTCCAGTTCGTCCAAATGTGATAATCCACTCATAAAATATCCTCCTCTATTTTGCTGTGTTTTAATATTTGTTGGCGTCTTTTTTATTGATCCGTACGACGGTCTTGTTGCCGTCGGGTGCGGTGACAGTCCAGAGGCGGTAGTCACCGTCCTCTCTGGTGGTCAGGGTGCTGCCTCTGCCGCCGATGTCGGCCCCTAAGAAGAAGTCTATGGCTTCGGCCCTGCATTCTTTGACGCAGGAGGTGCAGCCCCAGCAGTCTCTCGGCTCTTTGATGTATGCCTTGCCGTCTGCGTCTGCCTTGATCAGATTTCCCGGACAGACTTCGATGCAGCGTCTGCATTTTACGCATTTACTTTTATTGATCGCTATGCTCACAGGGTGCCTCCTTTCTGACCAAAATCCGGTGTCTGTGTCAGATCACGGAACAGAATTTTGATTTTACCGTTTTCATAGACGGAATTGACTGCTTTTTTATCCCAGTCATCTTTTGTTCCCGGATAGTCCATGTTCTGCCCAAAACCGCGCCAGCGTGTCTCTTTCCGCGCTTTTAGATGTGCAATGACGCTTTTACATACGACTAAGCGTTCCTTTACTTCGTAAATATGTAACAGGTCATCCGTATCTTTTGCGGTCAGATCTTTGGTCAGTGCGAAAAGCTGGTCAATTTTTTCTTCCGCGATATTGAGCTGTTTCTCATTGTAGCGGTAATTCGTCCCGATCCCGCCTGCGTAGGCATCCATGACTTTCTGCATGGCTTCCTCGATCTGTTCCGTGCCAAAGAATGATTTTTCTCTGCAAAACAGGACTCATATTCCTGATCGACTGCCTGTGCCAGCTTTTCTAACTGTTCCTTTGAAGCCTGTCCTTCTGACTGCTGACCTTCCTCTTCCTGCTTCAGATCCTTTAGAATCGTCTCCGCCGCGATCTCGCCCTCCACGAGTGCTCCGGTCACATATTTCTGCGGGCATCCTCCGGCGACATCCCCGGCTGCATAAAGTCCTTTTAATGTGGTTCTTCTCGCATCGTCGATCCAGTAGCCGCTTGCGGTATGACCACCCACGATGTAAGGCTCGGTGCCCTCGATCTCGACATCCTGCTCATTCGGCTCTTTTCCGCTCTCGATCCATTTTAAAGTCTGGCTCGGTGCCATATTTAAATATGCCTTTAACAGGTCTTTTCCCTGCTCTTCCTTAATGCCTTCCGTATGCAGGTAACACGGGCCTCTTCCCTCCTGATTCTCCGCCACGGTACCGTAGACACGCTCCTCAGTCGTAATGCCATATTTCGTCTCATAGACCTCTCCGAGGGAGTTGATCTGTTTTGCCCCGACGCCCTGTGCGATCGTTCCGGTCGGTGCGATCGTATCTTTACAGCGGAGTGCAATAAAACGCATCTCAAAAGTCGTCATTTCTGCTCCGGCTAAAATTCCCATCGCGTATCCCGCTCCGGTGTTAAACGGCGGATACCACATCTTGTGTCTTGAAAATCCCGGATTGTTCGGGCGGTAAAGTCCTGCCGCTCCGCCGGTCGCACATAAAACTGCTTTTGCAGAAAAAATGTATGCTATCTTCTCATTGACGTCAAATCCGTATGCCCCGGTCACTTTATCCTGCTCTGTAATGTAATCCGTGATGTTCACATGATTGATGACTTTCACGTTTTTCTGTGCTTTCACGGCTTCCGCTAAGATCGGCTTGATGTTCTCGCCGTTGATCTTGATATTCCGGTTACCTCTTGTCACATATTTTCCGTTTTCATCTTTTAAAATAACAAGCCCTAACTCCTCTAACTTCGCTGTCACACGGTTGAGTCCCTGCGACATGGAGAGCAGCAGGTCTTTTCTCACAATGCCATTGGCATCCTTCGTGGCATAGTCGACATAATCTTCCGGCTTTCTTCCCTCCGTGATATATGCGTTCAGGGCATTGACGCCGGCTGCAAGACAGCCGCTCCTTATGATATTCGCTTTTTCCGCGATCACAACCTTAAGCTCCGGGTTTTGCTCTGCGATAGTCAGTGCCGCATAACAGCCGGAAGTTCCACCGCCGATGATCAGCACATCCGATGTAATGATTTCTGTTTTCATATAATTCTCCATTTCTGCGCAGTTTTTTGCGCATATCAAGTTTGTGCCGGAGCACAAATCTTGCGTGTGAAAAATCTTATTTTTCACACTGATCCCCTTAAATATAAAACAGCTTCTCTGTTTCAATATTGGCATTTTCTACAATGTTTACATTTTGTGTGCCGTTTTCACCTGCCGGGAATGCAAACACCTGATAAATGAACACATTGACACGCTCGCCCTCTGTGATCGATGCCTCCTCTAACCTGCGGTTTGCCACAAGCAGCACATCATGTACTCTTACATGAAGTTCGACCTCTCTGCCGCGAAACATCACGCGCTCCACAACACCTTCCTCCACGGAAGAAGAAAAGCGGCTCTGCTCTGTCTTTTTTGTGACACTCACATGTTCCGGTCTCACCACCGCATGAAGCCCCTCACCTAATTCCTCATACCCATGGAAGCTGGTGATATTGCTGATTCTGGTCGGACTTCCCATGAACTCTGTGACAAACGGTGTCTTCGGCTGGCTGTAGATTTCGATCGGCGTTCCCGCCTGTTCGATATGTCCATGGTTGGTTATGATGATCTCATCTGCAACCTCAATTGCCTCATCCTGATCGTGCGTGACAAAAATGCTGGTGATGCCGACTCTCGTAATCATCTCCCGAAGCCAGCTTCGAAGTTCCTGACGTACTTTTGCGTCAATGGCTGCAAACGGTTCATCTAAAAGAAGAAGTTCCGGGTTCGGCGCTAAGGCTCTCGCAAATGCAACCCTCTGTCTCTGTCCGCCGGATAACTGGTTCGGATAGCGCTTCTCAAATCCCTTTAACCCGACTAATTCCACCAGTTCATCCACACGCCGTCTGATATCTGCCTTTTTCCATTTTTTTACATCCAGTCCAAATGCTATGTTATCATATACGGTCATGTAGCGGAACAGCGCATAGTTCTGAAACACAAATCCGATCCCGCGCTCACTCGCCGATACATCATTGACGACTCTTCCATCAATGATGATCTCCCCCGAATCCGCATGTTCTAATCCGGCAAGCATTCGAAGGATCGTCGTCTTTCCGCTGCCACTCGGTCCGAGCAGCCCGATCAGCTTTCCTTTTCCAATTCCAAAATTGATGTCGTCGGATGCCTGAAAATCTTTATACTTTTTATTCACATGCCTAAGTTCTACATAATTTTGTTCCGCCATAATCCGCTCCATTTCCAGTACTATATTTACTGCCATGCTGCACCAGCTGCTATGCTGCGCCAGCTGCTATGATGCGCCAGCTGCTATGATGCCTTAACTGCGCTGCTGTTACTTTTCTTCTCTGGCAGCCCTGCCTACGCTTCTTTGCCCTTGTGCTCCAACACACTCCGAAGCACTAAGATCACGACTGCCATACACACTAAGATCGCCGATACCGCAAACGCTCCGGTAAAATCATATCCCTGATACAAAAGTTCAATGTAAAGCGGCATCGTATTTGTTTTTCCCTGAAGGTGACCGGACAAAACAGATACCGCACCAAACTCTCCCATCGCTCTTGCCGTACAGAGCACGATTCCGTAAAGCAATGCCCATTTGATATGTGGGAAGGTAATTTTCCGGAAAATCGTAAATCCGTTTGCTCCCATCAGTGCAGCCGCTTCCTCCTCGTCGGTGCCAAGTGTGGAGAGCACCGGAATGATCTCCCTCGATATAAACGGAAATGTCACAAACACTGTTGCAACCACGATTCCCGGTACCGCAAAGATCATTTTGATCCCCGCCGACCGCAGATACTCATAAAGGATACTCTGCCGTCCAAAGGTCAGGATATAGATCAGTCCGGCAATAACCGGTGAGATTGTAAGTGGAAGATCAATCAGCGTTGACAAGATCTTTTTGCCATGAAACTGGAATCGCGTGATACACCAGGATGCCGCAATTCCAAATATGGTGTTGACCACCACCGCGATCAGCGTTACTTCCAATGTAAGACCGATTGCCTTTAATGCATAATAATCGGTGACTGACGCCACAAATACTTTAATGCCCTCCCCAAACGCTGTGACAAGGACGTAGGTGAGCGGCAGGATCAACATCACTATGAGAAATAATGTGCTGATACCGATTAAGATCCATTTAAGTGGCCCTGAATTTTTTCTGATCTCCATAGCTTTCTCCTTCCTGTGATCTGATTTCTGCAAAACCTGACAGATATTCTGCCTGTCTCCATACATCTATCCTGCAATTTAGCTGCTATGCAACCTAGTTGCTATGCAATTCCGCTGACGATCTTTGACGCCCGGCTTTGCAGCCATGCATTGATAAAAAGGATCACAAACGCTGCCGCTAACATGACAAGAGCGATCGAAGTTGCACTCGCATAATCAAATTCCTGAAGCTTTGACATGATCATCAGCGGTGCGATCTCTGTCTCATAAGGGGTATTTCCTGCAATAAATACCACGCTTCCATATTCGCCAAGTCCTCTCGCAAAGGACATCGTAAATCCGGCGATCAGGGATGGTAAAATCTCCGGCAGGATCACACGGAACATCGTCTGCCTGCTGTTTGCACCGAGGATATTTGCCGCCTCCTCATACTGGATATCTATTTTTTCCAAAACCGGCTGCACCGCCCGCACAACAAACGGAATTCCGATAAACACCAGCGCCACGATGATTCCGAGTCTTGTATACGCGATCTTAATTCCGAACTTCTGAAAAAATGCTCCTACCCAGCCCTCCGTCGTAGTCAGGTGTGTCAGTGCGATACCGGCAACTGCGGTCGGCAGTGCAAATGGAAGTTCGATGATGCCATCCATGATCGCTTTTCCGGGAAAATCATATCTTACAAGCACCCAGGCGATGATCATACCCATGACCGCATCGATCGCCGCCGCCACGAATGCAGTAAAAAAACTGACTGCATAGCTCGATAACACACGCGGTCTTGTGATTGTATCAAGAAATTCAGGAAATGAAAGTTTTGCTGAAAATACGACCAGCGAACATAACGGAATAATCACGATCAGTCCAAGCATTGTTATGGTAATTCCAAAAGACAGGCCAAAACCCGGTATGACTCTTTTATTTTTACTTTTACGCATGCAATCCTCCCTCTTCACTACCTGTTACGTTCATAGATCGTGTCAAAGATACCGCCATCCGAAAAATGTTTCTCTATCACAGCATCCCATCCGCCAAAGTGACTGATATCTGCCATAGCAACATCCGTCACCATCCATTTTCCATCGGAAGGAAGTTCTGTGATCTCATGTGTTCCCTCCTCCGTGTAAAACTGTTTTGCAATGTCCTGATCTGCCGGACGGTAATAATTTTCTCCTGCAAGCTTCTGTGCTTCATCGGAATACAGGTAATTCAAATATTCCTCCGCAACAGCCCGGCTGCCTCTTCTGTCAACCACTTCATCTACAACAGCTACCGTCGGCTGACAGAGCACCGATGCCGATGGAACAACGATCTCGTATTCTCCCGGTTCCTCCTGCATGGATAAAAATGCTTCATTCTCCCATGCAATCAGGACGTCACCCTGGCCATTCTCAATGAATGTGGTCGTTGAACCGCGTGCCCCGGAATCTAAGACCAGCACATTCTGATATAGTGTTTTCATATGCTCTGTGATGTTTTCCTCACTCTCGCCCTGTCCTTCAAAATAGTACCATGCCGCGAGATAATTCCACCTTGCTCCACCGGAAGTCTTTGGGTTCGGAGTGATAACACTGACATCCGATCTTAAAAGGTCATCCCAGTCTTTGATCTGTTTTGGATTTCCCTTTCTCACAAGGAATACGATCGTTGAGGTATAGGGAGCACTGTCGTCCGGAAACTCTGATGTAAATCCCGGATCGATCAGCCCGGAATCGGAGATCGTCTTGATATCACCCTCTAATGCAAGTGTTACCACATCGGCGTCAAGGCCGTTCGCAACCTCCAATGCCTGTTTTCCGGAACCGCCATGGGACTGGATGATCCTTACCTTCTGCCCGGTCTGCTCTTCCCAGTGTTTTTCGAACAAGGTATTGTAGGCCTGATATAATTCTCTGGTCGGATCGTAGGAAACATTGACGATCTCTACTGTATCCGCATCTGCCACACTGCCGCATCCGGCGAATGTTCCCATTGCAAGCATTGCTGCTGCAAGGATTGCTGCCATCCTCTTCTCATTGTCCCTCCACTCCGTAAAACCTGCGTCACGCACAGGTAAAATCTGTGTCTGCTGTCCTGTAAAACTGTCTTAATATCTTATCATCTGTTCCTTTATTTTTTCTTTTTTCATATATTTCCTATAAGATTACTAGGATTATAACTTTAGTTCGCTGATGTGTCAAGATATAATTGGAAAATTTTTTCAATTATTTATGGGGTTGTGTATTTCAAAAGATGTGCTCTGATTACAGATTAAAAAATGACAAAAAAAATGAAACCTGGGGTCAGGTTCCATTTTTAGGAGAAGGTATTTTTACTATGGGGTATAGCAAAAACTATATATAATGTATTGGGGGGTTTTTACGGTTATTATAATAGCATGCCCCCGCAAATAAGTGTGCACAAAGTTCACAATTTTTCATCATTGTTTTTATGCATATTGTACAGTACCTTGGTATTATATTTTTGTGAGAACAGAAAAATATGCACAATTACTTATCAAATAACGCCTCAAACTCCTTCTGGCTGATTTTTTCTTTCTCCAAAAGAAGGTTTGCACAGGCATCTAATACATCACGGTGATCCATGATCATCTGCTTTGCTTTTGCGTAACACTCATCGATGATGCGCTTGATTTCCTGATCGATTGCACTTGCCACGCCCTCACTGTATCCTCTGGTGTGTGCAAGGTCGCGTCCGATGAATACCTCATCATCATCGTTGTCATAGCAGATCAGACCGATGTTATCCGACATACCGTATTTGGTAACCATGGCTTTTGCCATCTGTGTCGCCTGTTTGATATCCTGTGATGCCCCGGTTGTAATATCATCAAATACCAGTTCTTCCGCCACACGTCCGCCAAGTGATACGACGATATCCTGTAACATCTTGCCCTTCGTGTTGAACATCTCATCCTTTTCCGGCAGAGGCATCGTATATCCTGCTGCACCGCTTCCGGTCGGAATGATCGATACCGAATAGACAGGTCCCACATCCGGTAATAAGTGGAATAAAATCGCATGACCGGATTCATGGAATGCCGTGATCCGTTTCTCTTTGTCAGAGATCACACGGCTCTTCTTCTCTGCGCCGATGCCCACTTTACAAAGATTTTTGATATCATCCTGCTTGATATACGCACGGTTCTCTTTTGCAGCAATAATTGCCGCTTCATTCAACAGATTCTCAAGATCCGCACCGGTAAATCCCGCTGTGGTCTGTGCGATCTGTTTTAAATCAACATCATCGCCCAGCGGCTTGTTCTTCGCATGTACGCCAAGGATTTCCTCCCTTCCGCGTACATCCGGACGGCCGACGACCACTTTACGGTCAAAACGTCCCGGACGCATGATCGCCGGGTCTAAGATATCCACACGGTTGGTTGCAGCCATGACAATGATACCCTCATTGACACCAAATCCGTCCATCTCAACAAGCATCTGGTTTAAGGTCTGCTCACGCTCATCGTGACCGCCGCCCATACCGGTTCCTCTTCGTCTGGCCACTGCATCGATCTCATCGATGAAAATGATACACGGCGCATTTTTCTTTGCTTCCTCGAAAGGTCGCGGACTCTCGATGCACCGACACCGACGAACATCTCGACAAAGTCAGAACCGGAAATAGAGAAAACGGTACTCCTGCTTCCCCTGCAATCGCCTTTGCAAGCAATGTCTTACCGGTACCAGGAGGTCCCACCAAAAGCACGCCTTTCGGGATTCTTGCACCGAGCTGCGTATATTTCTTTGGAGCGCGTAAGAAATCAACGATCTCCTCTAACTCTTCTTTTTCTTCCTGTAATCCTGCGACATCAGAAAACTTCACACGTTTTGCCGGATCGTCACTCATTCTTCTCGCACGGCTCTTGCCAAAGTTCATCATCTTGCTTCCGCCGCCTGAGTTTGCTGCAGCCTGATTGGTCATGATCATAAAGAAAATGAACATTGCAGCAAAAATGATCAGATATGGAAGCAATGTCAAAAGCCAGCTCTCCTCCGGCGGATTCTGCACGGTATAAGTCTTAAATCCCGCATCCCGCATATACTGCTCGATCTCTGCCACATCTGAGACAAGCATCACCTGCGTACTCGAATCACTGAATGTAATGTTGACACTTCCTGTCGGCACTTCGCGATTCGGCACAACATTAACCTGTGTTACCTTGCCCTCTGCCAATGCCGTCTCAAACTGCTGTCTTGTATACGTGTTGGTCACGTTATTGCCATCGAGCCAGTACCAGATTGCAATGACAGCGAGAACTAATATCAGATATACTCCAAATCCTCTAAAACCACTTCTCTTATTATTCAATCCCTTTTCTCCTTTATTCCTCTATCTCCACAAATCCAATGTAAGGCAGATTACGGTACTGCTGATCATAATCAAGACCATAACCTACTACGAACTCGTCCGGTATCTCAAATCCGACATAGTCAACCTTCACATCCACAACTCTGCGTTCCGGTTTGTCAAGAAGTGTACACAGACGGACACTCTTTGGACTTCTTGTTTTCAAATTCTCCAGAAGGTAGCTTAAAGTTCTTCCTGTATCGATAATGTCCTCAACAACAATGACATTCTTTCCTTCAATGCTGGTTGATAAATCCTGCACGATCTTTACGATTCCGCTGGATTCCGTACCGGAGCCATAACTTGAAACAGACATAAATTCCACTTCTACCGGAACGGTGATCCTCTTTGCCAGCTCACAGGTAAAGAAAGATGCTCCCTTTAAAATACAGATCAGGCATACGGATTCCCCTGCATAATCCTCACTGATCCTTGCACCTAATTCTCTGATCTTTTTGTCAATCTCTGCTTCCGTAAAATGAACGTTAATGTTTTTAATCTTCACGATAATTTCCTCCGTCGATCCTTACTTCCAGAATCTTTTTTGTATCTTCTTTTATTTTGCAGACGGCGCTGATCCGCCCGCCAATGACCCATAACACATGCGACTGCTGCGCTAAAAGCCATATGTGCTCTCTTTTTATCTGCGGTATCTTTTCGTCAATAAAATAGCTTTTCAGTTTCTTTTTGTGTCCCGCATCATCCACCGTCAGATAATCTCCCGATGCCCTTCTCCGAAACTGCAAGCCACATTCTATCCTATCATAATTCAGCCATTTCGTATACTGATTTTTTGGAATTTCGTCAACTTTTCCCGAAAATAAAAGCAGTCTGAGGCTTACATTGGCATCCGGCAGTGTGATACTTACCGTTTCTCCTGCCTCAAGTTTTGCAAAATCATCTGCCGTAACCTCATAAAATGACTGAGAAGCACCTGCTGCACCTTCTGTTTCACATCCACCTTTCTCCTGCCATGTTCCCGTGCCAGCTTTGTGCGTCCCTCTCCGGCACAATCTTACCCCCTCATAGATCCGGCTCGCCGTCATCTGATACGGAAGCGTGATCTCCCGTCCGGTCTGTTTCTCCATCAGTGCACAGACATCCTGCACATGCACCATGCCAAGATCTTTCCGGCTGCCGGCAGTCTTTCCAAGCACCTCATGAACGATTTCCTGTCTTATGATCTCCGGATACTGCTTCCACTCGTTTTCTAAAATAACATATGCACTGCCCCCGCCAATGCAGCATGTCTGCACGGCTTTTGTTTCCTGTTCCATATAACTGACCGCCTGCTGCAAAAGCAGTGCACTCTGATTGATATGAGAAACTGCCTGCTCGTTAATTACCGAAAGTTCAGGCAGAATATGATGACGGATGCGGTTTCTGCTGTAATTGATATCCAGATTGGTGCCATCCGTCCGGTACTCCTGCCCGCACTTTTTCAGATACTCCTCGATCTGTCCCCTCAACACACAAAGAAGCGGACGCACAATCAAAATGTCATCTCCCAGCACCCGTTTCGGGTGCATACCGCACATTCCATGCACACCGCTTCCCCGCGCCATCTGAAATAAGACGGTCTCAGCATTGTCGTTCGCATGATGCGCAAGGGCAATGCTGACACGGCCAGCTCCACTCTGTTTCAGCTCTTCTGCTGCCTTTTGATAACATTCATAACGCAGTATCCTCGCAGCTTCCTCAACACCGATTCCCTCTGTGGCTGCATAGTCCGGCACATTGACCGGACATATCCTGCATGGGATATTTTTCTGCCTGCAGAGTTCCTCCACAAACGCTGCATCCTTTCTGCTCTCCTCACCGCGGATCCCATGTTCCACATGAATTGCCAGAAGTGTATAGCCGATCCTCTGGCGCAGTTCCAAAAGCACGAGTAAAAGTGCCACCGAATCCGCTCCGCCGGAGAGTCCCACGATCACGGTGTCCCCTTCTGTCATCAGTTTTTCTTTTTTGATCCAGTTTAATACATCTTCTGTCATTTATTTTTCCCAGATACATGCCGCTAACACGGTCATATCATCCTTCGCCTTTCCTCCCGTAAAAAGCATGACGCGCTCCATGATTTTCTTTGCCAGTATCCCCGGATTATTTGTCTGTATGCTCTCTATGATCTCCTGCATGGTATCCTCCGGTTTTTTCACATGCAGATATTCTAACACACCATCCGTTACCATGACAACAAAATCACCGCCCGTTAGTTTTGTTTCCTGCACAGAGATATCCATCTGTACCTGCGCTCCAACCGGCAGACTCTGGGAAGTGATACATTCCACCTCCGCCCCCCTCTTAATAAAGGTAGCTGCTGCCCCGATCTTATATAACTTCGCCATTCCCGTATACAGATTGATCTTGCAGAGATCGACCGTTGAATACAAATCATCCGCTCCTTTCATGACCATCGCGGAATTCATCATGCGGATCGCCGTCTCAACAGAAAATCCCGCCTCCAAAAAACGTTCAACCAGATCTAAGACCATCTCACTCTCTTTACATGCCATGCTCCTGATCCCATTCCATCTGAAAGTCCAAGCAGAAATTCTCCACGCTCTAACTCCAGAAAAGAAAAATTATCCCCGATATTTTGCCCCGTCCTTTTGACTCGCGCGATTCCCTGTACATTACGGTACACCGTGTCCTCATAAAAACATAGTTGACCGGTTCCTTTGAGATAAAGGTTTTGTGTCGGCTGCCGCCCGCATCTGCCTGCCTAATGCATGTCCCGCCGCAGTCACAAATGATTTTAGGGAAATACAGCCCCCATTCTGCTCTTTAATGCCGCACTCAGTTTTAATCTGCCGTCAAGAGTCTCGATCAGATGTATTTCCTCAATGGAAATTCCCTTTCTTTTGCCCGGTAACGTATCTCAGAGATCGCTCTTCTCTCCTGTGTATCGAGCACACGTTCTTCTCTTGCACAGTCCTGCATGATATAAGCCATGGCATCGAGCTGTTCCGCGATCACCTGCCTGTTTTCCAAAAGACGGTTGTACCACGCATGATTTAAGCTGACACGCTCAAACACACGCACCGCCTCCTCCACCATATCCCGGCTTTTCGCACAGTACTTCTTTAACTCCGCCTCATTTTCCGCCCCCGGCTCTCCCACCTGCCAGATGGATGTGATCATTGAAGACAAAATTCCATAAAGCGGTGTGCAGTCCCTCTCCCAGCAGAGTGCGCAGGAATCACAGGAGGCACATACTTTTCCGGTCAGTTCGTTTTGTACCCTGCCAAGCTCATCCGCAGCATATTTTTCTTTTCCTGCACTCATATTTAAAAATATCTGGGACAGCCCTGAAAGACTCCGCATAATTTTTGAGCCGCTCGCCATTTCCCCGCTCCGGCAGTTCCTCTGTTTTCCGTTGCACCGGCGTCCACTCCATCAGGAAATGTATACCGCGGTTTAAAAGGATTACCGCACCAAAAATAAAGACTGCCTCCAAAAATACCGCTGCCCCGTCCGGCTGGTTTTTCCATTCCAGGAGACTTCCGCAAAACGATAAGATCAGTGTGGTAAGTCCCGCCATCACACCTGCCAAAAATGCCGGACACCCTTCATTTGCCCATTCGATCAGCTTCACTGCACCGATCATAACGATCAGTGTCACCCCGTATTTTACCGCTGCGGTCAGCGGCATAAACAGAGTCATTCCTATGTACATAAAAGCAAGCAGCACAACTCCGTTTACCTGTTCTAAATAGAGTGCGGTAAAATATGCCGGCACAAGCGGATAACATCCCATCACACTGACTCCACATGCCAGGCTCCCGAGTATTCCAAATATCATTTGTCTGACTCCCGTCTTTTCATTCCTTTTCTCCTTACACTTTCTTATTTCTCCCTCCAACCACGGCATTTTGTCTGCCGGATTTTTGGGTGCATCCCATTATAGGAGTCCGAAATAAAAATCTTTGTCAAAGGAAATCCCGATTTCAAAAGTTTTCGCCAAAATCCCTTTTCGATGTCCTTTCGAGGGAGTTCAAAACAGTTGATTATTTTGGAATTTCACATTGCCCTCACACCTCATTCAGGTTTTTGGTATAATGAACGCAAGTGAGTCAACATGCCTGCATGATTGACGAACGGCGAATTGGATTAATAAAGCATTTAAGGAGATGGAAAAATGTACACAGCAGACAGTAAACGTTATGAAACCATGCAGTATAACCGCTGCGGAGCAAGCGGTTTAAAACTTCCGATCGTATCTTTGGGATTATGGCATAATTTCGGTGATACCGGATGTTACGATAACATGAAGGCAATGTGCCGCACCGCATTCGACCACGGCATTACCCACTTCGATCTCGCTAACAATTACGGACCCGCTTACGGAAGCGCTGAGCGCAATTTCGGTCAGATTTTAAAGATGATTTTCTGCCTTACCGTGACGAGCTTCTGATCAGCACGAAAGCAGGTTATGATATGGGAGGGGCCTTACGGCAACTGGGGAAGCCGCAAGTACCTGATTGCAAGTTTAGACCAGAGCTTAAAGAGACTTGGTCTTGAATATGTCGATATCTTCTACCATCACCGCATGGATCCGGAAACACCGCTTGAAGAGACAATGGGTGCACTTGATTCTATCGTAAAAAGCGGCAAGGCACTTTATGTCGGACTTTCTAACTATGACGGACCGACCTTAAAGAAGGCAGCGGCTATTTTGAATGACTTAAAATGTCCGTTCATCATCAACCAGAACCGTTATTCGATCTTTGACCGTACCATTGAAGAGAACGGCTTAAAGGAAACTGCCCATGACCTGAAAAAAGGTATCATTGCATTCTCTCCTTTAGCCCAGGGCATGCTGACCAACCGCTACTTAAACGGTATTCCAGCGGACAGCCGTATCGCAAAAGACGGACGGTTCTTACATGAATCTTCCTTAACACCGGAACGTCTCAGTCAGATCAAAGCATTAAATGAACTGGCAGGACAGCGCGGTCAGACACTCGCTGAAATGGCATTAAGCTGGATCTTAAAGGACGACCATGTGACAAGCGTACTGATCGGTGCTTCAAAACCGGAACAGATTTTAGACAATATCGGTATCATCGGACATACTTCTTTCTCCAAAGAAGAGCTGGATAAAATCGACGCCATCGTAAAATAGAAGGTAACAAAAAACCAGTTCCATCTGCGTCATACGCACATCATGGAACTGGTTTTTCATTTTGTTATTTTATCATTTCGCTTCCTTGAAGATGATCTCATTATCATAGGCAAGTCCTAATTTACTCTTTGCAGTATCTTCCACATACTGCTGGGACTTTGTATACGTCTCATAGCTGCTCAGCTGTTCTCCCCTTGCGGTTTCTTCCTCTAACTGTTTCTGAAGCGACGCCTCCTGCTGCATGTATTCCTGATCTTTCTGGTAAACTCTGATGATCTGGACAGACATTACCGCAACAAACGCAATGACGATCATTCCAATACAAAGCTTTCCTGCTCTGTTATTATTTTTTTTCCGACGTCCCCTACCTGCCATATCTGTTTCCTTCCATCTGATATACCGCTGTCCTGACTGTTTTTCACAAACGTCCCGTCAGGCTATAGTTTACATAATCCAATTTTAACTGCTCTGCACACTTTTTTCAATCGTTTTCTGAAAAAATATATAATTTTTTTCCCATGTTTTCTGAATGGTAGTAAAATAGTACCAAATATTTTGCCGAGCAGACCAAAAACCGTCCCAAAGACCATCACATTGATCCGTATGACAAACCGGCTGAGCAGAAAATAGTAGAGCAGCATGCCAATCATGATGCCGCCTATGGAAAATCCCCGCACCATGCCGTCATTTTCCCGATACAGCATCACAAAAACTACAGCAGTACAGCAGAGCCAGTAAAAAAAATCCTCCACACCGATCCAGAAATTCCCGTGTGGCACGACTCTGCGAAATATCCGGAAAATATCATATAAAAGAAACAATGCACCGCCAATCAATATGGATACCCCAAGCGAGGCTGCCTGCTCACTGATTGCTGCGCTGACAGCCATCATTTGAACAGCCTTCCTAAAATAGATTCAGCCTGTTTTCCTGTATTTTTGATATCGGAATACGTCAGGGAATCGATTCTTCCTTCAATATCAATTTCACCTTTTTCCAGGGTAAGACGGTTCACATGAAGATCATGTCCTTTTATTAAAAGCATGCCAAGTTCTGTCTCTAACAGAATCTCTGCCACATCAAATGACAACACGTCCACCACGCCGGAAAAAGCTCCGCTTTTGCGGTTTGCAAGCAGTACCTTATGTGACTTTGTCACATTTGTATTTTTATCATCCATCCTAAGACCTCCTGATATTTATTGGCGGAAATATCTATTACCGTTTCTAAATATATTAGAAGGTGCCTGCTTTTATGCTATATATTCAAATAAATCTTTTGCCTGTTCTTTTTTCGTGGTATCCAACAGATCAAGTACACGCACTTTTACGGTTTTCGTTCCAAATGCGATCTCAATGATATCCCCGACTTTGACATTGACCGATGCCTTCGCCGGTTTTCCATTTACAGATACCCTTCCCGCATCACACGCCTCGTTTGCCACCGTGCGGCGTTTGATCAGACGGGATACTTTTAAAAATTTATCGAGTCTCATAGTAATCCTCCAACAAAAAAGCGGATCCCACAACCGGAACCCGCTTAGAATCTTTTCTGTTATGATTATGCGTTAACCATATCTTTTAAAGCTTTACCAGCTTTGAATTTTGGAGCTTTAGAAGCCGGAATAACCATCTCTTTACCGCTCTGTGGGTTTCTTCCTGTTCTTTCTGCTCTCTCAGATACTTCGAATGTTCCGAATCCAACTAACTGGATCTTCTCACCTTTTTTTAATTCTTCAGCTACAACGTCTGTGAAAGCTTTTAATGCTGCTTCTGCGTCTTTTTTGCTTAATTCAGTTTTCTCAGCCATTGCTGCAACTAATTCTGCTTTGTTCATGTTAAAAATTCCTCCTCTGGATTTTCACAGTAAATTTAATTTTGCGGTTTTCTGATGCACCAATCCCTGACGGATATCCGTACACTGTAATACCTACTTCATTATTTATACTTGTTTTTACTTCTGTTGTCAAGGAAAATCCCCGAAATATGGGCATTTTCAATTCAGAAAATGCCTGCCTGTAAACAGTAACCATTTTTACAAACATTTTCTATCCAGAATTCGTATTAAAGCATTTTATCGATCATCGCATGTACTGCTTTTGAAAGATCCGCTGATTTCTGATCTGCATCCGCAAGAGATGTTCCTTTACACCCAGATAAAACTTCACTTTGGCTCTGTACCGGATGGTCTTACACATACCCATGCACCATCTGTCATCTCATAGTAAAGAACATTCGAAGCCGGCAGTCCGGTCGGTGTTACCTTGCCTGTTGCAAGATCTGTAACCGTGTCTTTCTTGTAATCACGGATTGCAGTTACTTTATAAGCGCCGATCTCCTGTGGTGCCTGATCACGCAGCGTATTCATGATCTCCTGGATCTTTGCAAGTCCCTCGATACCCTTTAAGGTGATAGATGTCACATCATCTTTGTAATAGCCGTATCTCTCATACATTGCAAGCATTGCATCCCACAGTGTCATATTCTTTGTCTTATAGTAAGCAGCTGCTTCGCAGAGTGTCATGGATGCAACGATCGCATCTTTATCTCTCGCATAGGTTCCTGTCAGACAGCCGTAGCTCTCTTCCATACCAAACAGATAGGTTCCTTTTCCAGTCTTCTCGAACTCTAAGATCTTCTGTCCGATAAACTTAAATCCGGTCAGTACCTCTACCAGCTCGATTCCGTAATAGTCAGCGATCGCATCTGCCATATTCGTAGAAACAATGGAACGGATAAATGCACCGTCAGCCGGCAGGCTTCCATCGCGCTCCTTACGCTGTCCAATCACATAATCACCGATCAGGCAGCCGGACATATTACCGGTTAAGCTGTGATATTCCCCTGTTTTGCTGTCCTTTACATACACGCCGAGACGGTCTGCATCCGGGTCTGTTGCAAGGATCAGGTCTGCATCGACTTTTTTGCCGAGGGCAAGTCCAAGTTCAAATGCCTCTGCTGCTTCCGGGTTCGGGTAGCTTACGGTCGGGAAGTCTCCATCCGGCAGCTCCTGCTCCGGAACAACGTATACATTTTTAAAACCAAGTTCTTTTAATACGCGGCGTACCGGAATATTTCCGGTTCCATGTAACGGTGTGTATACGATCTTTAACTCTCCGCCCACTTTATCAATGCAGTCCTGATGCAGCACCAGTTTCTTTAACTCTGCAATATACGGATCGTCGATATCTGCGCCGATCACCTGATAGAGTCCTGCTGCCTTTGCCTCATCAAGCGGCATGGTCTTTACCGCTGCGTAATCAGTTACTTTTTTTACTTCATCCATGATTCCGGTATCATGTGGAGGTGTAATCTGTGCACCATCCTCCCAGTATACTTTATATCCATTGTATTCCGGCGGATTGTGGCTTGCGGTCACATTGATTCCGGCGATACATCCTAATTTACGCACTGCATAGGAAAGTTCCGGTGTCGGTCTTAAAGATTCAAATACATACGCTTTGATTCCGTTTGCTGCCAGACAGAGTGCCGCTTCATCTGCAAACTCCGGTGACATATGACGGGAATCATAGGCAATGGCAACACCGCGTTTCTGTCCGTTTACCCTGCTGATATAATTGGCAAGTCCCTGTGTAGCCTTGCGCACGGTATAAATGTTCATGCGGTTGGTTCCGGCTCCGATCACACCACGAAGTCCGGCTGTACCAAATTCCAGATCCATATAAAAACGGTCTTCGATCTCTTTTCATTTCCCTCAATACTTTTCAGCTCATTTCTGGTATCCTCGTCAAAATAAGGATTGTTCAGCCAGCTCTCATAATTTTCTTTGTATCCCATTTTTCTTTCCTCCCATACTTACTTATGATTCTATTTTATATTAGCGATAACGAACCTGTTTTTCAAGTACTATTCCATGCTAAATTTATACAATTCTGTCCTTTTTAGTTGCTGTTACCGGATAATGTTGACAGAAGCTCTGACAATGTAGATAAATAGTCCGCACTGCTGCCTGTTGATGTTCCATCTCCGGTACTGTTTCCTGTATAAAGATCCGAAGATGTACCCGTGCCGGTTCCGCTTCCTGCTGCCGTGCCGGTCGATGTGTCAGTACCGCTTCCTGCAGTTGTTCCGGCTACTGTTCCGGTACTGCTTCCCGATGTTGTTCCACCGCTTTCGCCGGCCGTATGACTTCCTGCAAGACTTCCTGCAATGCTTCCTGCCGCTCCCTCTGCCGAACTGTCCGCTTCATTTGCTGTTTCCGCAGTATTTTCTGTTTCCGTTTCCTCCGTGGTGCTGTCTGTTCCGGTGCCGTCACCCGACATTCCGACTACGATCGTTGCCTCCTCAGAATTAACAAATAATTTCTTATTAAAGGTATCGTACCCTGGCGCCGTGACCGTAAGACTGTGCACTCCATACTGGATTGGAACCGCCTCTTCCGTATCAACAACCTTTCCATCGATCTGAATGAGCGCATCCTCCACATCCACGGCAAATAAAATATTTCCAAACTTCGGTCCCGCGCCCTTTAAGGTATTAAGATCAAGTGTCTCTGTTCTTCCACTCTCGATCGTAAGCTCCGTACTGCCGCCGTACCCATTATTTGCCACCGTCACAGTATAGGTGCCTGCCGGCAGCTCCATTGTCATATCTTTGGTCACTTCCGCAAAAATTTTGCTTCCGATCTGGATAAAGCTTCCCTCAAAAAGATCCGTATTGGTCAGAGCAAGCTCTCCATGTCCGGTCGTAACCACAATGGAAATCAGTTTTTTTCCTATACCGGTCACGCGCAGTGTATCTAATTCAGTCAGATCAGACAACTGTTTTCTCAGATCATCCTCACAGATATAAAGATCTGCATCATAGGAATACCGCTCATCTCCAATCTTAAAAATACCACGGTCCATATCCACCGAATAACGCGATACATCCGGATATTCCCAGACGGCATCTGAAATCTGCACCTGTGTGACTTTTCCCTGGTCATCTTTTTCTCCCACCGTGATCACTCTGCCCGGCTCAAAATAAGACACTGCAGTGCGGTTTCCGTATTTATCGAGAAACCTGGTCGCAAGTGTGTAATAATACACATACTCTTTCCCGGATGCAATCTGCTCTAACGTCAGGCATTCCTCCTGCATGTCATTTGTTTTGATCAGAAACTGGTCACTTCCGATCACAGCTTCATTTTCCTCGGTCGTCTCCGCCGACTCATCTGCATCATCCGACGTTTCTTCCGTTTTTGCATCTTTCTCCTGATCCGGATAATAATAGCGTCCTGTCACGACCGTATTTTTCTTCCCACATCCGCCAAACAGCATGACCATTGCTGTAAGCAGTAATATGATCTGATATTTTATCTTCATGTATTCTCCTGTCTCCTACTGTAGCTTTGAACAATTTTTCTCACCTGATTATACCGCAAACTGTCTATACGGTAAAGTGAAAGAGCATCTGTAAAAACTGCTCCCTTGCGTCCTCCTGTGCAACGACTTTTTCCAGTTTTTCTATATTTCTTCCCGACAGCCACGCCTTGTGTGAATTATAATAACGGTTGGCGATCTTCCAGAATTTTTCCGGGTATGCAAGATACACATACAGATATTTCAGTTCCTCCGGCGACAGTTTTCTGACCCGGTCATATCCGCGGATCAGATCCATGCCAAGCCCGGCATTCCAGTTATTTTTTTCCATCATTTTCCGGATAAAGTTGGCAAGATCCCCTGACGCTCTCCTGATACAGGAAATTTTCAAAATGGACAACCGCGATCCCTTCCCGTGAAAATGACATTGTGCTGGTTATAGTCCCCATGGCAGAATCCGATCAGCTGTTCCTGGATTCCCAGATCTTTTAAAATATCCGTCGTCTCCTGTGCTTTTTCACATACTCCGGATACCAGACCGAAAACATCATCTCAAAATCATTCTTTTTTTTTGCACGGATATAATTTCTGACTTTGTTCAATTCCGGTTTCTTTTCATAGAGAAGAAGCAGATTATTCTGCCCTGACTTTAAAAACTCCGGCACACTGCCCTCATAATTCTGCGCAGACTGGTGAAGCAATGCAAGTTCTCTTACTGCAGAAAGCATATCCGCCCTGTTTTTCGTGTCACATTCCGCCCCCGGAAATGCCTGATATAATATGTATTTTGTTTCCTCCTCGTTCACGGAAAACGGCTCACCCTCTTTTGTCCGCATTACCGTCTCCACCGTTCTTCCCTGTCCACTCAGATGATCCAGCATATCCGCTAAAAACCCGGCCCGCTCCTTTGATCCTCTGTATTCCCGCAAAATTTTCGGTCCCTGCTCTGTATCACACTGATAGCTGTCCCGTCCTCTTGAGATGGACTTTACTTCCAGTTCGTATTGTTCTAATATCTGTTCCGGTCGATTATACAAAAAAACGCCCCCCATATGATTGATTACGGTCTTACCCCGTGTCTCTTCATCATATGAGAGGGTTTGTTTATTCATGACTACAGATTCGCTCTAACAGCAGTTCCCTGTTATTCAGTTCTGGATCATCAAGCACCAGTTCTAAAAGACTTTTTAATGTCTCCCCGATCTCTTTTCCGGGTTTCATCCCGGCAGCGATCAGATCACTTCCATTTACAGCTAAATCCCGTATTGTAAGACACTGATTCTTCTCTAAAATTTCCCGGTATAACGCCTCATAGCCATCTACATAAGAGAGTTTTTCTTCTCTCTGGTATTCACTCTGTGCCAGAATATCCGCACGTTTCACTGCAAATAATGCAGGATACTGTTCCACTCCGATCCTGCTTATCGCCCTTCTTACGTTTTTCTCGGAAAGCGGCGGATTGTCATCATGCCAGCACACCAGCCGGCACACCTTATCGGTCGTGTCATTGTCAAACTTTAACCGGCGGAGGATCTTTCTTGCCATCTCACTGCCTTCTTTGGGATGTCCGTAAAAATGGTCATTGCCGGAAGCATCCGTGGTTCTGCACACAGGTTTTGCCACATCATGCAGCAGCATGGTAAGGCGCAGTACCTTATCTCCCACAATATGTTCCAGCGCTGCCACCGTGTGCTCCCCGACCGAATAACAATGATGCTTTGTATTCTGCGGTGTCGCCATCATACGGTCAAACTCCGGCAGAAACACTGCCGTAAGTCCTGTTTCCCATGCAGTCCTGATTTCTCCCGGATGTGCGGATGTAATTAATTTTACCAGTTCAGTCTGTATCCGCTCCGCACTGACTTTTGCAATATCAGGCGCAAGTTTTACCATCGCTTCTTTTGTCTCTGCCTCGATGTCGAACCCAAGCTGCGCCGCAAAACGCACGGCGCGAAGCATCCGCAGTGCATCCTCGGAAAAACGTTCCATGGCACATCCCACACAGCGGATCACGCCGCGCTCTAAATCACCCACACCGTCAAACGCGTCGATCAGACCGTTTTTGTCATTGTACGCCATGGCATTGATCGTGAAATCACGCCTTTTTAAATCCTCTAACAGACTTGCAGTAAACTGTACATTTTTCGGATGTCTCGCATCCTCATATTCCCCGTCGATCCGGTAGGTCGTCACCTCAAATCCCTCATGTTCCACCATCACAGTCACGGTTCCGTGCTGGATCCCGGTGTCAATGGTATGAATGTTCTTTTCGGCAAATATTTCTTTGACCTGCTCCGGTTTTGCCTGCGTCGTGATGTCCCAGTCGCCCGGTGTGCGGTGTAACATGGTATCACGCACACATCCGCCGACTGCATATGCCTCATACCCGTGTGTTTCCAATGTTTCTATGATAAATTTTACTTTTTCCGGCAAAACGATTTTCATATACGGTAAGTTCCCTTTTTCGTTGTCTTGATCGAATAGAGCAGATCATCCGCCCTCTTGATCATCTGGTTGATTTCTTCCTCGCCATGAATGTCTTCTGCCAACACGATTCCAATGGAGCAGGAAATGCGCTGCTCTTTCCGGATGGAAATCTGTTTTTTCAGTTTCTCAGAAATCGCTTTTTCAAAACCGTCCGCCTGATCGATCTTCTGATAGATCTGCTTTGCCGTTTCCTTCAGCCTTTCTTTATCCGCGGTGAAAAATACAATAATGTATTCATCTCCACCATAGCGGCAGACAAATCCCTGTTTTTCACACAGACCGGAAAAAATATCTGCCATTTCCTTTAAAACCAGGTCGCCGACATCATGACCGTAAGTATCATTATAATGCTTAAAATTATCGAGATCAATAAACATCAGACCCAGTTCCGGTTTCCGTTTTCCACCCGAAAATTCATCTATCAGATCTTTGATCCTACGGTAAAAACCTTCCCTGTTGTAAATTCCGGTGAGCTGGTCAGTGACTGCTGCGAGGTAAAGTTTATTGTTCATCTCGTATATTTTATCATATGCGTCCAGACGGTTCAAAGAATATTTTACCTCGCGGAATAAAAGCTGATACATATTTAAATCATCTTCATCGAGCATATACCGGTTTACGGAAGAATGCCAGTTATCCTTCATCCTCACATAGGTGATCAGAAAACTTTCGAGTTTTGCATTGTTAAAATACGGCACCGCCACCAAAGAGCACACGTCATCCTCACCAAACAATGCCGTGATATCCTGGTGTTCGTTATAGTTGCTGCTGATCTTTGAGATCGCGTAGCCTCCCGGATTCCGCTTTAAAGATGCGATGATCCTGCCCGTCCGCTCCTCGTTTAAATCGATCCCGGTATTATTGTATAATACCTGCGTCTGTCTCTCCATACAGCGCGCATACACCGCACAGTCCACATTAAAGTGATTTAAAAATGTTTTCATGACCGCATCGATCATTTCCTCTGCACAGACCCCGGTCACATCAATCAGTTTCTGCCAGGTCGAAATAAAATCCAGCTGGTGTTTCTTGCTCTTATAGGCTAATACCATGCTCTCCTGCCAGAGCAGTACGTCTAATTCCTGTTCGGAAACATCCTGCTGCCCGTCCGCCTCATCCACCGGCGGCAGTGTATCCATCATTTTTTTCGCCAGTTTTCCATAGGTACTGAAATGCTGCCTTTCGTATTCTTCTAACGTTTTTTTCTGCTTCTCATAACCTTTCTGATTTTCGAGACATTTGAAACATTCCATCCGCTTTTGCTGGAAAAGTGCATAGCTGAAAAACTGATTTCCCTCGGATCGGCTCAGATAATCCTCCGCTTTCTCATAATCTGTGTCTGCTTTTTCATAATCTCCATCGTGTACAGCAAGAAGTCCGCGTGAGAATGTATACAAAAACATGTCATCATCGACCTTTGCATAATCGTGGACTGTTCCAAACCCATCCCCCATCTTTTCTTTTTCTATAACGTAATTTAAAAACTGCCTGCAGTTGTTTAAATAACGTTCACAGTTAAACCGGTTACCCTCTAAGATCGACACAAGAGCGAGCAGTCCATATAATTTGGATAGATTGCAGACTCTTAAGCTGTTTAAATGCAGACGCTCCACCGCTTTCATGCACTGTGTCAGATAAAACTCCGCTTTTTCATATTGTCCACACATAATGCAGTTTAAAGACATGTTATACTGCACTTCCGCAATATCTTCCGGTTCCCTCAGATGATAAAACAGACGGATTGCATGCCTGTAATAAGCCATCGCGCGCTCATTTTCACCGATCGCACATAAGTTATATGCAATCCCCGAATAAATACGCCCTGCCTGGATTGATCTTTTATCTTTCAGTGCCTCATAAGTCCTCACCGAATAAAGCAGAGATATCTCATACATACCGTTTGTCGATGACAGCATAATATTTTTCTGGTATGCCATATTGATCAGATACTCATTTCCAAGTTTTTTTGCTATGCGGATTCCCCTGCTGAAATAAATCAGAAGCTCCTCGGACTGGTTTGCTTTTTTCACGATCTCCGGCTTGTTATCGTACGCATAAATATATACATGTGCCAGGTGATTGCGATAGTTGTAACGGATCAGATTCTGGATCAGGCTTTCCTTTATCTTTACATCCTGTGCACAGAAAAAGATGTTATACCAGCCGGACATCTGGATCTTTGCCTCCAACAGCTCGGATAAAAACATCCGGTAATCATCGGACATTTTCCCGGCGATGCGGTATGTTTCTCCTGCCATCTCCAAAGCCTCTTTTAATTTTCCCTGGTACATATATGCGGTCGCGATCAGATAATCCTGCTCATATGCACACTCCTCTTCCTTTCCGGCAAGATGGATTTTTTCCAGATCCTCGCAGATTTCAAGCGCTTTTGGAATATCCTGTCTTAAAATCGATACTTTGACAAATAAGAGCCACATGCGAAAGCGCGCGGCATCATCCACTAAAAGATTATCAAATTTTATCTTTCGCTCAATGGTTTCTAAATAATATGCCGCCTGGTCAAAATCAAGAAATTCCACCATATTCTGCAGTTTCCGGTACACTTTTTCACTTCCATAGTCAACGTATTTTTCGTCATCTATGGTTTCTTCTTTTTTTCTGCCGGAATTTCCGATATGATAAATCTTACTGCCATCATCTAATGTCTCATACAGCATTTCCCAGTCCGGCACCAGAAATTCCGGCATTGCCTGGATATCACTCACGCCAAGCACAAGACCGATATTGCAGTTTTCACATTTCAAAAAGCGCGCCGTAAGCTGCATGGTACTTTTAGAAGCCAGCTGAAAACGGTTCAAAACAAACAGAACCGGATGCCTGTCAGCAATGGCACACAGCATGCGCTCAAGTGCCGCCAACATGCGTTCCTGCTCATATGCCACCTCATCAAGCAAAATGATCTCCTCCCGCCCTGTATTATCCTGATTAAAATAACCAAGCAAAACCGGCCGGTGCAGATAATACACATCACACGTTTCCATAAATTCTTCAAACGTTCCCGTCATATACCGCCTGAACCCATCACAGATCATGGTAAGATACGGCTCATACGCACAGGTAATCTCCCCCGTTTCAAATTCATGTACCTGTACGAAAATGTCTTCATTTTTCTCAAGCTGCTTTGTATCATTTAAGTTTTCTACGGAAAATTGTCCACTGTATCTGACTAAAAGATAGTTCTTTTCCACAGTTCCCAAACCGGCTGCTACCTGTTCTATCGCACCATCATAATATTTTTCTATCATCTTCTCCTGCCCCCTGGAAAAATAATATTTTGTGTTACATGTACTTTTTCTGTCCTGTAATTCATCGTAGAAACGCTACCGGAATCGTTTTCATATTATGTAAAATGAAAACAGAACCTTGTGATCCGTGAAACCTGGCTGTGTTCCCCGGATCATTTTCCAGTTCCGTTTTCATTCAAAGTAATCCATCTGTTTTCAAACAGACTATTAATTATCTTAGTATGCTTTACCCCAATATACTAATTTGTGTGCCGGCTTTCCACAGCATACACAGACATCTGAAATGTGCTCCTGATCGTTAAACGGCATACAGCGTGAGGTCACTGCAAGGTCTTCTTTGATCTTGTCCTCGCAAGCCTGATCCCCACACCACATTGCACGGATAAAGCCCGGTTTCTCATTTGCAATCGTGGTAAATTCTTCGTAATTATGTGCATCCCAGATATGTGCATCTCTGTGTGCTTTTGCACGCGCAAACATATCTTTCTGAATCTGCTCTAACAACTCTGGCAGTTTTGCTTCAAGTTCGTCTAATGCGATCTCAATCTTCTCTCTGGTATCACGGCGTACTGCCACACATTTGCCTGCTGCGATATCCTTTGGTCCAAGTTCGATACGAACCGGGATACCTCTCATTTCCTGCTCAGAGAACTTCCATCCCGGGCTCTTGTCGGAATCATCAAGTTTTGCACGGCAGACTTTTCCGATGCGTTCACAGACTTCTTTTGCAGTGTCAAGCACACCGTCTTTCTGCTGCTGGATCGGGATGACCATAGCCTGTACCGGTGCAATACGCGGCGGCAGCACCAGACCCGAATCATCTCCGTGTACCATGATGATCGCGCCGATCAGACGTGTCGTCATACCCCAGGATGTCTGATATACATACTGAAGTTTGTTATCTTTATCCGTATACTGGATGCCAAATGCTTTCGCAAATCCATTGCCAAAGTTGTGGCTGGTTCCTGACTGTAATGCCTTTCCATCATGCATCAGTGCTTCGATCGTGTAAGTTGCCTCCGCACCTGCAAATTTTTCTTTTTCCGTCTTCTGTCCGCGTACAACCGGCATTGCTAATACTTCCTCACAGAAATCCGCATAGACATTTAACATCTGTACGGTTCTCTGCTCTGCTTCCTCTGCGGTCGCATGTGCGGTGTGTCCCTCCTGCCATAAGAACTCTCTGGAACGTAAGAAAGGACGTGTCTCCTTCTCCCATCTTACAACAGAACACCACTGGTTATATACCTTTGGCAGATCACGGTAAGACTGGATGATGTTTTTATAGAAATCACAGAACAATGTCTCAGAAGTCGGTCTGACACACAGACGTTCCGGAAGCTGATTCAAACCACCATAAGTTACCCATGCAACCTCCGGTGCAAATCCCTCCACATGATCTTTTTCTTTCTCTAACAGACTCTCCGGGATAAACAGCGGTAAATATACGTTCTCAACACCGGTCTCTTTGAAACGGCGGTCTAACTCATGCTGAATATTTTCCCAGATCGCATAGCCTGCCGGACGAAGGATCATACATCCCTTTACGGATGAATAATCGATCAGTTCCGCTTTCTTGACCACATCTGTATACCACTGGGCAAAATCTTCCTCCATGGAAGTGATTGCCTCTACTAACTTCTTGTCCTTTGCCATGATAAATCTCCTTACTCTTCTATCTAAACCTTTGGATTTATTTTATGATAAACCAAAAGGCTTGTCAATTTCAAACTCCAGTTTTCTATGCGTTTTCGGATGCCGGAACGCGATCTTAAAAGAGCACAGTGCAAGCTGTCCGCCCGACGGTGCAATGTTTTCTTTGAAGTTGTACTTTTTATCCCCAACGATCGGCATCCCTGCATGTGCAAGCTGCACCCGGATCTGATGGTGGCGTCCGGTATCAAGTTTGATACGCAAAACGGCATGTTTTCCATCCTGCTCGACCACCTCATAGGAAAGGCTGGCATGTTTTGCCTGCGGTGTTCCTCTTTCCACCACCTCGGAGGTATTTGTCTTTCCATTCTGTAAAAGTTCATCCTCTAAGGTTCCTTTTTTCTTTTCCGGCACGCCGTCCGTCATCGCATAATAATATTTGTCCGCCAGTTTTGTTTTGATCTGGCGGCTTAGATCTGCCGCTGCTTCTTTATTTTTTGCAAACACCATAATGCCTTCCACCGGCTGGTCTAACCGATGTACCACACCAATATAAGGAAGCTCCCCTTTGGATGCACGGTAATTTTTTAGCAGGCTCTCCATGTCCGCCTGCCCGATGCGTCTGGTCTGTGTCGCCACGCCTGCCGGTTTTTTACAGACGATAATGTCTTCATCTTCATAAATGATCGCTGGCTGCATACTGTTCCTCATTTCTACTGCTTGATCGGCATATTGTCCACGCAGCTTTTAAAATCATCTCTCCTTGCAGATTCTTCTCCCGGCAAAGGAGTAGCTCTCTTTCCACCGCTCTTAGAACATTCCTGGCACGCATCTGCCCCTGCAGATGCCTCTGTTCTTCCAAATCTGCACTGTTCCAGGTGATCTCCGCTTGCAAGATACACGCCCTCTGTGCTTTCTTCTGCCATTACAACAACTGGTTTTTCGTAGTTACTCATTTGTGTTTCCTCGCTTATCCTATATTGATCGGGATATGAAAAATGTGCCCTGTTTTTCTGTCCTGTTATCTGAACCCGAACATTTTTATTATATCCCCTTTTTATACTCTATCTCAAGCTCTTCTGCAAGATATCCATCACTCATGCAATGCATGTCGGAAATGCAGCTTTTTCAAAGCATCTTCTGTCCGAAAGCAAATCTGCATATTCGGCTTTTCATAGCAAAGACGGTTAATCGCTTCTTTCTTATCAATCAAATGATCAAAATCTTCCGTTTCTGATCTGTACTTTCATCAAATTCATATTACTTCTTTGAAAACGATGTACTGGCAATAAGGCGCGGAAGCCATTTTCTGACTTCCGCGCCATTTTTCTTTTCTCTGATACATGCAAAATAAAAAACCTTTACAGTTTAAATGTATATCCTACACCCCAAATAGTCGGAGAATATTTGGGATAAAAACTAAAGTTTAAAGCGGTATCCTACACCCCAAATAGTCGGAGAATATTTGGGATAAAAACTAAAGTTTAAAGCGGTATCCTACACCCCAAATAGTCGGAGAATATTTGGGATAAAAACTAAAGTTTAAAGCGGTATCCTACACCCCAAATAGTCTCTATATACTGAGGTTTATTGGTATTCATCTCGATCTTCTCACGGATCTTTTTGATATGCACGGTCACAGTTGCGATATCACCGATCGATTCCATATCCCAGATCTCACGGAAGAGTTCTTCCTTCGTGAACACATGGTTCGGGTGCTCTGCTAAGAATGTTAAAAGATCAAATTCCTTGGTCGTAAACTGTTTTTCCTCACCATTGACCCAGACACGTCTTGCTGTCTTGTCGATACGGATGCCGCGGATCTCAATCACGTCGTTCTCTACTGTGTTGCTTCCGATCAGGCGCTCATAGCGGGCAAGGTGTGCCTTTACCCTCGCGACAAGCTCACTCGGTGAGAACGGCTTTGTGATGTAATCGTCCGCGCCAAGTCCCAGTCCCCTGATCTTATCGATATCGTCTTTTTTGGCAGATACCATGAGGATCGGTGTATTTTTTTCCTCTCTGATCTGTTTGCAGATCTCAAAGCCGTCAATGCCCGGCAGCATCAGATCTAAAATGTACATATCAAAATCTTCGGAGAGCGCACGTTTTAATCCGACCACGCCGTCATTCTCAGTCTCCACCTCAAACCCGCTGAGTTCTAAATAATCTTTCTCCAGGTCTGCGATTGCAACCTCATCTTCAATAATCAAAACTTTACTCATTTGGTACCTCCTGATATTTACGAATTACAAAATACATGACCGTTCCGATGGACTCTTTGCTGGTCGCCCAGATCTTTCCACCATGGTCTTCTATGATCTTCTTTACAATGGACAGACCAATACCGCTGCCGCCGGTTGCCGAGTTGCGCGACGCATCCGCGCGGTAAAACCGGTCGAAAATATATGGCAGATCTCTTGCGGAAATACCTCTTCCGTTGTCCTCGATCTCCACCTGAATAAAGTCACCGACATCCTTGATGCGGATATTGATAAATCCCTGCTGTTTATCCAGATACTTGATGGAATTGCCGATAATATTGTGGATCACACGACGAAGCTGCTCCGGATCTGCTATGATCAAAACATTTTCGTCCACATAATTAAAGTAGGCAAGCCTGATATTTTTTGTTTCAAGATCAAGTCCGATCTCTTCTACGCAATCATTAAAATATTCCGATACATTGATCTTTGCGAAATTGTAAGGGATACGGTTCGTATCAATTTTAGCATACAATGTCAACTCATTTAAAAGCGTATCCATCTCATTTGCCTTATTGTAGATCGTGCGGATATATTTATCCCGCTTCTCCGGTGTATCCGCCACGCCATCCATCAGTCCTTCCGCATACCCTTTTACTGCCGTGATCGGCGTCTTTAAATCATGTGCAATATTGCTGATGAGCGTCTTGTTTTCTTTTTCGCCCTCAATCTTTTCCTCCGCATTATCCTTTAAGCGCAGGCGCATCTCCTCAAACGATCTGCAGAGTTCCCCAATCTCATCCCTGCTGTCCGATTCCACTGAAAAATCAAGATTGCCGTCCTTGATATTCTGTGCCGCCGTCTGCAGTTTTTTGATCGGATTGATCATGCTGGTATACATCCAGATGGTCAGCATCGTCGCAGTCAGCACAAGGATCAGCAGGATCGAGATCAGCACATCAATGAGAAGTTTCTTTACCTCCGGAACTGTCTCCTCTAAGATCGTAACAATAAAGGCACTTCCGTCACTCCCATCCTGAAACTGGAAGTCGATCTGCTTGATCAGCACCTGTTCGTCACCATCAATGTAAGTGCCGGCGTCCTCATCTTTCACCGTATCCCCATACGACGGCAGCTGTGTCAGCAGCGAAATGCTTGCATCCTCACCGATATAAATTAACTCTTTATCCTTTCTCACGATCAGATAAGAACTCTTCTCCTCTAATGTCTGGTTGAGTTCATTTAAATATTCCTGATCCTCCAGCCGTGCCGGATCATTCTTCGCCGCATCTTTCAGTTCCTTGAAACATTCTTTCGTAAAACGGCTTAAAAGCTGCATGGAATTGGAAAAATAGCTGTAATTATTTTCCTTGATCCCATAAGTCTGCTCAATCGCCTTCACCTGTATACGCTGAAAACTGAAAAGTGCCGCCATCATCAGCACGATCGGAACAAATATGATAATACAAAAAGAAATGATGATTTTTGATTTCAGTTTCATATTACATGTTCGCCTTCCGGTTTCTGTTCCCACAAAAAGGTCATAAGGGTATTTTATGACCTTCATAAACATACCTTTATGACCTATTATAGCATGAAAATTTCAAATCCCATTTAATTTATATAAAATTGTCTAAACTTTTGTGAAGACAAATGAGTTTTGTATTTCAGATATCTCTTACAGATATTTTTAATGTCTCAGCTTTATCAACTGCCTCCCACGGAAGGTCTAAGTCTGTACGTCCGAAATGGCCGTAAGCTGCTGTTCCACGGTAGATCGGTCTTCTTAAGTCAAGCATCTTGATGATTCCTGCCGGACGAAGGTCGAAGTTCTCACGAATGATCTCAACTAACTTCTCATCGGATAATTTACCTGTGCCGAAAGTATCTACCATAACGGATGTCGGCTGTGCTACACCGATCGCATGGATAACTGGATCTCACATTTCTCTGCAAGTCCTGCTGCTACGATGTTCTTTGCAACGTAACGTGCTGCATATGCTGCAGAACGGTCAACCTTTGTACAGTCTTTTCCGGAGAAAGCTCCGCCGCCGTGACGTGCATATCCGCCATAGGTGTCTACGATGATCTTACGTCCTGTTAAACCTGCATCACCGTGCGGTCCGCCGATTACGAAACGTCCGGTCGGATTGATGAAGAACTTGGTTTCTGCATCGATCATCTCTTTGGAAGGATCGGATCGAAAACGTATTTTTAATGTCTGCATGGATCTGCTCCTGTGTCACATCATCGTCATGCTGTGTTGATAATACAACTGCCTCAAGACGTACCGGTTTTCCAGCCTCATCGTACTCTACGGAAACCTGTGTCTTTCCGTCCGGTCTTAAGTAGGTCAGTGTGCCGTCTTTTCTTACTTTGGTTAACTGTAATGCCAGTTTGTGTGCCAAAGAGATCGGATATGGCATTAACTCCGGTGTCTCGTTGGTTGCATAACCAAACATCATACCCTGATCGCCTGCTCCGGTATCAAGATCATCTGTTAAGGCACCCTCTTTTGCCTCTAATGCCTTATCAACACCCATTGCAATATCCGGTGACTGCTGGTCAAGCGCTACCATAACTGCACAGGTATTTCCATCAAATCCGGTTTTGCATCGTTGTAACCGATCTCGTTGACTGTTTTACGAACGATTGCAGGAATATCTAACTGTGCTTTTGTAGTGATCTCACCGGTTACTAAAACAAAGCCTGTACAGCTTGCTGTTTCACATGCAACACGGCTCATTGGATCTTCTGCCATACATGCATCTAAGATTGCGTCAGAGATTGCATCGCAGACTTTGTCAGGATGTCCTTCTGTTACGGATTCGGATGTAAATAATCTTTTCCATTTTTATGCTCCTTTTTTCTGATAGTGTTTTCGTGTTCTTTGCGTAATTCTCCATTACACAAAAATCCACTTGCGAAAAACAAGTGGAAGTGATAGCTGTAAATCAATCATCAAATCCTCTTATTGTTCGAACATATATGTACTGTCAGGTACGATTCGCTCAGGTTGGCACCTTCCGTAGAGGGGTTGCCGTGACTTCACAGATCCTTTGTATCTCCATCACTCTGAATAAGAAAATTCTAAAAATATTAAGTTGAAAAACTCACAGTGGCTAGAATACACCTGTTTTCCCCAAATGTCAAGGTGTATTTTCTTAACCTTTTACACAAACCCAATTGACTTTCAAATGTGAAAATTCTATACTATACTTAATTATGAACGTGACAGACGTACAAATGAAATGGGGTTTTTTATGAAGAAGGTAACAGTCAATAAACTTGAACCAGGCATGGTCACTGCCGAACAGATCCTGACAAAAAACGGACAGATGATCGTTGATAAGGGCGTCACACTTACAAGACCGCTTATCATGCGTCTTTCCTTTTATTGTGTTTTAGAAGTGGGTATTGAAGATCCGGATGAACCAAAAGATCCTGAAACACCGCATTTTATCCCGGCTTACTCCCAAAAAGTAAAAGCATCGAAAGAGTTTCAGACGTTCCAGTTTGATCATTCATTCGTACTGAACTCTTTAAAGTCCTCCATGGAGGGATATGTTTTTCACAATCAGCCGCTTGACACTGATGATCTTCTCGAACAGACAGTCAAACTGTTCAATTCCTGCAAGACATCACTGGAACTTTTTGATATGCTGCATAATATGCGCGCCTACGACGACAGCACTCACGCACATTCTTTAAATGTGGCTCTGATCTGCCGCCGTATCGGTAAATGGCTGAAAGTAGACGCCGCCACTTTAGACACTTTGACACTCTGCGGTCTTTTGCATGATATCGGCAAATTAAAGATTCCGGATGAGATTTTAAACAAACCGGGCAAATATACCGACGAGGAATTTGATCTTGTCAAAAGGCATACAAAATTCGGCTACGAATTATTGAAGCCTTTAAATATTGATCCACATATCAAAAAAGCTGCCCTGCTCCACCATGAGCGCTGTGACGGATCCGGTTATCCGCTGAAAGCGACCCAGAAAGACTTAGATGACTTCTCGATGGTTGTTGCAATCGCCGATGTTTACGATGCCATGACTGCCGCGCGTTCTTACCGCGCTCCTCTTTGTCCTTTCCAGGTCATTGAACGATTTGAGCAGGAAGGTCTTCAGAAATACAAACCAAAATTTATCCTTACCTTTTTGCAGCATATCGCATCCACTTATCAGAACAACCGTGTTCTTTTAAGCAACGGACAGAGTGCCAATATTGTGATGTTAAACCAGCAGCATCTCGCAAGACCGATCGTACAGTTAAACGACAACTCCTGTATTGATCTCTCTACACGTCTTGATCTGCATATTCAGAGTATTCTGTAAGTAAAAAAGAAGCACCGCAGAGGTTCTGCGGAGAACGATCACAGTTTCTGATCGTTCTCCAGCAGATTTGCCTCTTCGAGTGCTTCTTTGCTTCTTCTTCCGTTTCTTCCGGTGTACCATTCTCTACCGGTATCTTTCCAATGTACATAAACAGGCGTGCCACAATCAGTGGTACAAATCCTATAAAAGCACCATATGCCCCATATGTATAGACGGATACGCAGCCAATGCATGCACCAACAAAAAGAGTACCGTCATCGTATACATGATTCCTTTTCTCCGGAATTCCGGATCTTTTGTCAATACAAACTGTGTCCATGCGAGCAGCGACTGTTTAAAATTATTCGTAGTAAAATGCTTGCACTGTTATACCCCGATGCGCCGGAATAACTGCCCCACTGAAATGCCGAACAGAAAATATCGGGTAAGGCTCACAACCGCAGACATCCCTCCGGCATCATCGCTGTAACGGTGAGTCCTGCTGCGTCTACCCAGAGCACCAGCTTTCGCATATCCAGTTTCGTAAAATTCGTCAACAGATAAGAAATCACGATCGCACTTCCGAAAATAAGAAATGCTAAAAATCGTATCCCCACTTCTGCAAAATTTTTCCGGTGAGCGCCGCCGCCATCTCCATGACATTTCCGGTCTGTGCGGAACCAAAATTTCCTGCATGCAGCAATATCGCATAGGTTCCCAGAAATCCTCCAACCAGTGTAAGATTCCAGTGAAGGATCATATCAAGTTCTTTTGAAATATTCTTCTCATCGTTCTCCCTCTTCCCTTAAAACGCTATCATCATGAATGTTCTGCGCCAAAAACTGCCATGGTAAAAGACGTCTCCCATACCCGGAAACGCCCTCTCCATGGCAGCTTCTACATCGTAGTCCCTGCATAACAGCTCTTGCTTAGCAGCTTCTACATAATAGTCCCTGCATAGCAGCTCCTGCATGACAGTTTTCCCTGCCATGTTTTCAACTGCTATGACACTTTCAGTGTAAACTTCTGTATCTCTTTCTCTGTGCTTACTTTCTCGATCACAGCCCCAGTGATGCGAGTTTCTTTTCAAATTCTTCATATCCACGTTCAATATAGTAGATATCGTCTACCACCGTGATGCCTTCCGCCGCAAGTCCCGCGATCACAAGAGCCGCTCCGGCACGCAGATCCGGTGCATTGACACGGGCTCCGGTATAATTCTCAATACCACCGATGATCGCTATATTGCTCTCTACTTTAAAGTTGGCACCCATGCGCGCCAGCTCACCGACATATTTAAAACGGTTTAAAAATACTCCGTAACGGTGCTCGTACCCTCCGAAATACCTAACACAACCGCGATCTGTGGCTGCATATCTGTCGGAAATCCTGGATACGGGAGCGTCGTAACCTGTGTGTGATGCAGTGGTTTTGAGGATACCACACGCACCGCATCATCAAACTCTTCCACCTCACATCCGATCTCAAGCAGCTTCGCACTGATTGCTTCTAAATGCTTCGGGATGACATTCTTTACGGTGACATCTCCTTTGTCGCTGCTGCTGCAAGCATAAATGTTCCGGCTTCGATCTGATCCGGGATGATAGAATATTCTGTCTTGTGCAGTTTTCAACACCAACAATCCGGATCACATCCGTACCGGCGCCTCTGATATTTGCACCCATGCTGTTTAAAAATTGGCTGCATCAACAACGTGAGGCTCTTTGCCGCATTTTCCAGCGTTGTCTTACCCTCTGCCATGGCTGCTGCCATCATAATGTTGATCGTTGCACCGACAGATACCTTATCCAGATAAATATGTGTACCTTTCAGCTGCTTTGCATCTGCAACCACCAGACCATGGCGGATATCTACCGTCGCACCAAGTGCCCGGAATCCTTTCAGGTGAAGATCAAACGGACGGCTTCCGATATCACATCCACCCGGAAGAGCTACCTCCGCATGTTTATATTTTCCAAGGAGTGCTCCCAGCAGATAATAGGATGCTCTGATCTTACGGATATATTCATTGTCCACAACCAGATTATGAATAAATGATCCGTTCATCTTTACTGTATGCGCATCCAGTCTGTCTACCTTCGCACCAATATCACTGATTGCATTTAACAGCACATTGATATCTCTGACATTTGGTAAATTTTCTATTGTAACGGTCTCATCCGTCATAACCGCCGCAGAAATAATGGCAAGCGCAGCATTTTTTGCTCCGCCGATCTCCACTTCTCCGACTAACGGATTGCCTCCTTTAATGACATATTGTTCCATACCACACCTCTATGAACCTTTTCATACAAACACATAATTATAGTTGCTATTATGTGCTTTTGTCAAGAATTATATCACAGTTTCAATTTTGTTGTAAATATGCAGATATTCCCAAAAATGCCCTTCATTTCCGCACACTTCCGTTCAACTTTTATCAGTTACTGATGTACTTCAACGGATTGACTGCAGCCCCTCCGATGTAGATTTCAAAATGCACATGTGGTCCTGTGGAACGTCCGGTACTTCCGCTCAGTGCGATCGGTTCCCCCTGCTCCACCTTCTGGCCGACTTTCACCAGCAGCTTGCTGTTATGTGCATACCGCGTCAGTCTTCCGTCCGCGTGGCTGATCACCACATTATTGCCGTATCCACCGTTATAAGATGCCTGGATCACAGTTCCCGCACAGGATGCGTACACGGTTGTTCCAATCGGGCATGCCCAGTCCACACCTTTATGCATTCTTCCCCAGCGTCTTCCAAATCCTGATGTAAACCTTCCACCGGCAAGCGGCTTAATGTATGTCGGCGGCACGATCGTTCCACGCTCCACAACTGCTGCCTTCGCTGCCGTCATGATCTTCTGGTGCGCTAACTCTCTGCTCACTTCAGCACCGTTTTCATATACAACAATATCGTTTCTCTCACGATGACCTGCCACGCCCTCTTCTAAAACTTCCTCCTGATTGGTATACCAGGAATCATTTTCCTTAATGACAGGTTCCTCCTCATAATCTTCCTCGTAAACTTCTCCCACAGTCAGCCTGATCTTTAAATCCGGTTCCGGAACCGCAATGATAAGCTCCTGTCCTTCCCGCAGTGAGTCTGCATTCTCAAGTCCGTTCAATGCCATAATATCTGCCACTTTTGTATCATGGTCAAGTGCGATCACAGAGAGACAGTCACCACTCTCTACTACATATATTTTATTCGATTCTTTCTCTTTTGTTACTTCAGCAGCGGCATCATCCGCAGTGGTAAACGCATCTGACTGCACATAATTTTCATAGACCTCAATATTTTCCACAAATGCCATATCAAGGACACCCGTTTCATAAAAATCTGCTGCATCCGATGTCACGGAATCTAAAAGCTGCGTTGCAGACTCTAAGGAAACGCCCGCAAGCGACGATGCCTGCATATCCTGCGTTTCTTTCTCCCCGGTTTCCACCGGATCGTCTTCGTTTTCTGCCTTTTTCAGATCAGCCGTTAATATTCCACCGATCTGTCCCTCCAACGTCTGATATGCAACAGTATAGGCATTGTCTTCATCCGTTTTTTTTCTGACCTGATTCAGAAAATCTGACACTTCATCCAATGTCTTAAAATTTCCACGGTAGGAACCGATCGCAACCGTATAGGCACGCTCCCTGCTCTCAATCGTCTTCTCTGCTAATATCTTTTTTAACTGTTCTTCCAGCGTTTCTTTCTTTTCTAAACGCACAAACGGTTTCTTTTCTGTTTTTACAGACCATTCATAATCCATGCATAAACGGCTTGCAGATTCTTCTGCCAGTTTTCTTCTTGCCTGAAGGATTACATCCTTCACATCGACATTTTCCGCCACATACCCGACAAATGTTCCGTCTACATACACGCCCTGATAGTTCTGTCCTAATGCCGTCTGCTGCGAAAGTGCACTTCCTGCCAGTATGATAAGGAATCCGCCAGCAGTAATGATACCGGACATCATTTTTTTATCTTTTAATCTTTTGTTCATCCTCTGACTCTTTCATTCCATTGATGTGATTTTACAAAGATTCTTTTTGAATTTGCGCCACGATCTTTTCGATCGTCTGTTCCACGTTCAGGCCATCCTCCGCGATCGTGATGTCCGCATATTTTTCATATAGAACAACTCTCTCATCATACAGGTCTTTTAACGTCTGTCCGTCTTTTAAAACAACGCCCCTGCCTTTAATATCTGACAGTCTGCGGTCGATATCCGCATAATCTAATTTTAAATAGATCACAGTTCCGATCTGCCTTAAGTGCTCCATTGCCTCTTTTCCATATACGACACTTCCCCCGGTAGCAATGACCGAATGATGTGCTTCTATTTCACTGTTGATACGGTTTTCCACTGCAATAAATCCGTCCGGACCCTCTTCTGCAATGATCTCACGCAGTAACTTTCCTTCTTTCTCCTGAATCACCAGATCCGCATCCACAAACTGGAACCCAAGTACTTTTGCCAATATGACTCCGACAGTACTTTTTCCAACTCCGGGCATCCCGATCAGTACGATATTGTCTTTTTTCATCTGTTTTCTCCCGCTATAAACTTCCCATTTTCATAAAAAAACGTCGAAAGACTGTGCTTTCGACGTTTTCTTTTTACTCTGTTGCCTGCTCCGTCGTGCTTTCTGTCTCTGTATCTTTTATAGTTGTAAACAGGTTATCGAAATTCACGTCATCCCAGACTTTTTCTTTCACTGCCCACTCGATGCCTTCTTTCCATCCATCGAGCGTCTCATCATACAGATCATCTTTGCGCTGCTCAATAATGCTCTGACGTGTCTCCTCTGTTGCATCCTCGTCCACTTCTTTATCAAGACGTGCCACAAAATAAGAGTTGTCGCCATCGATCAGATCTGTTACTTCGCCTTCTTTTAAATTTTTCAATGCTGCTAAAAGATTGTCATCCACAGAATCATCTTCCTGCGTAAAAGTACCGGTGCTTACCGTATAGCCTGCATCCTCTGCCGCCGCATCAAGACCATCTTCCTTCGCTGCTTTTGCAAAGTCAGCTACCTTTGCTGCAAGCTCCTCTTTCTCTTCATCTGTGTAATCTACCGTATTGCCACTCTCATCCTGATGTGTCGTCTTAGAAATGCCCACATAACTGTATGCACCCGTTTTTGCTTCCTCATCTGTCACATTGGTATCTGCGCCTGCAACGATTGCTGCTTTCATTTTACTCTGGATCGTCTCTAATGTAAGGTATTCCTCCACGATCTCCTGCGTCGCACCAAGTGCATTGATTGCATCTTTGCTGTTATCTTCCATAAACTGTGCTGCCGCTGCGGTGATCGCTGCTTTTTCATCGTCTGTAATGCTGACATTATACTCATCCATATGAAGCTGTACTACGTACATATCTTCTAAGGAGTCCATCACGCTGTCTTTAAAATTATCCTGCCCGGTCGTTCCATTTCCATATAAATCGGATGTCCAGACATTTTTTCCGAAATATGCGGTATAAAATCATCTGCTCCCGCCTGACCAAATCTTGCTGCAAAGTTTGCGACTCCAAGTTTGACCGGCTCTCCGTTTAAAGTTGCCACTGTTTTATCTTTATTGACTCCGCCACAGCCTGTCAGTACAGATAAAGCCATAGCGCTGCTTAACAATAATGCGGTAATTTTTCTGCTGTTCATATATTCCTCCCAGTGCCCTCTTTTTCCGATATGGGCAGTCATTCAGTTTATTATAATTCGTTTTGTAAAAAGCCGCAAGTTATTTTCCATCAGCATCTCCTGCACGCTGCAAAATGTTTCCATCACATCTTTTGCTTCCACATATTTTTCCCTGGTATTCAGTTTCAGGAAATAGGTAAAATATGGTTCCTTTGCATCCATGGTAAACTTCACATGTTTGTCAAAGGAAGCGGTAAACTCCGGAATTGCCGCCACATTGATCTTCGCTTTCTCATACAGGGTGAACCGCAGTGTATCACCTTTCTGTGCAATATCTGTAAAGTAAAGATGATGTGCCATGGATTTTACCCTTGCAATATAAAGCAGATTTTCGACAGACTTTGGCGGATCTCCAAACCGGTCGATCAGCTCTTCTAACATTTCTTCTGACTCATCTGCCGTCTCAATGCCTGCGATGCGCTTATAAATGTCAAGTTTCTGCATCTCATTCGGAATGTATCCCATCGGAATATACGCATCAATATCAATATCGATCGAGGTATCAAAACTTTCCGCAACATCCATACCTTTTGCTTCCTTCACTGCCTCGTTTAACATTTTGCAGTAAAGATCGTATCCGACCGCCTCCATATGTCCATGCTGCTCTGCGCCGAGCAGATTTCCTGCACCACGGATCTCAAGATCACGCATGGCGATCTTAAAGCCACTTCCTAGTTCCGTATACTCCTTGATCGCAGCAAGTCTTTTTTCTGCGATCTCTTTTAACATTTTATCCCTGCGGTACATTAAAAACGCATACGCCGTCCGGTTGGACCTGCCGACACGCCCGCGGAGCTGGTAGAGCTGCGACAGTCCCATATTATCGGCATCGTGGATGATCATTGTATTGACATTTGAGATATCAAGTCCCGTTTCAATGATCGTTGTAGAAACAAGTACATCGATCTCTCCGTTGATAAAACGGTACATGATGTTCTCTAACTCTGTCTCTTTCATCTGCCCGTGCGCATAGGCAACGTTCGCCTCCGGCACAAGCTCTGCGATCTTTGCTGCCACATCTGCGATCTCCCGTACACGGTTGTATACATAATATGCCTGTCCTCCACGGGAGAGTTCCCTGGAAATTGCCTCACGCACCAGTTCTTCATTATATTCCATCACATACGTCTGGATCGGCACACGATCCATCGGCGGTTCCTCTAACACACTCATATCACGGATCCCGATCAGGCTCATGTGCAGTGTCCTTGGAATCGGTGTTGCCGTGAGCGTCAGAACATCAATATTGGTCTTTAACTGCTTGATCTTTTCCTTATGCGTCACACCGAAACGCTGTTCCTCGTCAATGATCAGAAGCCCAAGATCTTTGTATACTACGTCTTTTGAAAGCAGTCTGTGCGTTCCGATAATAATATCAACACTTCCTTTTTCAGCGTCTCCACCGTCTTTTCTGCTCCGCACTGCTCCGGAAACGACACAAAGATCAATGTTGACCGGAAAATCTTTCATACGCTGCACAAAGTTATTGTAATGCTGCTGCGCTAAGATCGTTGTCGGCACTAAAAAGCGACCTGTTTTCCATCCTGTACTGCCTTAAAGGCCGCACGGATTGCGATCTCCGTCTTGCCGTAACCGACATCCCACAGATCAGGCGGTCCATGATCTTTGTGCTCTCCATATCTTTTTGGTCGCCTCGATTGCAAGCTCCTGATCCTCCGTTTCCTCAAACGGAAACATTTCCTCAAACTCTCTCTGCCAGACGGTATCCGGCCCGTAGACAAATCCCTCCTGATCCTGTCTCTGTGCATAAAGTTTTACAAGATCCTGTGCGATCTCTTTTACCGCACCGCGCACCTTTGTCTTTGTCTTATTCCATTCCTGTCCGCCTAATTTGTTCAGTTTTGGCTTCTTTGCATCCGCGCCGGCATATTTCTGGATCAGCTCTAACTGCGTTGCGAGGGATATATAAGTTTCCACCACCTGCATATTCTATTTTGATGTAATCTTTGACCGTCTTATCGACCTCTATTTTTCGATTCCACGGTAGATGCCAAGTCCATGATTTTCATGCACGACATAATCACCGATGTTAAGGTCGGTAAAACTTGCGATCTTTTCTCCCTCATAGGTACGGTGGTGCTTCTTTTCTTCTTTTCACTGCCGAAAATATCGCTCTCTGAGATCACAACAAATTTAAGCAGCGGATATTCATAACCTTTTTTTATTTTTCCATAACCGGTCATGATCTCACCCGGTTTTACCTCGTGATCAAAATCTTCTGAATAGAATGCATTCAGTTCCTCCGCCATCAGGTCTTCTGCCAGCCGCTTTGCACGCGTCCTTGATCCGGAAAGTAAGATCACACGGTATCCGTTTTTCTTATAGCGGGTGAGGTCTTTGACCAGAAGATCAAAACTGTTATTGTACGGGTTGACGGTCTTTGAATCGATGACAAATTTTTCTTTGATATCCACATGGCTGTTTTTTAAGTCCAGCGCCACCAGGGAAATGCATGCCATCTTTTCCATTTTTGCCAGTATTTCTTTGCAGGAAAAAAGCTCCCGCATCTGTCCCGGCAGAATATATCCCTTTTCAAGACGCTGCTTCATGCTCTCAGAAAATTCTGTTTCCGTCACCATACCGCGCTCGATGGAACGTGCCAGTTCATCCACAAAAATAACGGTGTTCTCCCTGTTAAAATAATCAAGCAAGGACACCCGCTCCTCACAGAAATAGGACAAATATGCGTCAAGTCCCGCGCTGATGCCCAGTTCTCCCGCTTCCTCTGCGATCTGTGCTGCAGCACTTTTGGTGCGGTGCGCCTCCTCCGTTTTCATTTCTTTCCGGAGTTTTGCGGATACCTTGTCTGCTTCTTTTAAAATTCTTTTGATTCCCTCCTGCCGCTCCTCTGCCGTCAGAACAAGCTCGCAGGCAGGATAGATCGAAATCTCCTCAAATTTTCAATCGAGCGCTGGCTTTCCGCATCAAAGAACGGATGGAATCAACCTCATCCCCAGAATTCGATTCAAACGGATTGTCTTCCGTCAGTGGAAAGATATCTAAAATTCCACCGCGCACGGAAAATTCTCCCATCGTTTCCGCCTGATAGTTCTTCTCATAACCAAGTTCCACCAGATGTTTTGTGAGTTCTTCCAGATTTAATATATCCCCGACGGAAACCTTTTTGACTTCCTGGATAAATTTTTCCGGCATTGGCATTGGATTCATTAGACCGTCAAACGTAGTTATTATGGTGCAGGATGACTCCTCCGCGAGCATTTTTAATGCATTGATACGCTCCGCGGTAAGCACATTTCCACGGATATCCGACTGGTAAAACAGGATATCTTTTGCAGGATAATATGCTGCCTTCGGATCAAAGAAACGATATTCTTCATAGATTTCTTTTGCTCTCTGCTCCTGAAACGTAACAATGATTCTGTTTCCAGAACCATTGTTTACACTATACATGATATGTGGTTTTGCCGCGTCAATACATCCTGAGATCTGTGCAATACCACGCAGATCATGCACCCCCGCACTTAAGGTTTCAAATTCTTTGAGCTCTTTCAAAGGTTCAGTAAAAGTTTTCATGATACTCCTTTTCACTCTTCCTTCTTTTTCACATTATAACGGTTCATCGCTGCATCCGTCTCACCGGTGATCATCATTTCTGCTGCCTCCACGGCATGCCCGATTGCCTTCTCTACTTCCGCGCGGTCTGCTGTATCAAAATGTCCCAGTACATGATCTGCAAGATCCCATCCCGCCGGTTTTTCCCCGACACCGACTTTAATGCGCAAAAAATTCTGCGTCCCGGTCATCGCAATGATATTTTTGATTCCATTGTGCCCACCCGCACTTCCTTTTTTGCGGATGCGCAGATTTCCCGGCGCAAGGCTGATGTCATCATAGATCACGATCATCTCCTCTTCCGGATCCATCTTGTAATAATTGACCAGCTCCGCCACGCTCTCCCCGCTCAAGTTCATATAGGTCTGCGGTTTCGCCAGCACAACTTTCACCCCGTTTATGACACCTTTTCCACAGAGTGCCTTATGTTTTTTTTCACTGATACTGATATTATATTTCTCTGCAAGCGCATCCATGACATCAAATCCGATATTATGTCTGGTATGCTCATACTGTTTCCCCGGATTTCCGAGCCCTACGATCAAAAACATGTATTTCTCCATTTCTGTATCTTTTATCCACAGTGACCGGAATAAATCTTTCCATCCCATTTATTTTGCCTGATTCCGTCTGCGAATGATCTCTGCTGCAGATTTCAACTGCTCCTGGTCATTCACACCCATGATATCCTCCGGATCACTTAATGCAAATGCATCCACTTTCAGTCCTTTATCCTTTATAATTGTCAGCGTATCCGGCAGATAGTATTCGCCCTGTGCATTATTCGGCTGGATTTTTTCAAGTGCCTCTTTTAATTCCCTTGTATCAAAAATATACATACCGGAATTAATCTCATGCGATGCTCTCTCTTCCTCACTCGCATCTTTATGCTCTACACTTTTCACAAAATTACCGTCCGCATCACGGATGATTCTTCCATATCCTGTCGGATCTTCCACCATGGCAGATAATACAGTAACCGTATTCTTATTCTCTGTGTGATATTCTCTTAAACGCTTTAAGGTTTCTGCCGTGATTAAAGGCGTATCCCCAAACAGAATCATCGTCTGTCCCTCATCCCCTAAGAAATCTTTTGCACAACGCACCGCATGACCGGTTCCAAGCTGCTCCTCCTGTAATACAAAGTTTACTTCCTGATGCAGGATCGTCTCCCGTACCACCTCATATTTGTATCCGACAACCAGACAGATGTCCTCTGCACCTGCTCCGATCGCAGCTTCGATCGCATAGTCCACCAGACATTTTCCTTCGATTGTATGTACCACTTTCGGCAGATCCGATTTCATTCGCGTTCCTTTACCTGCTGCAAGTATTACCGCTTTTAACTGTTCCATATGTATCCTCCTGCATCTTCGTGCTTTTTTTCTGATATTGTTCACCATACCATACTGTTTATCTCATTGCAGTCTATGTTTTATTTTACAGGACTTTCCTGATTTTACAAGTATTTTTCACACCGTCATTATAATAAGCTGCCGCCAAATGATGGTTTGTGGGTGACATGAGTTTCCTCGTGTAGGGTGGTTCTGGGGATTTTAGATTGGCAAATTGCATCAAGCCGGGACTGTTTTGTTCCGTTGTCCGAAAATAAGAAAGTCTAAGTATGCCTGATTTAGTTTTATGCCGGAGTGACGTGTGCGTCTTAAATGTGCCATCCGGGCATTAAGACTTGTGCTGCCGTCCGTGGCAGCACAACACTGTATTGTGAACAGGCATACAAAGACTTTCTAATTTTCTCCCAAAGTCACAAAACGGATCCCGGCTTGATGCGATTTGCCAGCCACTAAGTTGTGAACCACCCTTCTCCGGGGAACTCATTTTACAACTTTGGCGGGTGTAAATTTTAGTGTTTTATGTCTGAATCTGAAAAAATATTTCCAAATAACTATGTTTAATAGATTATTATTGGTTTGATAATACTGGAAAACCTCAATGTATCCCGTTATGCCTATGTTTATTGCCATACACATTTGAAAAATTATTCTGTGTTATTTTGTCTGGCATTTTACGAAATAATTCATGTAATACAATGTAGCATATAAAAATTCTGGGAAGCCATTAGGTTGAATATTAATGATACAGCACATTAGCATTTTAAGCATATTTTCATTCAAGCGAATATCAAAATTCGCGCCTACGCCCCCAGTTTTGAGATGAACCGCCCACCCAAATGGTGTTCATAACCTGACGGCTGGCATCTTGCGCAAAGCCGAAGCTAATTTTGTGACTTTGGGAGAAAATTAGAAAATCTTAGTGTGTCTATAGGTACAGTGATGTTCTGCCACGGATGGCAGAACAGGCAGCATCGAGTCATGGATGACTCGTTGTTGCCGGTCACGTCACCCGAGAAAATCTAACCCAGACACACTTAGACTTTTCTTATTTTCGTACAACGGAACAAAATTAACTCCGGCTTTGCGTAAGATTCCACTCACAAGCCTGCGACACACCATTTGACGGGCGACGCATGTCCCCAACAAACCATCATTTGGCGAATCAACTGTTTAACATTATCAAAAGCGGCTGTAACAACAATCCCCTGTTACAGCCGCTCATTCTTTTATTCTGCCGACACAACAATCTTCCTCAAAGACCTGCTGCCAAAAGCTCCTTACTCTTCAGCAGCTAATGTCTCCTCGTACTTTTCAAGATCAGTTTCTGGATCCGCTCTCTCGTTCCGGAGTTGATCGGATGTGCAATATCACGGTATTCTCCATCCGCTGCCTTCCGGCTTGGCATTGCAATAAAAAGACCTTTTTCCCCTTCAATGATCTTAATATCATGTACCACGAACTCTTCATCGATCGTGATTGAAACTACCGCTTTCATCTTGCCTTCTTTTTCTACTCTTCTGATCCTCACGTCCGTTATCTGCATGTCTTATGTCCCCCTTTAAGTTGTTTTACCCTTGTCCTAAAATGCATTTCTATAACACGTAGCGCTCATTATTCTCAGAAACAATCTTGATACCATTGTCCCCACAGTAATATGTATTGGCTTTCAATGTGTCCCTGCTCTCCACGATACAGTTCTCAATGTGTGTGTTATCTCCGATATATACATCATTTAAAATAATGGAGTTTTGATCACACAGTTCTTTCCAACAAATACTTTTTTGAACAGGATCGAATTTTCCACTTTGCTGTTCACGATACAGCCGCTTGCGATCAGACTGTTGCGCACGTCGGATCCTGCATTGTACTTTGCAGGCGGAAGATCATCAACCTTAGAGTAGATCTTTGGCTCATCATGGAAAAAGTATCTGCGCACTTCCGGTTTCAGGAAATCCATATTGGTCTGGTAATAAGACTCAACGGTCGCGATATTGCTCCAGTATTCTTTCATCTTGTAACCGTAGATACGTTTCATATTTTTATAACGGATCAGAATATCCGTAACGAAATCCCAGCGTCCTTCCTCTGCACTGCGCTCTAACATCTCAATGAGCTGTCTTCTGCGCACGATATAAATACCGGTAGAGATCGTATTCGACTGGGATACCATCGGTTTCTCCTCGAATTCCACGATCCTGGAATCCTCGTTCATGCGTACCACACCAAAGCGGCTTACATCCACATCCGGTGCCATATCTTTGCACACTACCGTGATATCCGCTTTCTTTTCGATGTGATATTCCAGTACTTTATTGTAATCAATCTTATAAACACAGTCACCGCTCGTAATGATGACATACGGTTCGTGGCGTTTCTTTAAGAAACTGATATTCTGATACATGGCATCTGCAGTTCCACGATACCACCAGCTGTTGTCCACCGTAACTGTCGGGTTAAATACGAACAGACCGCCCTGTTTTCTTCCGAAATCCCACCATTTTGAGGAACTCAGATGCTCATTTAAGGATCTGGCGCTGTACTGTGTCAGTACTGCAACTGTCTGTATATGCGAATTGCTCATATTGCTGAGTGCAAAATCAATGCTTCGATAGCTGCCCCAACAGGCATTGCTGCAATCGCTCTCTTATTGGATAGTTCCTGCATACGGCTGTTATTACCGCCAGCTAAAATAATACCTATTGCCTTCATTCTGAGTCACCTGCCTTAATAATTACTTCACCGCTTTCAAGAATTCCATCCGGATAATCTTCTTTTTCCGTAACTCCGGAAATCGCCGTGTTCTTTCCTATCTGAACGCCATCCGGCACCACGGAATCTTCACCTATTGTTACAAGACCAAAAGAATATATGCTTGCATTCAGCTTGTTCGGTGCTTCCTCACCGACTCCAAGCACCACATTGTTTCCAATCTGGCAGTTTTCTGCAACGATTGACTTATCTATCGTGACACCTTCACCAATCTGTGTCCCTTTCATAATTATCGAGTTTCTTACTACACTTCCCTTACCGATCGTAACACCTGCACCGATGACAGAACTATGTACTTCTCCATAGATCTCGGATCCCTCACCAATGATACTCTTCTCAACCACAGAATCTTCTGACAGATACTGCGGCTCAATGATATCGCTCTTTGTGTAGATCTTCCAGTATTCCTCATAGAGATTGAACTCCGGGATCAGATCGATGAGCTCCATATTTGCTTCCCAGTAGGATCCTAACGTTCCGACATCTTTCCAGTAACCGTTAAATTCATAGGCGAAAAGACGTTTTCCTCTCTCATGACAATACGGAATTATATGCTTGCCGAAATCGCATCCACTCTGGTCTTTCATGGCATGTAATGCTTCTTTAAAACATTCCAGCTGAAAATATAGATTCCCATGGATGCCAGGTTACTTCTCGGTTCTGCCGGTTTCTCCTCGAAATCCTGGATTTTTTTATTTTCATCTGCAATCACGATTCCAAACCTGCTTGCTTCCTCAATTGGTACCGGCATTGTTGCAATCGTCACATCTGCATGATTTTCTTTATGGAAATCGAGCATCACTTCATAATCCATCTTATAAATATGGTCGCCTGATAAGATCAGGACATATTCCGGATTATAGCTCTCCATATAATTCATATTCTGGTAGATTGCATTTGCTGTTCCACTGTACCACTCACTGTTGTTGCTCTTCTCATAAGGTGGAAGAACCGTTACACCGCCATTGTTACGGTCAAGATCCCACGGAATACCAATTCCGATATGGGTATTTAAACGTAACGGCTGATACTGTGTCAGAACACCAACAGTATCAATTCCTGAATTAATACAGTTGCTGAGTGGAAAATCGATAATGCGGTACTTCCCTCCAAACGCAACTGCCGGTTTGGCAACCTTTGCTGTAAGCACTCCAAGACGGCTGCCCTGTCCTCCAGCCAATAGCATAGCTATCATTTCTTTTCGAATCACGTCAATCACCTCTCGTCACTTTCTAGTCAATCTATTCCTTTTGGTATTTTTAATTATACCACACTTCAAATCCCATGTACATCATTTTCCACAATATTTTTTACTGATTTTACATATTTTTGACACATTGCACAAATTGATAAAATTTTATCTACAATTCGTTTTTTCTGTCGAAAAGATTTTTCCCCAAAAGAATTTGCAAATTAATTTCATACGGGTATAATGAAACAAACAGAATAATTCATAAAACAGGCAGGTATCAATAAATGTATAAAATCAATTTCAACCAGCCGCTGCACATCCATTTCATCGGAATCGGCGGCATCAGCATGAGTGGTCTTGCTGAGATACTTTTAGAAGAACATTTTGCCATCTCAGGATCCGACGCAAAAGAATCCGAACTGACCAGACATTTAGAGCACATGGGTGCCCGTATTTTTTACGGTCAGAAGGCTGAAAATCTTACCGACGGCATTGATCTTATCGTCTACACCGCTGCTATCCGGGAAGACAATCCGGAATACGCGGCCGCAAAGGAGCGCAGCATCCCAATGTTAAGCCGCGCAGAACTGCTTGGTCAGATTATGGACAATTACAACAATTCCATCGCCGTTGCCGGTACCCACGGAAAGACGACGACCACATCCATGATCAGCCAGATTCTTCTCGCAGCAAAGGCTGATCCTACCATTTCCGTCGGCGGAATCTTAAAAGCCATTGAAGGAAATATAAAAGTAGGCAAGTCCGATATTTTTGTATCCGAAGCGTGTGAATATACCAACAGTTTTCTCCATTTTTATCCACGATACAGTGTTATTTTAAACGTGGAAGCGGAACACCTTGACTTCTTTAAAGATATTCAGGACATCCGCAATTCATTCCGAAAATTTGCAGGAAATACAAAAAAAGACGGTGCGATCATTATAAACGGAGAGATTGAAAACTACACAGAGCTCACCAGCGGCTTAGATCCGCAGGTAATCACTTTCGGACTGAATGACTCCTGTGACTATTATCCTTCTGATATTACCTTTGACAAAACAGCATGCGCTTCCTTTACGGCAATGCATCACGGTACCCCGGTCATGGATGTAAAACTTCACGTTCCGGGCATGCACAACGTATTAAATGCACTTGCAGCAATCGCACTCTCGCTTGATCTTGGCATTTCAACGGATGCGATTCTTGCCGGATTATCCGCTTTCGGAGGTGCAGACCGCCGTTTCCAGTACAAAGGATGTGTGGACGGGGTTACTATCATTGATGATTACGCACATCATCCGACAGAGATCCGTGCAACATTAACCGCAGCCAAAAATTATCCACACAAGCGCCTGGTCTTGGCTTTCCAGCCACACACCTATTCCAGGACAAAAGCATTTTTAGATGATTTTGCAGATGTACTGTCCATGGCAGACGTGGTCGTTCTTGCTGATATCTATGCTGCCCGTGAGAAAAATACTTACGGCATCAGTTCGAGGGATATCCTTGCAAAATTAAAGGAAAAAGGAACAGAATGCTATTATTTTCCTTCCTTTGAAGAGATCGAGAAATTTTTACTGAAAAATTGTATAAACGGTGATCTGTTGATAACTATGGGGGCCGGAGATATCGTAAACGTGGGTGAACATCTTCTTGGTCGATAAGTTATCCACATTATCCACATTCGATTGGGGAAAACTTCAACCATCGAATGTGGATTTTTTTTGTTAACATAACACATATCCATTTTCGGATTCCGTTTTCTTTTATGTCCCTTATTTTCTGTATTCCGGCACAGTTGCCATAACTTCCGTTTTTATGAATCCACTTTTTTATCCACATTATCCACATTCCCCGCAACCCTTGATTTTACAGCGTTTGTATTCAAAAATGTTCTTCTCTTTTTTCTTTTCCTATGCTATAATTTGTGGCGCAGCAAATATTTATACTTATACTTTTAGAATATTATCGAAAGAGGGTTTCCTTCATGGCTAAAATACTAATCCACAGTGACAGTGCATCTTCTGCCACGAGTGTATCGAATATTTTTATTGATGAATATATGTCTGACGCAAACGGGGAATTTGTAAAGATCTACCTGTACCTGCTGCGTCTGATGAATGCCCCGGATTCCGCTTTTTCGATTTCTTCGATTGCAGATAAATTTGAACACACGGAAAAGGATGTCAAACGCGCCCTAAGTTACTGGGAACGTATGCATCTTTTACGGTTAGAATATGATACTGAGCACAACCTGACCGGTATCTGCCTGATTGATTCTGCATCCAGGGATAAAACCGGCACAGGCGATGATTTTCCGGAAAATGAAACGGCTGCGGAAACACCTGAAGCAGACAGTGTCTCCTCTTTAGAAGACACATATCATTCCCCGGATGACGGCATTTCTTCGGTAAATACAGAATCCTTCCCGCCAAAAAGGGATTACACCCGCGATGAATTAAAACAGTTTCAGGAAAATGACCAGATTGCGGAACTTCTTTTTGTCGCGGAACGTTATCTTGGACGCCCTCTCAGCCAGACGGATATGAATACTTTTATTTATTTATATGATGAGCTTTCATTTTCATCGGATCTGATCGCATATCTAGTGGAATATTGTGTCAGCAAAAACCACACCGCTATCCGCTACATCGAAGCCACGGCGCTAAAATGGGCAGAAAGCGGCATCCGGACGGTAACCGCTGCCAAACAGGAGGCAAAGATCCACAGTCCGGCTTACTATGCGGTGATGCGCTCCTTTGGCATTACAGGAAGAAATCTGGTTCCATCCGAGACAGACTATATTGAAAAATGGCGTTCCGAATATGGTTTTTCGATCGATATCATCTGTGCGGCATGTCAGCAGACCATCCAGAGCATCCACCAGCCGAGTTTTCCTTACACTGACAAAATGCTCTCGAACTGGCGTAAATTAAACGTACATACCATGGAAGATGTAAAACGTTTAAATCTTGAACATAAAGAACGCACCAAAGCATCGGCACAGGAGGCTGCCGGTCCGAAAAACAAGTTTACAAGCATCGGGCAGCGCTCCTATGAATATGATGAGCTTGAAAAAATGTTACTGACAACCAATTCAAAACATTGATACCATAGAGTAGTGTGAAAACATTGTCTTCATACTAAAACAGGCAAAAATGGAGATTAGGATAAGAACATGCCTCTGACAAATTCACAATACGATGAGATTATACGGGCATATGATGCCCGACAGTTAAAAAATGAACATGACAGGGAAGAACGGACCCGTTATGCCTACATCAAGATCCCACGTCTCCGTGAGATCGATGATGCCATTGCGACCTGCTCCGTTGCACAGGCAAAAAAGCTCTTAGACGGTGATACCATGGCTCTTAATACCCTGAAAGAACAGATTGCCTCCTACCGCAGTGAAAAAAAGGATCTTCTGAAAAAAGCAGGGTTTTCTGCTGATTATCTGGAGACTTCTTACAAATGCCCGGATTGTAAGGACACCGGTTTTATCGACGGGAAACGCTGCCACTGTTTTACACAGGCTGCGATCGATTTAGTCTATACCCAGTCGAATTTAAAAAGCATCCTGCTCCGTGAGAATTTTTCCACATTTTCTTTTGACTATTATTCTGATAAAGACATAAATCCTGCAACCGGGTTATCATCTTTGGCAACAGCAAAAGATGCCGTTGCGAAATGTCATGATTTTATTGATCACTTTGATGATACATTTTCCAATCTGTACTTTTACGGAGATACCGGCATCGGCAAAACGTTTCTGTCAAACTGTGTTGCAAAAGAGCTGATGGATCACGGTCATTCTGTAATTTACTTTACGGCGTTCCAATTATTTGATATATTAAGCAAGGGTGTATTTGCAAAAGATGAGGAAGCGATTGCCGCAAATGAAAATATTTTTACCTGCGATCTTCTGATCATCGATGATCTCGGCACAGAGCTTACAAATTCTTTTACGACTTCCCAGTTGTTTTTGTGCTTAAACGAAAGGATCCTGCACCGGAAATCAACCATCATTTCCACAAACCTCGGATTGTCCCAGCTTACCGATCTGTATTCGGAGCGAATCTTATCAAGAATTATGGACAATTATGTTCTGATCAAATTATTCGGGGAAGATATCCGGATGCAGAAACGAAGACGCTGATGTTCTATAAACACAAAATACATTTTCTGCCTTCAATTAGAGCAATCTATTGAAATACATGTAAACAAATTTTTATGGAGGAACCATTCAATGCCAAACGATGAAAGAAACCTGGAAACCTTACCTGATGGAGCACTCGGTCTGATCCCGCTTGAGAGCTGCAAAGAGCTTGGTCTGAAAGTAGACAAGTACCTGGTCGGCTGGAGAGAAAAAAGACAGCATCAGCATGCATCTGATCTTGCCTTTAAAGATTACCGCCGCGATTCTTACATCATCTCTACCGCTGTTCCGCGTTTTGGAACCGGCGAAGCAAAAGGTGTGATCAAAGAGTCTGTCCGTGGATACGACCTGTACCTGATGGTCGATGTGACAAATTACAGTCTTACCTACTCCGTATGCGGTCATGAGAACCACATGTCACCGGATGACCACTATGCAGATTTAAAACGTATTATCGCAGCCGTTGGCGGTAAAGCAAGACGTATCACCGTCATCATTCCTTTCTTATATGAAAGCCGTCAGCACAAACGTACTTCCCGCGAATCTTTAGATTGTGCTTTAGCATTACAGGAACTGACTGCAATGGGTGTAGATAACATCATCACATTTGATGCACATGACCCGCGTGTACAGAATGCGATCCCGTTAAAAGGCTTCGAGACCGTACAGCCTGCTTACCAGTTCGTAAAAGGTATCTTACGCGAAGTAACCGACTTAAAGATCGATTCCGATCATATGATGGTAATCAGCCCGGATGAAGGTGGTACCAACCGTGCTGTATATCTTGCAAGCGTTCTCGGATTAGATGTCGGTATGTTCTATAAGAGACGTGATTACAGCCGTATCGTAGACGGACGCAACCCGATCGTTGCGCATGAGTTTTTAGGTTCCTCCGTAGAGGGAAAAGATGTTATCATCATCGATGATATGATTTCTTCCGGTGAAAGTATGATCGATGTTGCAACAGAGTTAAAGAAACGTAAAGCAAACCGTATCTTCGTCGTTGCAACTTTCGGACTCTTCACAAACGGTTTAGAGAAATTTGATCAGGCAGTTGCAGATGGAACGATCTACAAAGTCGTTACCACAAACCTTACCTATCAGACACCGGAACTCTTATCCAAACCATATTACATCAGCTGTGATATGAGCAAATACATCGCTTATATCATTGATACCTTAAACCATGATTCTTCCATCAGCGATCTGTTAAACCCGTATGACAGAATCGAACGTCTGGTATCTAAATACAAGGCAGAGCAGAAATAATTCATTCTGAAATATCAAAAGCCGGTACTTTTCGTGCCGGCTTTTCTTATACAATGGAATGCATGTCTATAAACATTCTGGCATCAAAAGAAACCATCATACACTTTGTATAACGGTTTCTTCTTATCTCATTTCTATGTAAGTCCGTCTGGTAAACGCTCCTAAAACAGATCAACTCTTCCTGCAAACTTCTGGTTGATCACATAGTACGCTGCAAATTCTTCCGGTTTTAAATATACCTGAAGGCTCTTGATGGATGATGCTCTGTGACCATCTGCAATAAACTCATTTTGCTTTCTCAATCACATCTGCAACAATCGCTTCATTCCCTGATACTGGATAAATACCCGGTTTTAATTCTTTTTGCTGCCTTTGCTGCTTTCGCTGCCTTGACGGTTTCTTTTCTCTTGCCGGTTTTGCTGTTTCTTTGTCTCAGCTGCTGTATCTTTGACTGTCTCAGTCTTTGCTGCTGCTTTTCTTCTACAGCTTCTTTGACTGCTGCTGTCTTTCTGTTACTGCTGCTTTTACTTCAGATGCAGACTCTTTGACTGCTGTCTTCACATCCTGTGCTGCATTTTTGCTGCCTGTAAAACATCACTGGCCTCTCTCATTTGTCTTCGGCTCTGCTGCCTTTACCTGATTTGTTTTTCTGCTTTGATTGCATTATTTTTTGCTACAGTTCCTTTGCCATAATGAATTCCTCCTCAACAAAACTTACTCACAAACTAAAAACTTCTCCATTGCGTCTAATGCTTCTTCTTCATCGCTTCCTTCAGCGACAATATTCACTGTCATACCCTTTGAAGGATTAAATGCCATGATTCCCATGATACTCTTTGCATTGATCCGGCGGTTATTGCTCTCAAGGATAATCTCACTGTCATAGCGGCAAGCCACCTGAACCAGTTCTGCAATTGGATTATCATGTTCTTTTGAAACATTCGAAACCACTACTTCTTTTCTGCTCATATTCATCCTCTTCCTCTTTTCAAGTACTTCTCAAAATATAACCCATTCGACTTTAATTTGCAATACGTCTCACTTAAATCTGTTAAAGTTCAACGAACTATTCTATGGAAGCACTGTTTTTTTATGCAGTTTTCTCTTTTTTTCATGTATTTATATTGGAAATGTATCTGTAAAACCTGCCTTTTTCTGCATTTGCTTTATTTCAGATATGTGAAGAAAACATTTCCTGCTCCTTTAAACACTTCATCTGCTTCCGTTATACTCTGTTTAAAATTGTTTCCGGATGAAGAATCAAAAATAATGACATTATTGGCATCATATCCTACCACCAGAACCGCTTCATTGCTTCCCGTCATTGCAAATACCGGATTACCGCAGCTTACATAGTAAAGGACTTCTTCCACACTGCACCCGGTCAGATCTAAAATTCTTGCATCTTTCATTGTATTGCTCAAAATATTCTTCGGTGTCTCACCGCCTGCAATCAATGCACTGACACTGATATTAATTCCTTCTTTCTCAAGCATTGCATTGATACACTGAGCAATGCTGCCGGAAGAAGCATCTTCCGCGCCGACTGCGATATCAGAGAGTGCCGGTTTGATTGCATCTCTGGAACGTTTCCAGATATACTCCTGATCCTCGCCTACTACGACTCCCATCTTTTCATTTGCCTTTGTGATCGCACCTGCCACCTGATCTGTGGTATAAACCACATCACCTTTTACATAAACATAATATTTTCCGTTACCACCCTTATCTTCAAGTGTGAGCGTGCGATCCTGCTCTAATATGGTTTCTCTCGGAGTCAGCAGTCTTGGAGCCTTTTCCCCCACATTTTCCGGCAAAGATATTTCAAACCGGGTCTCTTTACTGTCAGAACTGCTGCTTACAATGGAAACTATTTTATTTCCATCTCCCTCCCGGTTCATGATCATATCCTGATCTGCGTCCACATACGCCGTACCATTATACTGAATACGGTTTAAGTACATAGTGTAATCTTCAATATCAACCCCGGAAACATAATATCCATTTTTTTCGTATGTCTTTAAAACGGACGGCGTATCGGATGACACATCTAAAATTTTAATCTGATACATCGGGAAGATTACATTTCCCGCAGCCTCCGTTGATACATCTGCCGCATTCGCTACGCCATATACAAAATCGTCTCCCATAAATCCAAGCGGTTTTACATACTTTCCACTGCCTTCTGTTATGGTAAATGTTTTTTCACTGGAAAAGTTGATGAGCGAAATCGTATCACTCTGTCCGTTCTGGCTGTCTTTCGTCCATGCAAAATAACGGTCGGATTCTGAAACCGCATATATTTCTTTATCCAGTCCCTTGATCAGCTCTTTCATTTCCAATGTACTAAGATCGATTCCATACACACTGCCATCGACCATCAGATATAATTCTCCGCCCTCAGTCACATACATCATCTGACCAAGTTCGGATTTCATGACCTCGTATGCCTTATCCGAAGATATGAATGCAAGTTCCTCATTTGTGTTTGAAAGACTGTCATAATGATTGACCTCAATTCCCACTTCCCCCTCATGGTTTCCGGGTTCATATAGCCATATACGATATAATCAAGGCTTCCCGCCTCATCGATCCTGACAATTTTGATATCATGTTCCCCATAATTTTCACGGTTGTCAATTCCTTCATATCCACGGAAACTGAACACTTTTGCGAGTGTATTCTCCGTCTCATTGTAACTCCAGAGTTCGCCCTCCTGTACAAAAGCGACCGTGGTTCCGTCTCATTCGCCTGATACTCCACATTTCCGGAGCGTATCCCAAGCTCAATATAATTGTCAAAAAAGCTTGCATTTTCCCCGCGGAAAATCTGATTCATCCGGCGTTCAAAATTGAGCAGATACATCCGGCTGCTTGTATAGCGCACTCTGTAATATTCTTCTACATTATAATATTCACTCTCGCCACCCTCACCGATACTCGTCACAACATAATCCAGCACGATCACATTATAGGTATCCGTAATTTCTTTTATGGATGGCACCGGCGTCGTTAACTGCTCTCCGTTAAAATCTGCCCATGCAAGCTGTTTTAATGAAGAATTTAATGAAACAAACTGTAATGTTGTGTTATCGCCGGTTGTTTTTTCCATATACGTTGACAGTGTTCCCGATGTCTCACTGTTGAATGTGGTATTATGAAACTCTTTTACAAATTTCAGGGATTCGTCTACATGCGCATTTGGCATTTCCACAATCCTTGTATAATAATAAATGACATCATTTCCGCTCTCTAAATTAATAAGAAGTAAATACTCTTCCCCCTCCTGAAGCAGATTCTGGATTTCAAGTTCTGCTTTGATCGTACCTTTTTTCTCATCATAGGAATTGACATCTGCATTGGCGATCAGTCTCTCCCCATCAAGGCTTCGTATTTCATAAGAGATCGCATCCACGCTTGTCTCGTATGTCTGGATCGTAACCGGAAGTTTTCTGTCTTTTCCAATCGGTGTGATCGTATCGCGCATACTCGCAGCATTCATCTTTGTATGATATCCATATAATTCATTGACTTCCTGCTCACTGCTCTCTAATGTGATGACCGGTAATGTGGCATTTTTCATTTCTGTTGTCAGATCTTCATTGACATGATTTGTCATCATACTAAATACTCCGACTGCCACAAAAAAAATGACGGTCAGTACGACTGCCTTAATTGCACCTTTCTGCACGATATTGTCTCCTTACTCTATGTGAATGAAATATCATTTTCCCTGTTAAAACCGCCATCTTTGTAATTTCTTCTGAAACCCGAAAAAAAGCGACAGATATATTGTATGCATTTTTTTTCAAATCCGCAATGCCTATCGCTGATTCTTTTTGAAATTTTAAGAAAGAGAATTAAAAAACGGGCAGTGTACCTATGACCTGCCCATTTTCTGCAACATTTGTTTTACCACCAGCGTCTGCATCTTCTGTGCCTGCAGCGCCGTCTGTACATCTCATTATTTAATAATACCCCGATCAGGCTCCGCATATCATCACGTCCTCCAGGGGGCGGTGGAGGCGGCATTCCAGGTCCGGGTGGAGGCGGGGGCGGCATCCCGGGTCCCGGCGGTGGATTCATTCCGCCCCAGTACTGTTCTGCCTCAACATTCTTTTCTTCACCTGCCACATTGCGGTAGATCCGCTCTGCCACCTGTTCTAACATCAGGCGGTCCGGATACTCGTCAAACATCAGGCTCCCCTCATACTCCATCTTGTCGCACTCATCTTCCACATAAGAAAGGATTGTCTTCACCTCTTTCGGATAAAGCTCCTTCATGCGTTCCATATCTTTTTCATATTCCATTTCCGTCAGATACAGATTCTGCATCGGATAGCTCATATAAAAAGGCATTTTCGGCACATCCATCTGCATACGGAAAAACTGTTCCTGATTATAGTCCACACATTGCTCCTGTCGCTAACATCTCTATATCATATGCGTGAGGAATACTTTTGTGCGGGTTCCATTATGCGTTAGAATTATTCAAACAAAATATTTTTGTATTTCGTATAACCTTCTTTTTTCATCTGCACGGATGCCTCTTTTTTGTCCCCTTCATGCGTAAACTCATACACATTATAAGCACCGTCACGGTAGGCAAAATCCGCTCCGTTATCCTGATAATGCAGATAAGTTCCATTGCCCGGATACACGCGCATTTTCAAGGTATCATACGGCTTTTCACCGACGTACTGTGCCAGTTCATAAGTTGGGATCATGCCTCCCTCTTTTACGAACATCGGACAGGTATCAAGCGGTGCGTCTACCATATAATACTGTCTGCCCTGATATGGTTTCTTTGTCTATAATCATACCAGACACCTTCCGGAAGATATACGATCTTTTCGTCTCTCCCTGCTCTAAAACAGGTGCAGCTAAAAGATTTTCTCCGACTAAAAATTCACCGTTTAAGTTCCAGACTTCCGGATCATTCTCATAATGTAAAACCAGAGGACGCATAATCGGCAGTCCGGTCAGTTCACATTCGCGGAACAGATCATACAGGTATGGAAGTAACTGATATCTTAATTCCACAAATTTGCGGTAGATGCGGATCGTCTCCTCATCAAACTGCCATGGCTCCTGGAATGTACTTCCCATGGAAGAATGGTTACGGAACAGTGGGAAAATGCACCAACCTGAACCCAGCGGCACATTAATTCCGGTGTACAGTCTGCACCAAATCCGCCGACATCCGTTCCCGCAAATGCAATTCCGCTCATACCGAGATTGCAGAGCTGTGGAACCGCCATTCTAAGATGTGCCCAGAGGCTCTGGTTATCTCCGGTCCATACGGTAGAGTATTTCTGTGTTCCTGCATAACATGCTCTTGTGATCACGAACGGTCTTCTTCCATCGGCTTCCTTTAATCCTTCATAAGTTGCCTTTGACATCAGATGTCCATAAACATTATGCATTGCCGCATGATCTGTCTTTTGATCCTCATCCGTAAAAACGACATCCTGTGGAAGTTCTCCACGGAAACTTGCAGGCTCATTCATATCATTCCATGTTCCTCGCACACCAAGATCCACTAAGAATTTCTGATTTTCTGCCCACCATTTTCTTACATCCGGCTTTCCAAAATCAGGATATACCGCTTCGCCCGGCCATACTTCATTGACGTATACTTCCCCTTCCGGTGTTTTTGCAAAATAATCATTCGCGATTCCCTCATCATACTTTGCATATCCCGGATCTAATTTCACACCCGGATCAATGATGCAGACAACCTTAAAACCATCCTCTGCGATCTCTTTTATGATTGCACCCGGTGCTCCAAACCCCTTTTCATTCCAGGTAAATACGCGGTACCCATCCATATAATCGATATCAAAATGGATCGTATCACATGGAATCTGCAGTTCTCTGTATTTGTGTGCCACACGTCTGATATCATCAGCTGACATATAGCCCCATCTTGACTGATGATGTCCTAATGTCCAAAGCTGCGGCAGAGGGGTTCTTCCGGTCAGATAAGTATAGCCTTCCACAATATCCGTCATTTTTTCCCCGGAAATAAAATAATAATCGAGATTTCCGTTCTCTGCACTGTAATAATAGCAGGCGCTGTTCTCTTTTCCCAGATTGACATGTGATCTGTAAGTGTTGTCAAAGAACATTCCAAATACACCCGCATCTTTTAATGTGATCAAAAACGGAATGGATTTATACAATGCCTTAAAATCGTCCGTGTGTGCCTGTGGCAGATCGGAATTCCAGTTTTCATATTCATAATTTCTTTTATTTAAAACGCCTGTTTTATCTCCGAGTCCATAGAACTTTTCATCCCCGCTCATCTGCTTTACGACCATAACAGGATCTTCTTTTTCACCCTCCGCAGATACGGCATGTCCCTCAGACTCTAACGTTGCAAGTGCTTCATCGCTTAATTTCTTTTTTTTCTTTCGCTCTCCCCTGAAATCTGCACATAAAAGTGTACCGTCTTTTTTATAAAAATCGATCAAAAAATCATCGTATACTTTGGCTGTCAGCTTATCTGTTTTAATCTGTACTGCTCCGCCTTCCTCAGAGACATCTACGGTAACCGGAAGTCTTTTATCTCCCTCGATTGCTTTTGAACGGTGGTCTTTCGACTGGTACGGAACAAATACATTCATGATCGTGTCCGTGACTGCCGTGACATACGCCGTTCCATGTTCAAATTCAAATTCTACTGTACTTCCATTGGTCTGATAAGAAAGTTTTTTTCCTAACATATGCTTCTCCATTTCTATTTTTACATTTTTGCAATGTCCTGTAATTCCTGTAACAGTTCAAGATCCGACTGCTGCACCTTCATGTTCGTTGTGATCGGTTCCTCACCCGGTTTTGTCACGGTAATCTCAATGATTGTTCCCTCCGTGATGCCGGTGGAAAATACTGCGTTTAGAAATGCAGCAAATTTCGGGTGATTTGCCGTGAATTTATTTTTTGCATTCATGATCTTCATTATTGATGCCGGATTTATCATCGCTTTTCTCCTTTTCCTGTGTGGGGGTGGTTATATTACTTTAGTACGGTTATTATACTATAAGATGGATGGTTTGTCCCGAAAATTTGCGAAATTTATTTTCACAAATTTGGTGGAAAAGGTGTATCGGTGTGTTGTGAATGGCAGATTCCCCGGCACCTTAGGAAAGCACCGGAAATCTGCATACATTCTATTCTACTAAATACTCTCTTCAATTTTGTTTTTGTGCGTTTTCGACGAACTGCATATCTACCAGTTCATCGTACTGATAGGTACCCTGATATACATCGGATGCAATGGATACTTCCATATCATTTTTTACTGCCTCCGGTGTGATGATTCCATCGACACTCCAGAGTCCATCTTTATAGGCACGGTCGATCGCTGCTTCAATGTCTTCGGTCGGTGTGGTTGGAAATTCCTTTCCGGCAGCGCGGACCGCAGTTTTTTTATCCTGTGCAGCAGAAAGCGATTTTAACATTGCATTGGCAAAGTGCTGTACTGTCTCCGGGTCATTCCGGATGGTTGACTGTGACACACTGAGTACGGAGTAAGCGTAGTCTCCAAGATCTGTAAACTGGTAAAATGCATCCGTCCATACACCTGATTTCATACCGTCAACGATCTGTGGTTCCGCTGCCCAGGAGATATCTGCCTGACCGCTCTGTACCACGGCAACTGAGGTGGACATATCTGCCGGTTCCACCATCACTACATCCTTATCCGGATCAAGTCCAATTGACAGTAAAAGATAGCGCACACACAGATTCGGGCTGCCGCCAAATCTGCCGGAGTTGATCTTTTTTCCTTTGAAATACTGTGCAAGTTCTTCATCTGTATTTCCTGTGTATTCCTCGCCAACTGCCGCACACAGATACACATTAGCGCGGTTCACACAGTTGCAGACAGCAATCACCGGATCTGGGCAGTTCCCGGATGCATTCGGAATTGCATTTGAATCCACTCCACCGATTACTCCCCACGCATCCCCGCTCATCACTGACGTCACATGCGAGCCGCCCGTAGCCTGGATCACCTCCACATCAAGGCCTTCCTCCGCAAAAAATCCCTCCTGCTGCCCGATATAAAGTGGAAGATACCCGATCGAATGTAACGGCTCCGCAATCACGATTTTTTTGAGTTCCACACTCTCCTGCTGCGTTTTTTTTCCACTGCATGCTGTCGCAAATAAACTTGCTGCAAATACAACGTAAGCCAAACAACTGAACAATTTTCTCTTTAACATTTTCCTTTTAAACATTTCGACCCATTTTCACTTTTTAATATAATATGGACTCAGGTGCCCAAAGGTGTATCACAACATAGCGGCTGGTGTCCTCCTCACGCCTTACGATAAATCGCCAGATGTTCCGTCATCCATTTTTCCAGTTCCACCACCGCAAAATACATCACCATCGCAAGCAGCGACAGAACGATCACACCAACCCACACTAACGTGGTATCCAGAATAGTTCCCGCATAAATGACCATTCTGCCAAGTCCGTGCCCCGATGCGATAAATTCGCCGACGATTGCTCCCGCAAGCGCCAGTGAAATATTGATTCGGAGGCTTCCAAGCATCCACGGAAGCACTGCCGGAACCACGACTTTTCCAAACACCTGCCATCTGGCAGCCCCCAGAGAATAAAGTAAGGTTTCCATCGACTCATCCACATTCTCCACCCCGCTGACCGTTGCAAGCGCACAGGATATTACCGTCATTAAAAATGCCAGCATCACTTTAGATGAAAAACCGATTCCAAACAGTACAATTAAAATTGGTGCAAGTGCCAGTTTCGGAATTGCATTAAACATCACAAGATACGGCTCAAAAATCTTTGCAAACGTCTTTGACCACCAGAAGGACAATCCTAAAACTGCGCCGCCCAATGTTCCCGCTAAAAAACCGCCGATCGTCGACATCGAGGTAAAGTAGATATCATATGCAAGATTTTTCTCTTTCCACTGTACGATCGCAGTCTGTGCGATCAGGGACGGTGAGCTCCAGTAATAGTCATCGATCCACCCCAGACGTGCACTTACCTCCCAAAACAGCAGGATGGCGACCCCAAGCAGGATACGTCCTGCCCTTATCCCTTTTTTCTGTTTTCTCCGGTGTTTTTCTTCCCGCCTGTCTGCCTGCATCGCCAAAACGGATTTAGGTTCATAATACTCCACCTCATACGCTTCTTTTTTCATCACTCATCCCTCCCATCAAGTGCTGTTTCAGATCCCAGAAATCCGTCTCCAGCATATCTTCCTGTTTTCTTGGCCGTTTCAAATGAACGGTAATTTTTTCTTTCACATACCCCGGACGACCGGAAAATACATAGATGATATCTGACAGATAAATTGCCTCATCCATATCATGTGTCACAAATAAAACCGTCTTATGAAAATCTTCCCAGATCTCTAACAGCCAGTTCTGCATAGACTGTCTCGTCTGCGCATCCAATGCACCAAACGGTTCATCTAACAGGATAATTTCCCTGTCATACAAAAGTGTGCGGAGGAGCGCCGCTCTCTGCCTCATTCCACCGGACAGCTCGCACGGATAATTTTTCTCAAATCCCGAAAGTCCGTACTTTTCCATCAGTGGCAGTGCCTGTTTTCTCGCTTCCCGCTTCGGCACGCCCTTTATCTCAAGTCCCAAAATAATATTGTCGATGATCGTACGCCACGGGAGAAGCATATCTTTTTGCAGCATATATCCAACGTAACCTTTTTCCCCTAAAATGCTTTTTTCTCCAATCGTAATATCTCCCGATGTCGGCGGCAGAAGTCCCGCCACAATATTAAATAACGTCGACTTCCCACACCCGCTCGGCCCAATGATCGACACAAATTTTCCATGCGGTATCAAAATATCGACCGGACGGAGAACCTGACGCATCTCTCCATTATTATAAAAACTTTTTGTAATGCCCGAAATTTTTATATCATGAAGCGATGCTTCATGATCGTGATCTACACTCGCTTCGCTCGGCAGTCTTTTTATATCATAAGCCATACTGACAGCTTCTTTAATCTATTCTTATTCTAATATATTCCGGTCTGGTACACTTTGACATATCGTTCTGAAAACAAGAAAATCCGGAAACAAAGATTTCTCTCCATTTCCGGATTTCTGTCAAACATATTTTATTTTACGCGCAGAATCTCTCCTGCTTACAGCATTTTCTTTTTCTTAAAATAAATGATCTCTCCCGCAATGATGCAGATGCTGACTACAATAACGACCGGATACGCATATTTCCATCCGAACTCCGGCATATTTGGAAAGTTCATGCCATACCATCCGGCAATCAGGGTCAGTGGGAGAAATATCGTCGTTACTACCGTTAAGATACTCATGACCTTATTCTGCTGTACATCGATCAGTGACTGGTATAACTCACGGATCTGTACTAAATATTCCCGCAAGAGTTCCACATGATCATGCAGGCGTTCCACACGGTTTGCATAAAGCTGCCAGAGCGATCGCTCCTTGTCTGTCAGTATCTGTCCGAAATCACTCTGCATGGCATCTGCCAGATTGACAAGCTGCTCATAATATGCATGATATGCCGAAAAACGTTTCCTGTACTGCAGAATGATCTCATAGAAATGCTCCGGGATCTTTTTTAAAAGCTCTTCCTCAATGGAGGCTAATTTTTCCTCCTGCTGCTGCAGATAGATCACATCATCCTCGATCAGCATCTCAAAAATCATAACGAGGAACTGATGCATGCTGCACTCTGTGGGTATAATTTTTTCCAGCCTTCCAAGACACGTCTTTAGGAAACTGCCATCCTCGATCAACAGCAGTTCTTCGCCTCTCAGATAAAATCCAAATACGATATACGTCACTCTGCCCTTTAGGGCACGCGGTATCTTCATCGTCCCAAACAGGCAGTCCCCGTAACTTTCTGCCTTGCAGTACTGTACCGGATTCATGCTGCGGAACAAATTCCGTTTATGTGGATACGCACCCTCTAATTCCTTAAACTCAGACAATTCCATCAGACAGATTTTCTTTTCACTGTTTAGATAATATTCCTGCATATTTTATTTTACCAATTTTGCGATCACTTTCACCAGATCCTCGATATTGGCACCGGAAGTATTGATGCACAGGTCATAATTTAACTTCTCGCCCCAGGTCTGTCCGGTAAAGAACTGATAATATTTGGAACGTCTCTTATCCACATCCTGAATATGACGTCTCAGCTCTTTGTCTGTAAAATGTTCCTGCTCCGGTGCACGCTTTCTGCATCGCTCCATGCGTGATTCCATATCTGCATAAATAAACAGTCGCAGCGGCTTTTTGTCGCGCAGGATATAATCTGCACTTCTTCCAACGATCACACAGTCTGAATTCTCCGCAAGTTCCTGTACTAACAGGCTCTGCTCTCTGTAAATCGCATTGTTCTGTTCCATCACAGGATCCACGCCCATATAAAAAGTTCTTCCGATCGTAATCGGCATCAGGGCAGTCGGACCATTTTCCATTACATGCTGCACATAACCTTCTGCAAGTTTGGTTCTCTTTGCAATCTCTGTTATAATCTCGTTATCATAATAGGCAATTCCAAGTTCATCGGAAAGTCTCTTTCCAACCTCTCGTCCGCCACTGCCAAATTCACGTCCGATTGTTATAATTTTTCCCATATGTATCATCTCCTGATTCATCATTTTCTATAAGTAAACTATAGCACTTTCCCGCGTTAACGTCCAATTCTATTTTCTAATCAACACTCTTTAACGACTCTGTCATACTGATCGCATCAATTTTCTTTCGCATCAGCCGGTCCACAAACCAGGTAAACACCAGAGTCAGCACCACGCTGTATACAAAGCTGATCGGTTTTACATGTACATCAAAGGCCACCATATCCACGACAATCTGGCTCATGACAAACCGGTGCAAAAATACACCGAGCACAAGCCCTGCAAGTGCGCGAGAAATGTCAGAATCGTATTTTCCCGAACACATATGCGGCTGTCTCATTTTCGTAAAACCCGAGCACCTCGATCGTTGCGATCTCGCACACACGCTCCGTAATATTAATATTTGTCAGGTTATATAAAACGATAAAAGCAAGTCCCGCTGCACACAAAATAATGACCACAACGATCAGATCCATACTGCCCATCATGCTTGAAAAACGTTCCATGTCATCCTGTGAAATATTGACCGCTGCCACATCCGACATTGCCATCAGGGATGTTCCAAGCAGATGTGCATCTGTGCCCTCAGAAACACACACAAATGCGTTTTTGTATTCCGGTTCCGTTTTCATCTGTTCTTCATAAGTATCCGCAGACAAATAGACATAATTATATACAAAATTTTCACACAGCCCGCTTACCGTCACGGATATGGTTTTCATGTCGGAATCCTGCAGCGTCACGGTATCTCCGGTCTTTATCCCAAGTTCATCTGCCACTTTTGCGGAAATAACCGCCTCTCCCTTTTTCGGGAATGTGATCGGTACTCCTTTTTCCGTATGCAAATTGACAAACGGCGTCATATCCGAATCCGGATCTGCAATGATAAGGCTGACGGATTTTGTCTTTTCACTGCCAACTAAATCCATGCTCTTTTCTGCCACAAACACAGATTTTTCCACACCGTCCTGTTCTTTGCTTTCCAGTTCACTTTTTTGCTCCGGTGTGACGGACGATGAATAAGTCACACCGATATCATAGGTCTGGATCTGTGTATACTGCTGCGTCACAATTCCCGTCACAGAATCCCTCACCCCAAATCCGGTCACCAAAAGTGCGCTGCATCCGCTGATGCCTGCGACCATCATGAAAAACCGCTTTTTATACCGGAAAATATTCCGCATGGAAACCTTCTGCAAAAATTTAAGCCTCTTCCATACAAACGGTATATATTCAAGGAATACACGTTTCCCGGCTTTCGGTGTTTTCGGACGCATCAGCTCTGCCGCAACCTCCGTCAGTTCGCGGCGGACAGACACAAAGGTTGTACCGATAGAACAAAGCAGTGATACGATCACGGAAATGACTGCTTTTCCAGTCAAACACATAAACCAGGGAATCCATCTTATAGAGCATGCCGTATGCATACCAGATCACTTTCGGGAATAAAATGTCCCAAGTGCAAATCCGGCCACACATCCGGTCAGCGCCGCGGAGCCGGAATAAAACATATATTTTGCCATAATGGTATGTTCACTGTAGCCGAGTGCCTTTAACACACCGATCTGTGTCCGCTGTTCCTCCACCATACGGTTCATCGTCGTCACACACACAAGTGCCGCTACCAGAAAGAAGAAGATCGGAAATACATCGGCAACTCCGTCCACGATACCGGAATCGCTCTCAAAGCAGACATACCCAACATTGGTATCGCGTCCGAGCACATAGGTATCAGGATCTTTTAATTCCTTTAAAGTTTTCTCGCCATCACTGATCTTTTTCTCCGCTTTTTCTATTTCCTCATTGTAAGTTGAAAGTCCGTCCTCATATTCCTTTTTCCCATCTTCATACTGCGTTTTCGCATCGGATAATTCTGCTTCCTTTTCTGCTATCTGTGTTTTGGACTCTTCCAACTGTTTTTTCGCTTTTGCAATGGCGCTCTTTCCGCTCTCGATCTGCTTTTTGGCTTCCGCGATCTGCGCTCTTCCGTCTGCAATCTGTGCCTTTGCATCTGCAATCTGTGATCCTGCATCCGCTAATGCATCTCCCGAAGAAAAACTGCCTGCCGCACCATTTCCCTGATCTCCATTTTCGGAAAAAAGCCCCTCAGAAATTCCGTTCAATGCTTTCTGGATCTGTCCGACTCCCTGCGCATAACCGATTCCAAGTGCAACTTCCGCCTGATCTAACTGTGTCTCTTTCTCCTGAATCGCCTTTTCTGCTTCCGTCAGTTCTGCCTCTTTTTTTTCTAATTCATCCGGGGCATATTCCAATTTTTTCTTTGCATCTGCAAGCTGCTTTTCACCGTCTTCGATCTGGCTTTTTGCATCTTCTAATTGTTTTTTTGCATCATCAAGCTGGCTCTTTGTCTCCTCTTTTTTCTCTGCAAGCTGTTTTTTTCCATCTGCAAGTTTTGTCTCTGCCTCCGAACGCACTGTCTGATAACGCTCTGCTGCAAGATCCTCCGTCAGTGCTTCCCACGCATCCTGTTTTTGTTCTATGTAAGCATCATATTCTTCACTGTACAAAGGAAAATCGCAGGCAAATTTCACATAAACTTCCGTATAATAATCGTCTGCAAATCCTTCCGGCAAAAGATAGACAAATCCGCTCACCCTGCCGTTGCCAAGCGACGTACTTCCGCGCTCAAACTGCGAATACAGAGGAGACTGCACGATTCCGGTGATCTTATACTCGCGGTTTGAAAAATGTTCCAGATCGTCCTCGTCATTGCCGTCGGACAATTTGATCGTTTTTCCAATCATGGATGCGCCGTAAAGATTAGAGTCCACCACGCACTCCCCTGCATTTTCCGGCAATTCGCCGTCCACAAGCACCAGCCGGTTAACATCCTCTGTGATGCTGTGCATTTTTAGCACGCGCTCTTTGCCGCCGCTCTCACAGACAATGTCAAACGTGACTGCTCCCTCTGCCGCTTTTACATCTTTTTGTTTTTTTATGGTCTCTACTTCATCCTCAGAAAAACCGACCGTGGAGATCAGGCGGTAGTCGTAAAGAGCTGTCTTATCAAAATAACGCTGCGCCGTTTTTAACATGGCAGGCTGTGTGACCTTCAGTCCTGCAAAAAATCCGACACCCAATGCAACGATCGCCAGGATAGCGAGAAAACGGCCGAGACTTTCCTTTATTTCCCTGAATGTTGATTTCCAAATCATTGATCTCATAACCGTCTACCACTCTATATCTGCAATGTCTACAATGTGTTCATTTTTTTCCATGGAAACGACTGTGCCGCTCTTTACCGTGATGATGCGGTCCGCCATCGCTGTAAGTGCCTGGTTATGCGTGATGACCACGACTGTTTTTCCATTTTCGCGGCAGGTGTCCTGCAATAATTTTAAAACTGCTTTTCCGGTATTATAATCGAGAGCTCCGGTCGGCTCATCGCAGAGCAGAAGTTTCGGGTTTTTTGCAAGCGCACGCGCGATCGCGACACGCTGCTGTTCTCCACCGGAAAGCTGTGCCGGGAAATTTAACAGACGGTCTTTCAACCCGACTTCCTCAAGCACTGTTGCCGCCGGAAGCGGATCTTTACAGATCTGCGCCGCAAGCTCTACATTTTCAAGTGCTGTCAGGTTCTGCACGAGGTTGTAAAACTGGAACACAAATCCGATGTCGAAACGCCGGTATGAGGTGAGCTGTTTTTTGTCATAGTTTGAGATTTCCTGTCCGTCTAAGAATACCTGTCCGCTGGTTAAGGTATCCATTCCTCCTAATATATTTAAAATCGTCGTTTTGCCGGCACCGGATGCACCGACGATGACGCAGAATTCTCCTTTTTCGATCTCAAAATTGACATCATGGAGGGCGGTGATGTCGAGTTCGCCGGTGTGGTAGATTTTGCCGACGTTGGAAAATGTTACGAATGATGGCATTGGTGGTGTCCTCTCTGGTGGGGTGTAGAAACGATAAGGTTTTGTTGGCGGGCCTGCCTGCGGAACTTTACCGTTTCTGCATCTTTGTTGTTCGGTATTGTGTATTGTTGCTATAGCAAGTGTAGACCGTCAGGGATTATTTTGCAAATAAAATGTTTCTAAAAAATCCGGCAGTTCCTTCGATACATCATCCACAAATCCGCTGACGATCATGGAGTCCAGCCCGTCGATCGGCGGTCCCCAGTCCGGGATCTGCATCTGTCTGTAAATCTGAGTGATTTCATCCGGAACTCACGCATCCACACCGGATCATCCTTTTCGTCCGAGATTTTGCACAATGTCCTCGGTCAGCCCTGCTGCATAAAAAGAACGCCAAAAGCCATCCCTGACCTTTCGCGTTCTTTCCATGAGATAGAGGAGAAACTAAACTATAATGTGAGTAAATTCCTTATTTTACATTAAACGCACCCATTCCCGGATACACTGCTGCATTTCCAAGTTCTTCCTCTATGCGGAGAAGCTGGTTGTATTTTGCAACACGCTCAGTTCTGCTCGGTGCACCGGTCTTGATCTGGCAGGTATTTAATGCCACTGCAAGATCTGCAATCGTGGTGTCTTCCGTCTCGCCGGAACGGTGGGAAGAAATTGCCGTATAACCTGCTTTGTGAGCCATCTTGATTGCCTCTAAAGTCTCGGATACGGAACCAATCTGATTTAACTTGATCAGAATGGCATTGCCGCAGCCGTTGTCGATACCTTTTTTCAGGCGCTCCGTATTGGTTACAAACAAATCGTCTCCGACAAGCTGTACCTTATCACCAAGTTCTCTGGTCAGAAGTTTCCAGCCTTCCCAGTCTTCCTCGTCAAGTGCATCCTCGATGGAAATGATCGGGTATTTTTCAACCAGTTTCTTCCAGTGTTCGATCAGCTCTGCGGAAGTAAACTCGGTGCCTGCCTTCGGAAGTTTGTAGAATCCTTTTCCTTTTTCGCTCTTCCACTCAGAGGAAGCTGCATCCATGGCGATCCGGAAATCTCTGTCCGGCTCATATCCTGCGTTTTTCACAGCATCTAATATGTACTGGATTGCTTCTTCATCGGATGCAAGATCCGGTGCAAAACCACCCTCATCACCAACAGAGGTTGCAAGTCCCTTGCTCTTTAACAGAGCTGCAAGCGCATGGAACACCTCTGCACACCAGCGGAGTGCCTCTTTAAAACTCGGTGCACCGACCGGCATGATCATGAACTCCTGCACATCTACTGTGTTTGCCGCATGAGCACCACCATTTAAAATATTCATCATTGGAACCGGCAGACGGTTGCCCAAGATGCCGCCTAAGAAACGGTAAAGTGGAATATCCAGTGAGATGGAAGCTGCGCGTGCCGCTGCAATCGACACTGCTAAGATCGCATTTGCTCCCAGTTTTGATTTATCCTTTGTTCCGTCCGCTGCGATCATTGCTGCATCCACTGCATAAATGTCGCTGGCATCCATTCCGACGATCGCATCGTTGATCATTGTATTAATATTTTCAACTGCCTTGGTAACACCTTTGCCAAGATATCTTGACTTATCGCCGTCGCGAAGCTCTAATGCCTCAAATTCTCCGGTCGACGCACCGCTTGGTGCCATTCCCCTTCCAATGGTACCGTCCACTAAATATACTTCAGCTTCCACGGTAGGATTACCTCTGGAGTCTAAAATCTCCCTTCCAATTACTTTTTCAATCTCTAAATAATTCATTCCCGCTGTCTCCTTTTTCTTCGTTTGCAGACAATCCCACCGGAGCAGGAAAGGTAGCAACTTTCCGGTTCCGGAGTCTGCATGATTTACACTATTATTAGTTTTGTCTAACTATCGTTCAGTGTACCGAACATCAATCAAAAAAACAAGAAGAAAAATTGAGACTCTTTCTCACTTTCTCTTCTTGTTTTCTCTGATGATTCAACTTTCCCCACTTCATCAGCTTCCCTTAATTTTAAATCTTGCCGCACAATCTCCCTGTTTTCTGTTACAGATCTCCGCGATCACTTTTACCCAATCATCCGGATAAACCGCAAGCAGTTCTTCGTGCTGGCAGATCCAGTTCATGCAGGATCGGTCTTGCAAAATGTTTTTTGTAACGCGCACGATATTTTTCACCCATTTTAAGGGCATATAAAATATGTATCTGCGTTCCGGACGGGTCGATCTGATCCGGCAGCGGTGTAATGAGGTCTGAGTAAAACTGATTTTCGACGCTTCTTTTTGTAATATGGCTCATATCGACATCCGGCGTCTTTATCATATCCATAAACGCTCTGATATAGCCATTGTCCTCCGCCAGCATCTTGTCCATTTTCTTTTTCATGAAAGGAATTTTCATCTCACCATTCGCGATAAACGGATAAAAAACCGGCATCATCAGTTTCGTCATCAGCTTTGCCAAAAACTTTCCCGACTGGTCTAAATCGGAACCACCTAAAATACCATACTCCATGTGGATATTTCCGCGTGCTGCAAGCAGTCCGACAAAAGAACCGCCCAGTGAACAGCCATATGCGGCACAGATATGTCCGCCAAATTCTTTCTTTATATACTGTTCAATTTTTTCCGTTTCCTCCGTCATCGTCGGAAACTCTGTCTGTTCCGTCTCATCAAACCCGTCATAGGAAACGCATGCCACCCTAAAATATTCTTCCAACGGCTCTATTACTTTTCCAAAATTGCCCTTCCAGTGACAACAGGTCCCGGGGAAAAGAAAAATAACCGGTTTTTCTTTCTCACCAAAACAATATACTTTCATAGGATTCCACCTTCTTTAAAATGCTTCTCATTTGTTAGTTACTTCTAACTATTTTTATGATAGCACTTGTATCGGGTGGTGTAAAGTCATTCTGTTTTGGAGTGATTCTTCTGTAACCTCACAGTTACTGTTCACACATACTGTGTGAGCAGTAACGATTACAGCCTATTTTAAATGCATCTTCGATGCATGGGGCTGTAATCTGGCATGATATAGTCTTTGGCGCACAGCTTGACAGCAAGTGTCAAGCTTGCGAGTGAACAGTAACACCTCACATACTTTAGTTTCTGGCTCACAGCCTGACAACAGGTGTCAAGCTTGCGAATAATCCGTAACCCACGAATCGCACAGTGACCGTACCCAGATCTTAGGCATGCCTTCCACGCACTCCGGCAGAATAGCCGTAATCTCATAAGGTTCCTTTCCGGTCAGATGCATAAAATTATCCGACCAGACCAGATCCACATCGCTCTCCACCGAGACAAAAAATGCCGGAACATCTGATTTTAACTGCAGTGTCAACAGATTTCCCTCTCTTTTTGCATCGAACGTGATCTCTGCTTTTTCGATCTGCATATGTTTATACGGTTTTGGCATTTCCACCTGGCGGCTCACAGTTCCATCAGAATGTGTAAATACCGCCTCCACAAAGACCTCGCTTTCTCTGCCCTCTATCACTTCTTTCAAAGATACCGGTTCCATGGCTTCCACGGACAATGGTGCACACTCTGTGCGCTGTGAAGTTTCAAACAGCACTTCCCCACGCATATTTTTCACAAAAACCGTGACATCAGACGACACCTCCTGCATCGTCTCATTTTGCAGATAAGGCGTATAAACAGCATCCGCAGATACCTTTAAACTGCCGAGCACATCCGCATAAAAATGTCTCGAAAAATACTGCAGCGCTTTCCATCTTCCAAAGTAATCGATACTTGCCCAGGATGCGACCGGCCAGTTATCGTTCAACTGCCAGTAAATTGCACCCATGCAGCGTCCCCTGTTTCTGCGCCAGTGCTCCACACCGCTCTTGATTGCGATCGCCTGCAGCACCTGGCTGATATAGATCAGACTCTCAAAATCTTTTGGATATAAAAAGTTCTCCGCAATGTAATGCAGGATCTTCGCATTTGCAGAACCGTTTTTCTGATGACTTTCCATAACTTCTGAAAAGATATTGCGATCCTTAGGCAGGGTAAATGTGTCGATCGTCTTTTTGCATGGAAACGACTGGAATCCAAATTCCGAACAGAATCTGAAATAGTAATTTTCATAGTCGGAAAACGGCTTTTCTCCATGCCATACATCCCAGTAATGACGATCCCCGACATCATCACTGTCCGGGTCTTTAAAATTACCGCCGGATGACGGAGACGACGGCCAGTAAAACGTCACATCATCCTCGCTCTTTAAGGCTTCCGGGATCAGTTTTTCAAACATGGTCAGGTAATCCTGTTTTAACGTATCCGAATGATCATTAAAACCGCCCCAGTGGTCCCATGCTGATTCCATCTCATTGTTACCGCACCAGAGTCCAAGACTTGCATGATGTCTCAACCTTCCCGCATTATCCTTCGTTTCTTCTATAATGCTCTCCCGCAGTTTCTCCGTCAGCTCATAGACATTGCAGGCATACATAAAATCCTGCCATACGATCAGACCATGTTCATCACAGTAATCATAGAAAACATCCGCCGGATAATAACCGCCGCCCCAGATGCGGATGCAGTTAAAATGACATGCCACTGCCGTATCTAACAACTCATAAATGCGCTCCGGAGTAATTTTTGAATAAATACAGTCTTCCGGAATATAGTCTGCACCTTTGCAAAAATCTTTACCCCATTGATGCAAAAAGCAAATTCCTCGCCCCATGCATCCTTTTCCTGGCTGACCGTCAATGTGCGCAGACCAATGCGCAGTTCTTTTGCATCCAGAAATTCTCCGCCCAGAAAAAGTTCCGCACGCACTGTATACAGCGGCTGTGCACCGTATCCGTTCGGCCACCAGAGTTTCGGATCTTCAACCAGACATTTTCCATCCGAAAAAGAAATCTGTTTTCCATCCGGTGTCTGCAGCGTGATTTTTACCTCAAGATTATCTGCATTCTCTGCCAGTGTCGAATCATTGTTTCCCACACTTTCTTTCAATATCCGGGCATTACTTTCCGCACTCTGTGGCAATACCAGATACTCAGCTTCCGCAATTTCACCGTCCTGTGCCTTTTCCGGCAACATCACTTTTGTTTCTGCCGACAGAAAAACTTTTCCATCTATGTGTTCCTGTCTGATATGCAGATCAGACAGTTCTGCCTTCTCATAGCTGTCAATAAAAATATCACGCCAGATCCCCATATCCGGTAACTGTGGACCCCAGTCCCAGCCAAACATGGAATGTGCTTTCCGGATATACTGATTTCCTTCCATCGCACCGCATGCCGTGTAATGAATCTCTTTTCCCGCTGCCGGCACATGTTCGTTTACATATGCGATTGCAGAATGGATTTTCACTGTGATATTGTTTGTCCCGTTTTTCAGGACATTTGTGCACAGAATCCGATAACGAAGGTGCATGTTATCCACATGCTTTATCAGCATGCCGTTGATAAAAATATCTGCCACCGTGTCGATTCCGTCACAGCAGAGTGCATACACTCTTCCCTCTTCTTTTTTCAGTTCAAATTCCCTTGAAAAAATAAAATCATTTTTCAGCAGCTCTCTTGTCGGGTACTCATTCATCCGGTAAAATGGATCTTCAAGTAAACCGTGTTCTGTCAGTCCGGAAAGTACCGAACCCGGAATCTCCACCGGGCAGAGCAGTGTTTCATCCGCTTTTTTTAACTGCCAGGTACCATTTAAATAAAATTTTTCATGTTGTGCCATAAATATTCTCCATTCCTGCATTTTTATTCATCATAATAAAATGATCTGTCAAACATACATTCCATTATTTGTATCTCAAATTCCTGTATGCCATAGAAGCTGTTTGTTCTGCTTACCTGTTGTATTATAACAAGGATCTTCTATAATTTCCAAATAAATCCGATCAAAAAAATTAGGGAAGCCCATCCGACCTCCCTAACTTATTTCTCATATAAAATGTTTGATTTCTATTTCCTGTTTTTCGATCAATAATTACTTATTTGTCTTCAGTTTATATGTTTTTCCGAATTCGCCATAATATTTTTTAGAACCTGATTTCACAAATCCACGAACGCGGAACTTATACGTTGTCCCCTTCTTTAACTGTATAATGTTTGCAGATGAAAAATCAGATGCTACCGTCTTTACTTTATTCGGGAGTACAATAACAGTTATATTGCTGGTTACACCTTGTGATTTTACGGAAATCTTACAGCTTCCCGGCGCTACTGCAACGATTTTTCCTTTTGATGAAACCTTTGCAACCGATGTTTTTGTTGACTTATATGTCAACATTTCGCAATTTGACACCTCTATCAGAATCACTTAAAATGAAATCCAGAGACTTATTAATTCATAACAATAGATTGCCCGCGGAGCGTACATTCTATTATTTTACTAAACGATAAGGGGTTTTTTATTATGGTAGATATTCCAATGAGATCCTCTGCTCCCGTCACCAGACAGACCGTTCTTTCCATCAACGAACGCAAAGTTGAGGGGGCAAAAACAACACGAACCATCACTTCGATCAACCACACGTCATCTCAGGCAGTATCAAACGCATCCACACCGGCGTCAAAACCTTTACCTCCACTGGTACATATGGTGCAAAAAGGTCAGAAAACACCGCTGGAGAATTCCGGGAAGCTCACTTCCATAAAGGCATGTCTTGGATGGAATGTCAAAAATCCTGCCTGTGATGTGGATGTATCCGCATTTTTGCTCGGCTCATCCGGTAAAGTGATCGGTGATTCCTGGTTTGTCTTTTACGGGCAGACCGAAAGCCCGGATCACAGCACGGTTTTCCACGCTGACGGCGGCGCAGACCGCGAGATCATTTCCGTGGATTTTACCAGATTAGATCCATCCGTTGCCAGAATCGTATTTGTGCTGACGATCAATGAAGCATTTGAAAAAAATCTGAATTTCGGAATGCTTGAGGATGCGTATATCCGTATTATGGATCCTGCCGGCACCGAGCTGGTCAGCTTTAAAATGGATGAATACTATACGAACGTGACATCCATGATGATCGGTGAACTGTATCTGCATAACGGCGCATGGAAATTTAATGCCATCGGAAACGGCGTGGCAAAAGATCTCGCAGGACTGTGCAGTTTGTACGGCGTTCAGGTTATTTAAACAAAGGATTATATTTTGGAGGAAATTTGTTATGTTAACATTTGAAACAGTAAACGAACTTACTTTAAAGGTTACCTGCACTGGCAGTGATGTACTCTTTACAAAAGCAGGTGCATTTATCGCCGGAGAAAATGCCGGTGGAAAGAATTACAAATTTGAAAAAGTCTTGCTTGGACCGCAGAATAATATCGGGCAGGCTCTGCTTGGTCAGCTTGCACGAAGAGTGACCGGAGAAAATCTCCCACTTATGAAGGTAACTTTAAATGGTGATTCTGTTACATATTACGCAAATTATGGTCAGCATGTTGTGGTCTATCACTTAGAGCAGGGGGAAACTATCTCAGTGGAATCCGAAAATATTCTCGCTTTCTCCCAGGATTGTGATTACAGTGTCCGTTTTATCGGTGTCGGTGTGCTTTCCCAGAAAGGTCTTGCAACTTCCACTCTGATTGCACGTGGAAAAGATGCATATGTTGCTGTGCTTTGTGACGGCAACCCGATCGTTTTAAGCAATGTGATGTCTCAGGATACGATCTCTGTTGATCCGGACGCTGTTGTATGCTGGGTTGGAAATGGACATTGTGATCCGCAGGTGACGGCTGATATTTCGTGGAAAACGTTTATCGGACAGGCTTCCGGGGAGTCTTACCAGTTTGAGTGGCATGGGAATTGTCCGGTTACAGTGATTATTCAGCCTTCGGAGAGGAAGGGCGGAATCAGTGTGAGTATGGATTAGTGGCTGGCACTTTACCTCACATACCAAAAACGGAGTCTGTTGCAAGTGGTATTATCCTGTATGAATAATACCTGCTGCAACAGACTCCGTTTTTTTTTAGAACTTTTTCTAATAGGGCATCGGAAAATATTTTTAGATGTCATTTCATCTATTTTTCCGGGCTCGGATGTTTTCGGGATTTCATATTTTGTATGAATCCCGATGGGACAAGTCCGCGGTCGGCGGTCGATAGCATGGGGATATCAAAGGTGCTGTCTCCGGCTGCAATTACGAACTCTGGTTTTAGTTTTTCTCTGAGTCGGTCTACTGCCATTCCTTTATTCAGGGTTTGCGGTACTACATATACTTTTCACCGTTGGAAAATACATCTACATATTTTGTATCGAGAGATGTTTTTAAATCATTTACAACTGTTTCGGGATCATTGCATTTTGTAAAGATAAACAGCTTTTCAATGTATCGGAGTTCAAATTTTCTGCGTGGTTCCCGCTCTAACAGTTCCATGGCAAGGTTCATTTCTTCCCTGCTATCCGACACCAGATGCAGGGAGTCCTGATACCATGCTTCATCCGGCACACCATTTATCAGAAGAACACCACCGTTGCAGACCAATGCATATGGAAATGGTCCGATTCCCAGATCAATGCGCTGATATTGTTCCAACGTCCTAGTGGTCGTTGGAACAATGAGCATTTCATTTTTTACGAGCTGCAGGAGATGATATGTTTCCTCTGTGATGTAAGATATTTCTCTTCCCTGATAGAGTTCCACATTTCGCTTCCGCGGCCCGATGTCATGTTTATAGGAATAGATGAGTGTATTATCCAAATCGGTATGAAAGGCGATCATTTTTTCGAAACAATGGCTTTTCTTACCATATCAACCGGGATAATGAGCACTGCTAACAGCATGGAAACAAATAATGCTTTTGCATTCAATGTCGTTGTGCTGAATACCTGACCACCAATCTCAATGATGATGGTCTGAAGTATAAAGATCACACCCATAACAATGATAAAATTCTTGTTCTCTTCAATGTGTTCAAATACATTAAATCTCTCAGATCTGGTATTTAAGCTGTTAAAAATGATTGAATAAATGAAAAAAGCAAACATAAATGTTTTTTCATATAATTCCGGATCCGCGCAGCCTGCCGGTGTTACAAAATCTGTAATCCCACCAATGTTTTCCAGGATCAGGATGGAGCCAAGTGTGATAAATACAGAGCTTGTTCCGATTGCAGATTTAATATAAGTTGTTAAAATGTTATCTTTTCTGAGTGCCGGTTTTTCATTCATGTATCGGTCGAGAATCGGCTCTCCGCCAAATGCCATGGCTGCCAAAGTATCCATGATCAGATTGATCCATAAAATCTGGACAATGGAGAATGGCTCGGTCCATCCCAGGATCGGCGCAATAATGTTCATCAACAGGGTACTGATATTGACGGTCAGCTGGAAGATTAAGAATTTACCAACTGATTTTGACATTGTTCTACTGTTCAATACGCAGTCCTTAATGGAAGTCAAACTGTTATTTAAGATGACAACGTCACCTGCCTCCTGTGCAACTGCTGTACCGTCTCCCATGGTCCGATATCTGCCTGTTTTAATGCCGGTGCATCATTAACACCGTCTCCGGTCATACCGCAGACATTATCAAGCTGCTGTGAAATAGAAACAAGTCTCTTTTATCAAGCGGTTTTGCCCTGCTCACCACGCGGAGATTCGGAAGTTTTTCTTTAACTCTTCATCTGACATCTGCTCTAACTCTTCATGTGTGAGAACAACATCGTTCTGCTCTCTCTTTAAGATACCAGCTTCCTTTGCGATGGCAACTGCTGTTTCTCCGCATCACCGGTTACCATGACAACCTGGATACCGGCATTGTTTAAAATCTCAACGGTCTCAACCGCATCGGTTCTTTACGTTATCTCTTAAGAGCACTGCCATCAGAACTGTTTTTCCATCTGCGATTTTGGCAACAGAAGGATTCAGCTTTACTAGTTTAGATGCTCGTATGACTTTATCCGGATCGTTTTTCGAATCATCCATAACCATGCTCTAGGCATATCCCAAAAGGGTTCTCTGTCCATGTTATTACTTCGATTGGTTTATCCCTCGGATACTTCTTTGCAAGATTGTTTAATGTAATCGCCTCGATAAATTCCTGATTCGGAATGTTCTCTGCGATCTTACCGTCACCGGTGATAAATTCTACCAAAGATAAGTTACCCTGTGTGATCGTTCCTGTTTTATCACTGAATAAAACATTCATATACGCAGAATCGGAAAATGCTGCCTTGTGGCTGACAAGAATATTTTTCTTGTACATGGACTCTGTGTTCATGGACTGCACCAGACTGTTCATCATCGGAAGACCTTCCGGCACTGCCATGATAACGATAGATGCCATCAACATAACTGCCTCTGCAACCAAAAGCAGAACATAAACAACTGTGATTGGTTCATCCGTACGGATCAGGTTCAGTACAACATCTAATACGCCTGCAATGGCAGCCGCGGACACACCAAGTTTACCGATACCGGCAGCTACCACTTCCAGTTTCAGGCTTGAAGTATCTTTTCTCTCGTCCTCTTCATTATCATCCGTCAGAGCCTTGTTGATCTTTCCAAGTTCGGATGCATCACCGATGACGGTTGCAACCATATACCCTTCACCGGAGGTCACTACTGATCCCATAAATACTTTATTTGCAGATGCATAATCTGTAGATTCCGCTTCATCAAGATTATCAGCAGCCGTTTTATTCTCATCTCTTGACTCACCGTTTAATGCAGCCTGTGAAACTTTGATGTGTCCTTCAAATAACACACCGTCGGTCGGTACCTTATCACCAGCCTGAACGAGGATCGTATCACCTTTTACAATCTCACTGGTAAGGATATTGACCAGTTTTCCATTTCTCATGACTTTTGCATAAGTCTTGTTGTATTCTTCCTGTAATGCCTCACTTCTGGAACTGTTGCGGTACTCGGATAATGTACTGAATCCGGTTGCCAGTGCGATTGCTAAAACAATACTTATGATCTCAACAACATCATTTTCTCCCGCTAATGCCGGTACAAATACACCGATAACGGAAATAACGATTTTCATGACCAGTGCTGCACATAATACTTTGATCCAAATGTCATCAAATGCTCCGATGAACATTGACCACAGTGATTCTGTCTCTTTTTTTGCAAGAGCATTTGTTCCAAAATCCTGTTTGCTCTTGTTTACCTGTGAGTCTGACAGACCTCTCATCAGCTCTTCTTTATTTATGTTACTCATTTTGGGTAATTAACCTCCTCTAAAGTATCAAGTCTATTTATACAAATCTTCTGCTCAGTTCGCCAAGTCCAGGGTCATTTGTCCCCTGACCAACAGCACTGAACTTCCATTCTCCGTTATGTCTGTACACTTCTCCAAATATCATTGCCGTCATGCCGGAATAATTTTCAGTCAGGTTGTACTTGCACATTTCATTATTGTTTCTTGCATCAACTAAACGGATGAATGCATTCTCAATCATGCCAAAATGCTGATGTCTCTGAACCGCCTGATAAATATTTACAACGATTACGATTTTGTCGTACTCCTGTGGTACTTTTGCAAGGTCGATCACGATCTGCTCGTCATCTCCATCACCGGCTCCTGTCAGGTTGTCTCCCTGATGATTTACGGTACCTGATTTATGGTGCAAATTACCAAAATAAACGATGTCTGATTTATCTACCAGTTTTCCATTCTTTAACATCAGTGCAGATGCATCACAGTCGATCGGCTGCTGCTTTGATCCGCCCCCGAATAAAGCACTTAAAAATCCACCTCCGGATGAAGACTGCTGCACTTCATCCCATCCAAGACCGACAATAATCTTTGACAATCCTGCGTTATCTTTTGACAGACTGACCTTCTGTCCTTTCTGTAAACTAATTGACATTATAATCCTCCTTGTTTTGCGGAGCAAAATGCGAACCCTCTGGTGAGCAGAGGATTTTACTCCTTGTTTTGCGGAGCAAAATGCGAACCCCCTGGTGAGCAGAGGATTTTACTCCTTGTTTTGCGGAGCAAAATGCGAACCCTCTGGTGAGCAGAGGATTTTACTCCTCTTATGCCACTTCAATTCCATAGTGTCCGCAAAGTGCTGCGAGTCCGCCCTGGAAGCCGCTTCCGATCGCATTAAATTTCCATTCGCCGTTATGTCTGTATAATTCACCGACAACGACTGCTGTCTCAATGGAGAAATCCTCTCCTAAGTCATAGCGGATCATTTCTTTTCCGGTTGTCTCATCTACCAGACGAATGAAAGAATTAGATACCTGTCCAAAATTCTGGCGTCTTGCCTCCGCCTCATAGATCGTTACGGTAAATGCGATTCTCTCAATGTTTGCCGGTACTTTGGAAAGATCGATCTGGATCTGCTCGTCATCGCCTTCTCCCTCTCCGGTTAAGTTATCGCCCATATGTTTTACAGACTCGCTCGGATGAGCCAGATTTCCATAAAATACAAATTCTTTGTCTGTCGGGCACTTTCCATCTGCTCCCAGCATAAATGCTGCTGCATCCAAGTCAAAATCTACACCGGAATCAAATGCATTGACATCCCAGCCAAGACCAACCATGATATTTTTCAGTCCCGGATTTCCTTTTGTTAAATCTACTTTCTGTCCTTTTGATAAATTAATTGGCATAGTATTACCCTCCTTAGAATAAATGAATCTATAGTTATTAGAAATAACTTACTTGTTTGCCGGCGGCATATGATACTGTCTGTTGAAATCCGCCTTGATCGCCTCAAGTCTTGCCTGATCTTCCACACGTTTCTTTCTGCAGTCTTCCTGAATTCTTTTCGTTTCTTCAATACCACTGGTAATCGTTCTCCAGGTCGTCTCAAGTGTTTCAATCTGGATTGAGCTTCCGGATGCCATCTTAGCGGTAGCCTTGGAAACTTCCACAGTATTCTGCGCATTTTTGATCAGCATCTCGTTGGTCTTCTTATCCAGAGCAGACATTGCTTCTGCCTGAATGCGCTGGCGTTTCAGCAGAATTGCCTGTGCAAGTGCCTGTTTGAATACCGGAAGTGTTACAATAAATGCGGAGTTAATTTTTCTGACCAGATTATAGTTGCTGAACTCCATCGTTTTGATCATCGGAATGGACTGCATTGCAACGTTTTCTGCTGTCCGAAGATCCTGTGTACGCTGTTCCATCATCATCAGTGCCTGATTTAAGCTGGTAAGCTCAAACTGGATCGACTCGTCTCCGGTAGCCGCCATATCCTGCTGTCTCTTTGCAATGTAATCTTCAATCTCTTTACATGCCTGCTCTCCGGCAAGAATGTATTTCACAAGTTCATGATAATAATTTACATTTGCCTCAAACATCGTATTTAATTTACGGTTTGACTGTTTGATCTCTGATTCATAGCCTTTGAGCTGAACATAGATCTTGTCGACTTCCTCGCCCATCGTGTGATATTTTGCAAGGATCTTGTCGAGCTGTTTTTTCATATTTCCAAATAATTTTCCAAACAGTCCCGGATTTTCCCTGATCTCGTCAATATCAAACTGATCCATGATCTTTGCCAATGTTTTTAACATTTCGCTGGTATCATCAAGCTGTGACATATTCATGCTGTTTAACACGACATCCGATGCTTTCGAAATTTCTTCTGCAACCTCCGCTCCAAATGTGACGATTGTCTCAAGATTGTTGACCTCAATCGTACTGACGATCCGGTCAACCTCATCCGAATTGACCAGTTCTGAATTCATTTTTTCCCTGTCGGCAACAATGTCATACTGTTCCACAACAGCGATCTCATCTTTTGTGTCCGGTACCACTGTGGCTGCCGGCGCTGCCGCAGTCGTTGTTTTGCTAAAATCAAGTCCCATACGATTCCTCCATTTCTAATTACCTCTCTTAAAAAATTTATCCCGCCAGGTGTGGCGTGTATTATTAAATGAAATACTATTCAGGTCAGGGACTTGCAGATCATATTTATATTCCCCTATCTGGTGTTCTTCCATTAGCTGCCCGTTAAAATATTTTTCAATACTCTGATATCCCGTCGGCACAAAAAATACAATATCAAATCCCATCAGATGCAAAAATACTGTCAGGATCGAGTCTTCCAGTGAAATGACCGTCTCCGATGTATTGATATAGATCAGTTTCGGATTTTTCCAGGTAAGATCAAATTTCTGGATCAGTCTTACGATATCTTTCGGCAGATTTAACACCTGCGCAATCACGGTGTATTCCATACCATTTTCCCCGATTCCTCTGATCAGTTTCTGATCGATCAGAAGCTGCATCTTATCAAGTATCATCTCCTGAATATCCTCCCGCAGGATACCATACAGATATTTCGGATGTGCTTTGATCTTATTCCGCTGCAGTTTTCCATTTTTGAAAAATTCAGCAGCATACATTTTCATCGGATTCGGTGCCATCGGCTCTATATAAGGCGCTCTTTTTATCACGACTGTATCTTCCGTGACCAGTTCTTTTACGGATGTCCAGTAGCCGGCGGTATGTCCGTCTTTGACTCCGGAAACTTTTGCAAAAATGACCGGTATGTTCACGACACCATCGACCACGCTGAAATCCGGCCGGTACTTTAATTCCTGATCCCACAGGATCTTAATCTCCTCGTACATGGTCTGCAGACTGATAATGTTCGCCTTTCCATACTGCATGTTCCGGTACATGCCGGTATCCTGATACATTAACGTATCCAGTTCCCTCTCCGCATGGTAGGCAACCGTTCCCATTTTGACCTGGGAACTCTCCTCCGGGTACCTGTCCATGGTAAGGCTTTCCTCATAATTCAGTTCATACAACAGCGGATCCGTAAGCTGGCATGGTACATTCCTGTTCGGACAAAGGATCACCACATCGACCGGCAGCCTTGCTAAAAACCTGAGAAACAACGCTTCATTTTCATTCTGGCACCCGCCCATATGGATAAAACATCCGATCTCCGGCATCTTCCAATTGGAAAATAAAAACGGCAGATACCTTTTCAGCCAGCACAACAGGTAAACCGCCTTGCTGGTGAGCCTGTTTAAATTATCGCCTTCTTTGCCTGATTCTGCAAGAAGAATATCCACAAATGTTTTGTGCATGATCTTTTGCAATTCTAAATTTGCCGGATACTTTATATTCGTGGAAAGATCCATGATAAGCTGATCTGTTTTTGCATAATTTCTGCGCCGGATCTCTGCGATTTCATCCGGTGTCGGTCTTTCGATCTCCCCGTTTACGATCACCATCTTCCGCCCGGCATTTTCAGTTCAAGCTGCAGCTGAAACAATTCGTTCGCATATGTCAGCTTGTCCTCTGCACCGTTGATCCGGTAAAACAGTTATAAAGAAGCGGGGATCTGTTCCTCTGGTCAACACACTCTTTTGATATCCTCAAATCCTTTTCCATCAATCCATGCATTGGTACAGTTATTGACAGAAGGCAGACTTCCATACAGCCGTTCCTTTTCAAAATCATTTTGTATTGCCTCCCGTACTTTCTTTAAGCAGTATCCTTCCGGGAAAGCTGTCATCCCTCCATTTGCAGATCATCCGATAAAACGGAAGCGGGATCTGATTTCAGATATCCGGCATCACCGTGATACTGCAGCAGCACCACATCACTCCGGCATTGGACAGGATCGATATCAGCATCAGTTCGTAATTACTGATATCCCCCTCATAAAGGATCTTGGGCAGTTCATTTTCCCCAAGCTGGTTTACAATCCGTTCAAATTTGTAGTACAGCCAGCACATAAACTTAATATATGCATTTTTCAGCATATTTTCTGTTTTTCCATTCCGCCTCATGGAATCCAGCGAATCATAGATTGAATCCGCCACATTCTGCCTTTGCAGATCGTTCATGCGCGGCAGCCATTTTTTTAAACCATTCGATATAAATGACGGATCCATCTGAAAATCCATCCCCATGATCTCAGAATAATACGCAAGGTTCTTCTCATCGGGATTTGGGATCTTTCCCTCGATCACCACACCCGCTCTTCTTGCCGTATCATAATATTTTTTTATAAAGTCCCCGATTTTTTCCGTGTATCCATTGATCCGGTAAAAATACACCTCTCTGCTCTGTCTTCCGTTTAGATCGACAAAGTAATCATCAAGGCTGCGAATCTTTTTGTGTTCTAACATAGCGCATTCTCACCTTCAATATCTGTTCATTTTGTTTTTGTTCATCACATAGCCAAGGCCTGACCCGACAATGCCTCCTAAAATATGTGTCAGATTCGAGACGTTATCCCTGATAAAGATACCATCATACACCTGCTGCCCGATATAGATCAGCGCAACCAGAATAAAGGTCAGCGGGATTTTTTCCTCCTCAATACTTGTTAAAGATGCGAGTAATATGAACGCAAATACAACACCGCTTGCCCCAAGGAGCTGGACATGTGGGAAAAATATGAAATTGATCACACCCGTTACCAGCGCTGTCGCTAAAATCACAAAGAGAATATTTGCCGAACCGTATTTTTCTTCCAAAAGCGGTCCTACAACCAGTAACATCATAATATTTCCAAAGAAATGATCCCAGCTGGCATGTCCTAACACATGTCCGAAAAACCGGATGTATGTGAACGGACTTACTAACGATGACCGGTAAACACTGAAAAATGCACGCGTGGATGCACTGCCTGTTACTTTATCTAAAATCAGTACGATAAAACAGGCAAGCGTAAATCCCAAAATAACCGGAGAGTTAAATGACAGCCGTATCTTTTTACCACCGTTACTCATATTATTCTTTCCTCAAAACCCTGTTTCACAGAGCACAATATTCTATAAAAATCATCTAAAAGTATAGCATACCGGCATCCTGTTTTCAAGAAAACGTCCGGCATCGAATCTATCTATCTTTTGCCTATATTAATGCTATAATTCAATTTGCAATCTGTTGTTAAACTTGTGATATTTTGAAGAGTTTTTATACACTCAGGGTTTTTACAAATTGAAAACGATATTATTTATTACAGTGTCGGTGCACTGCTCTATTGTCCCGCCAATAAAAACGATTGCCGGCTCTGTGATCCATGAAAATTTGGAACTAAATATTCTCTGGCTTTATGCCTTGAAGATACGATCAATGACAACTATGTGACAGAGGCAGAGCAGGATCTTATCTCTTCCATCCATCAGATATTTGAAAGTTTTCAGGATCATCCTTTTACCTTCCGAAAATCTTTATCCGTGTCCGCAATGCCGGCCAGATTGAACGTTTAACGAAGGCTTTTGGGGAAAGCATAAAGGTGATCACCGGTTATATCATACCGAAATTTACTGCTGACAACGCCAGCTCTTATATAGAAGAAATGATCCGGGCTAACGAACAGGCTTCCAGGAAATTATATATGATGCCGATCTATGAGAGTTCTTCTATCATTGACCTGCGGCACCGTATCGATATCCTGTATGATCTGAAAGACAGGCTTTCCCATGTGGAAGATCTCGTTTTAAATATTCGTGTCGGAGGAAATGATCTGTGTCACATGTTTGGATTCCGCCGTCATTGTGACGAGTCCATTCACCGGATCAGACCTGTCGCTGATATTTTTTCTGATATCATAACTGTTTACGGCATGGACTACGTCGTTTCCGGACCGGTATGGGAATATTATTCCGGGTATAATTGGGAAAATGGCCTGATTCAGGAACTAAAAGATGATAAACTCTGCGGCTTTACCGGAAAAACAGTCATTCATCCAAATCAGATTTCTGTCGTAAACAAAGTTTATCAGGTTACAAGATCAGATTTTAACGATGCAAAAGCAATTTTAAACTGGGATAAAAAATCAGACTCGCTTGTCTCCGGAAATCTTGCGGGTGAACGCATGAACGAATACAAAACCCACCATAACTGGGCAGAAAAATCTTATTTCTTGCAGAGGTCTTTGGCATAACAGACTAAACTTATGTATGCACGAATTTCTTTGGCATGACAGACCAGACTGATGTATACATAAATTTCTTTGGCATGACGAGACCAAACTGACGTATGCATAAATTTTCCTGGAAACCGGCAGTATTTTTATATATCTGACATTTTTAATGATACCGCAGCATTTATAATGTTTCATCGGATAATACTGGATCGACACATTTTTTCCTCAGCTAATCTCACCAGATGTCCAAGCTGAGGATCTCCTTGTACCTCTCATCAATCAGGATCTTCCATGGAACTCTTCGCAGCAATACTCTTGTCGCCTCTCCGATTCCCGGTTTGATCAGATTGATATCATCAATATCAAATGTCTTTGCAATCTGTTTTACCTCGTCAATACCAGAGCTTTCCACACACTTATTTTCTTTTTCCACATCCATCTCAAACTCGTTCTCGATCGTATGGATAAATTCATAGGACAGATCCGAATCTTTTAATTCTCCGTAATAGACGGCTCCATGGAAATCATCTTTTCCAATGATATCACTCCTTAAGAATGTCCTGCTGATCAGTCCTGACACAGTGCTGTTAAGACAGGAACTCGGTATTAAAATATCATCGTGTGTGCCGCACAGTTCTGTCACATTAGCAGGATCGGCAATGACTGCGATATCGGATGACACACCTTCATACTGCGCAAGATCCTTTTAATTCATTTAAAATCGCGCCCTTTCCGATCCATCCGTCCACGAACAATAACTGTCCCGGTTCATACCGGCTTAACAGATATTTCATCGCATTGTCATCAATCCCTCTGCCGCGGATAATGGAAATGGAATAATGCGGTACATTGACCTGATATTTTTGCAATATATCTTTTGACTAAAATTCCGATTGGAATACCGGCGCGAGCCAGTGAGACGAGCACAATGTCCTGTCCCTTTTTTTCAATGATCTTATCTGCAAGTCTTCCGACAGCAAGTGCTACCGGTTTTGCATAATTTTTCAACGCTTCCCTGTACACCTGCATATATTTTTCTGTCGGGACATATTCGACCGGCAGCATTTCACTGTAATGTTTTCCCGCCTGTATCAGTTTTTCTCTCTCTTCGGTCGGCTGTGGCTGCACCATGCCGGTGATATCTTTTAACAGAAGAGTCACGTCCTCATCCCGGTATGAACTTCTCATTTAATCTTGTCTCCATTCTTTCCTGCTTTCCATTACATCGCATGTTTGCTGCTGAGACACAAATTTCGTATGGGAAAAATTTTATTTTCACATTATGCCCTTATTCCTGTGCCCTCTTTAACACCAGCGTATCACCGTTATATTTTCATTTTTCATCCGAAGTGCGTAAATCAGCGTTTCTAATCCTTTTAACGACGCTAATGCTGCATCCGTCATAACGATAACCCTGTCATAGTTTTCCAAATCATAAATAAAAGTCTTTCGATCCGGATCATATAAGCTGCGCAGTTCATATCTGCAATGCAGTGGATACTCTTCCCCGGTACTGACCGCGATCGGACTTCTAGTCGTAGAATGGCAGCGGACAACACATCCCATTTTTTCGATTTCGTACCCTGTCAGAAGTGCCGGATACATAAACTCTTCCGTGCCAATCACAAGTACACGTTCACCCTGTTTCACAACAGTCTCTGTGATCACGGTTTTCGCAAGTTTTTTACATGCAGCCTCATATTGTTTTGCGTCAACGAAACGTCTTGCATTCATCCATCCGGGAATCGATATGATATGTTCCCGCATATTCTTCTCCGATTGCACATCAATATCCGCGCTTTCCTGCGTATGATTCTCCGGTATCGCACAAATATATAAACCATCACATCTATACTGCTCCGCAACCGTACCGTATCCGGAATGATCCGTTTTTACCAGATAATGAAGTTCTATTTTTTCATCCTGATAAATTTTTAAGGATTCTTCTGTCATTCCATTTAACAATGAAGCAACTGCAAATTTTATTTTTTTCTGATACTCTTTTGTTATGATCTTAATGATATTCATGATCGTATTCCCGGTGGTCACCTCATCCTCTATAAATACAATCCTGTCGATATCATTTATCACACGGTCTATATCATCTTTTACTAATTTCTGCTCAGTCGCATGGCTGTGCGCTTCCGAAAAAAATAAATATCTGGCATCCGGTATTACTTCCCGTGTTGTCTGGATATACTTTGTTCCCAATGTGATCGCAGCCTGTGCACCGATTGCTGTCGCGGTTTCCGCAAAACCGATCAAAAGCAGTCTCTCGCCTTCATATTTTCCCTGAAGCTTCTCTGCAAGACTTTTGAAAAGATTCAATGCTTTCGAAGGTTCTACCGGAACATGCTTTCCCTGCAGTGGATCTACTACCAGATAATTTCTTTTGGTATTGTTTTCCCGTTTTGCTATTCTCACTAAATCTTTTTGCTGATAGTTCATATGTTTTTGATTTTCCTGACGTTCGTTAATTTTTTACGATCTGTTTTCCAAAAGTCTTTAGATATTCCTGGGCAGTCTGTAATGATATATTTAGTTTTTTCTGCAACCGCTCTAAAATAGCGTCTTCTGGCAACCCTAGATCACAACATGTATCTACAATTCCTTCCACTCTGCCGCGCATTTCTCCTCTTGCTACATCCTGCTCTATTTCATCTTTCATTAATTCCCGTAATGCTTCGCACATACCATTTGCCCTCCTTACCTTCTGATATATTTCATAGTTCGCACTAACACTCGCCTGTAATACCGCATCTATATTATTCCGCTCCCGCGGTGTCTTCATATTTTCTGTCTGTTCTAAAAACTTCCTGATATCCTCTATATCGGCATTTGCAGATAAGATTCTTAGGCTGCTGTGCATAGTCCGGTTCAACCTGCTGATCACCACAATCTGCACCGGGAATAAAATGTTCCCGCTCACGTAATAAATACCTGGATATTTTTCTTCCAGTACATATCCTTTTCGTTCTAATTCAAAAACAGTTCTCTTGGATATGCTTCACGGAACAATGACACGGTCAGTTCGTCCGCCGGGATTTCATCGATTGTTTTCCCATATCCTTTATAAAGGCAGGCATATCCAAGTGTTTTGTAAAAGGTGTCTATCGACAGTTCATCTCCCGGTCCTTTGTATTCTAACACATTGTACTTTCGCATGATATGACCGATTTCATTTTTCATCACTTTGTCTGCATTTTCTTCTTTTATGATCAGAAGATCGATACGAATCGGTTCTTTACTCAGATGATACTCCGAGATTAAATCAAGTTCCTCAATGTTTTCTTTTAGTTCCAGTTCCGCTGCTGCATAAAACGCAGGATGCCACTGGATCTTTTTGGCATTGTCTGATGACGATTTCTTTGTCTTTTGCGCGATAATCGTTTCCTCCCTTTTATTCGGGAGAATCGCCTGATATTTTCGAATTCTCCCTGCTTTTACTTTTGTTTGCTGGTAATTTAAAAGCATTGAAAATTCTGATATCCGACGTTGTAGCTCGCGTATTGATATGCAGCCATTAACGTGGTTTTGACTTGTTTTAAAAACGGCTTATACTATGATATAATTTCTCACAGTCTGCCTTGTAGATTTTGCTAGAATGTAATGCTTTGGATGAATGATAACATAAGTTTATACATATGTCATTATAATTTTATATTTCCTGTTATCTTTATGAATTTTCACTAGTTCCTTTTTCTACTCTTTCCTCTTCTCCCGCAGCTCTAACACCAGCTCATACACCTCCGGTCTGTGCTCTTTTAAATGCTCATCCAGAAGATGCCTGCGCTCCTTAAAACGCTCTGCCAGCTCCGGATGTTCTTTTGCGATACGGTCATGCACTTCTTTCCGGTGTGCCTCCAGTTTGCCCGCTAACGTCATCTCATCCTTGCCGGAAATATTGACGATTTCCTTTAAGTGCTCCTCTAAATGTTCCAGCCATTCATCCTCATCAAGTGCCTCCATGTGTGCCCAGCGGCCATGAAACAGATTTTCGACATCCCCAGTCTTTTTTAACTGCTCAATCTGCAGCACAATCTGTCTTTCGATTTCTTCTTCCGTTTCCGAACCAAACGCCCAGACAAATTCCTGCACACGGTTATCCGCACGTTTTCTCGATGCGCTGCGCTCCTCATTATCCACGCCGCCCTCAAGAGGATACGGTCTGTTGATTCCCATATCTTTTAACGCGATATGTATGGTTCTCCGCACACAGCCTTCCTCGATGAGATAGCCAAGACCTAATTTTCGAAGCTGCTCATTCACGTCTGCGATGTGCTCTGTCATATAGAAACGGATTCCTTTTTCCTTCAAAGATTTGTACAGGATCTCCAGACGGTCTGCCGCTGTGATATCCAGACTTCCGATTCCTCCGGCATCCAGAATGACTGCTTTCGTGTCATCTTTGATATGCTCCTCGATATCCTTTTGCAACACCCCGATATTGGCAAAAAACAAATTGCTGCTGAAACGGTAAATCAAAACTCCCTCCACCGCATGGATCTGGCTGCCTTCCCGCAGATCTCTAAAATGCTGATGCCCCGGCTGGATTCCCAGAAAACATCTTGCCGGTTTTGAAGTACGGATGATCATTTCCGTAAAAGAAAGGATAATTCCGATCAGAACGCCGTTAATCGTGCCAAGCATCAATACACCAAAAAATGCACCTATAAAAATGAAACACTCCGTCCGGCTGACTTTCCACAATCTGACCGCAAGTTCAAACTCCGTTGCCCCAAGCAGTGCCGAGATCACGATCGCCGTCAGCACCGGGATCGGCAGATACCCGATAAAACCGGTTCCACAGAGGAGAAGAATGATCATTGATAGCCCAGCCACAATACCGGTAAGCTGTGTCTTTGCCTGATACTGTTCGCCCATTGCACTGCGCGATACTGAACCGTTGATCGGACAGCAGCCGGTAAATGCCGCCACAAAGTTGCCCATGGAAAATGCAAAAATTTCCTGATTATCATCGATCTTGTAACCATTTTTCTGTGCAAAACTATTCTCAGCCAGCAAAGTTTCCGCCATAATGACAACAGCGACTGACAGACTGGTGATGATCGCATCCTTTGGTGCGATTGCAGAAAAATCCGGTATGCTCCATTCTGGCATGTCAGGTTCTACTGCTGCAAGTGTCTGCACCCCCCACTCCCTGACCGGCAGAAAGCGTGTCATAAGTGCGCCTGCTGCCATCAGTGCAACTGCCATCGGAAACTTTGGCATCACTTTTTTTGATACCAGAAGAATAAAAAGCGCGGTAAGCCCGATCACAAGGGAGGGCAGATTGATCGTTTTTAAAGTTTCTGCAATGTGCTCTGCCAGTTCAAAAAGTTCCCCGACTCCTGCCGTTCCGCCCATCAGTTTTGGCACCTGCATCAGTATGATCGTCGTGCAGATTCCGGTGATAAATCCCCCCATAACCGGTGCGGAGATAAAATTGACCAGTTTTCCTGCCTTCATAAAATAAAACGCCAGCAGCCACAATGCTACAAAAAAAGTCAGCACCGGAACTGCCGCCATGGCTTCTTTTGTGCCACTTTCGATTCCAAGTCCGACGATGGCAGATCCGACCAGCGCAGCCGGAGCTGCATCCACACCAAAAATAAACTGTGGTGACGTGGAAAACAATCCGAATAGAATGATCGGGAACACCGAGCCATACAGTCCGTAAACTGCCGGAAGCCCTGCGATCTGCGCATATCCCATGGAAATCGGAATGGAAACTGCCATGATAATAATTCCCGCTAAAATATCTTTCGGAAGATTTTTCTTATTATAATGTTTTAATGTCTGGAATGGCTGCACTCTCATGTTTCAATCACACTTCTCTCTTTTTATTCAAACCTGACATGTTCCAGTTTTTTTCTTCCTTACTGTATCACAAATTTTTTAAAATCAAAAGATATTCCCTTGTAAAATCTTCCTATGAATGATACGATATTTTTATGCGCTTTTTCTTACTAATGTGATGAATCGCGAAGGAATTTTTAATGCAGCTGTTTTTATAAAACAATGCAGAAACGGAGGATTAGATTACTATGAGTGAATACAGAATGGGGACAAAATGTGTGCAGGCAGGTTACACACCTGGCAATGGAGAACCGAGACAGGTGCCGATCATCCAGTCGACCACTTTTAAATACAGTACCAGCGAGGATATGGGAAAACTTTTTGACCTGGAAGCCGACGGTTATTTTACAGCCGCCTTCAGAATCCTACCAACGATATCGTCGCTGCAAAGATTGCAGCTATGGAGGGCGGTTCGGCTGCAATGCTGACTTCTTCCGGACAGGCAGCCAATTTTCTTGCCATGTTCAACATCTGCGAATGCGGCGATCACATCGTTGCTTCCTCCTCTATCTATGGCGGAACCTTCAACCTGCTTGCCGTTACCATGGCAAAGATGGGGATCACGACCACATTTGTTTCCCCGGATGCTTCCGAAGAAGAGTTAAATGCCGCATTTAAGCCAAATACAAAGCTGATGTTCGGCGAAACAATTGCCAACCCTGCACTCACTGTTTTAGATATCGAACTGTTTGCAAAGTGGCTCATGCACACGGCGTTCCGCTTGTGATGGACAATACGTTCCCTACCCCGGTCAACTGCCGTCCGTTTGAATGGGGTGCTGACATCGTAACCCACTCCACGACCAAATATATGGATGGTCACGGAGCTGCCTTAGGCGGAGCGATCGTGGACAGCGGTAAATTTGACTGGATGGCTCACGCTGATAAATATCCGGGACTGTGTACTCCGGATGAAAGCTATCATGGAATCACCTACGCAGAAAAATTCGGTAAAGAAGGTGCCTTCATTACAAAATGTACTGCACAGCTGATGCGTGACTTTGGCTGCATGCAGTCCCCACAGAGTGCCTTTATTTTAAATCTCGGTCTGGAGTCCCTGCATGTCCGTATGCCAAAACATGTAGAAAACGGTCAGGCTGTTGCTGAATTTTTAGAGCAGCACCCAAAGATTGCCTATGTCAACTATCCGGGACTTCCTTCCAATAAATATTATGAACGTGCAAAAAAATATCTGCCAAACGGCGGCTGTGGCGTTGTTTCCTTCGGTTTAAAAGGCGGACGTGCCGCTGCATCCACATTTATGCAGAATCTGAAACTTGGAGCGATCGAGACACATGTGGCTGACGCAAGAACCTGCTGTCTGAATCCGGCAACCTCCACACATCGCCAGATGACTGACGAGCAGTTGAAAGAAGCCGGCGTTCCGGCTGAACTTGTCCGTATCAGCCTTGGACTCGAGGATAAAGAGGATCTGATCTCAGATATTTCCCAGGCACTCGATGCAATTGCAGAATAAGTTAAAGTTTACTGCTTTTTATTGAAATACATAAGAATCGTATACTGACAAAAAGGATGCATCCTGTAAACTAGGAAGCATCCTTTTTGTTGTACATCTCTTCAAGTAATAGTTTCTTTAACTGTTCTTCACCAACCGGTTTGGAATAATAATATCCCTGAAACCAGGTTGCCCCGAAACTCCTCAGATAATCCTGCAGGGATTTATCTTCCACGCCCTCGATACAGCTTTTCATGTTTGTTGATCTCGCAAAATTGACTATATTCTTTACCAGCATCTGCTGTTTTTCATTATTCAGAATTCCTTTGATAAAGCTCATATCGATCTTGATCTCATTCATCGGCACACCTAAGACGATACTTGAAGACGCATTTCCCGTTCCGTAATCATCCATCGCAAAATGGATCCCATACTGCTGGAGAAAACATACTTCTTCATTGATCACATCAATCGGAAGCTGCCTGCAGCGTTCTGTGATTTCTAAACAAAGATGGTTTGGCGGATAATCATTTTCTTTTAACAGCGAAAGTACAACATCCCGAAATGATTTTTGTTCTAACTGTTTTGCAGACACATTTACATTGATAAAAAAATCCGGATTAATTTTTATAAACTCTGCACTGTTTTTCAATGCCTCTGCCAGCACATAATTTCCAAGATCATACATGCACGGATTATCCTCAATCCAGTCGATAAACAGCCCCGGAGGAACTGCCCCGTAAGGTTCCTTTTTCCATCTTACCAGTGCCTCCGCCCCTGCGATTTTTCCACCTTCCGATGTCACGATTGGCTGATATTCCACATAAAAGCCGTCACAACCGCCCAGCACCGACTGATGGATGATTTTCATAAAATCCAGATTTACACCACCATTTGTCTTTACGATATCATTAAAGAACACAAGTTTATGATTTCTGGCGGAACGCGCTTTCTCTAATGTGTATTCTAATTTACTCTGCACTGTCATGGTCTCTCCGCTATAATTTTCTAACATCAGACCTGCAGCATAGAGCTTCAACTCAAAATGACGTCCGTTTAACGTGATATTTTTCTCAAGATTTTTCCTTACTTCCTCCAGGAAAATTCCTGCGTCCACCCGATCCGCATCCCTTAAAATAAATGCACAATTGGAGTTATTCATATGATAAACCGCTTTATTTTCATCCATCATATAGATAAAATGGTGTGCGATCTCCCGCTGCAGACGGTCTGTATAATTCGCCCCATATAAAATATTGATGTCTGCCATGTGATCGATCTCAACCTCCAAAACAGCCACCTTTCTGCCGGTTCTGATATATCCTTCCACATCTTTCTCAAACTTCTTCTGTCCATACAGATCTGTCAGCGCATCAACCTCAGGGATCACATTCTGATTGACCAGAATATGCAACAGATATTCGTTTCCATCTTCTTTTACCACACTCATGAAAAATCCAAACATATCATAATGATCTTTATTTTTCAAACGGATATAAAGCTCATCCGAAAGTTTCTGTCCCAGAAGGCGTTTCTCCATTGCCTGTAAATATTCCGGCCTGTCATCCGGATGCACATGATCCAGTAATATCTGATAAAAATCTTTTACATATCCCGCCTGCATCTCAAAAAAAGCCGCCGTCTTTTCCGGAATCATAGTAACATGACTGTTCCTATTCGTAATTAACAGATATGCATCTGACAAAAGATCATTCACCCGATTTATGATGTCTGAAAAGAAACGTTCTTTTCCATTCCAAAACTCCTGTTCTCCCATAGTACTCCCCATTTCTGATCACATCTGCATCAGCTGATCTTTTGCTTCTTTCACATATAATAAGGCATTGTCACGGTTTGAGGCAATCTCCTCTTCCGTAAGTTTTCTTTTTATCTTCGCCGGATTTCCAAATGCAAGGCTGCCATCCGGGATCTCCATATTCTGTGTCACAAGCGCCCCGGCCCCAATGATACAGTTATTGCCGATCACCGCTCCATTTAAAATAATTGCTCCCATTCCAATCAATGTATTATTTCCAACCGTACATCCGTGCACGATTGCACTGTGCCCGATCGTCACATCATCCCCAATGGTAAGCGCATGCCCGGCTCCAACATGAAGAACTGCATTATCCTGTATATTAGTTCGGCTTCCGATCGTGATCTTTTCCGTATCGCCCCGGACCGTCGCATGATACCATATTCCTGAATCTTCGCCGATCGTGACATCACCTTTTACGATCGCACCTTCTGCTAAATAATATGCCATGATATACCAACACTTTCTGCCTGATTTTACATCAGGCCTGCATTCTTTTATCAGTCTTTCCCGTTTATCTGGCCAATATATGCGGAAACAACTGCTGCCACGCCGTCAATGCCAAGTTTACACTCATCTAAACACAGATCATAATTGTCCGCCAATCCCCAGGTTTCCCCGGAATAATAATTATGATACTGCTTTCTCCGGCGGTCTGTGTCATCCACGATCATTTTGGCTTTTAATTCGGATACCTGATGTTTCTTTGCAATTTTGGAGATTCTTGTTTTCTTGTCCCCACACAGGAAGATGCGTACAGCATCCGGATGTTCTTTATATGCATAATCCGATGCACGGCCGATTACGATACACGGCTGATCCTCAAACAGTGCTGACAATGCTTTTTTCGGTGTCTCACGCACCTTTAAATTCATATCGTCCGCAACCATACTCATCATATCATCCACCTGGCGTTCCCCAAAATAAAATGGATATTTGTCATACACTTTTTTCTCTTTTGCAAGCTCTATCAGTTCTTTTTTGGAATAACACGGGATGCCATAAATCTCTGACAATTTTCTTCCTACTTCGTCCCCTTCACATCCACATTGTCTGGCAATTGTTATAATCATAATAATCCTCCATTCCTGCACGTCCCTTTATAAAAACAACATTCTTATTTTTATAAAAGTGCTCTGACCATTCCTTTCTTTAAAGCCGGTAATTACCGTACTTCCATCTACGATCAATGGACGTTTTACCAGCATTCCGTTTGTCGCAAGCAGCTTTAACTGCTCGTCCCCGCTCATTTCAGGAATCCTGTCCTTAAGCTTCATTTCTTTATATAAAAGTCCGCTGGTGTTAAAAATTTCTTTAATGGCAGACCGCTCTTTTCATGCCATTCTTTCAATTCCTCGTAAGACGGATTCTGCTCTACGATGTGACGATCCGTATATGTAATCTCATGTTCATCCAGCCATTTTTCGCTTTCTGACAGGTGGAACATTTGGGATATTCTATAAAAAGCATTGGATGTCCTCCTTTGGTATGGTACGTTGTTGTTAATTGATATTGTAGCACAAATTGGATGGGAGTGGTACACAAATCCTTTTCAGATGGTGGCATTTTTATCGTAACGGGGAACCGTGACAGCTTGCTTTCTCTCGCCCCTATTGTGGTAAAATCAAAGTCGGATTTTTCAACAATGTGGCAATAACGGGGTATATTTAGATACTCCATAGTCTTCAACAATACTGGTTATTCCAGCCCCTGCATCCTTTGATGAAGCCCCACATAAGAAAACCCTTTCATCAGCAGTTCCATAATCCAATACGATAAAACGATCATGGAATATACCATCTGTCTTTTTCATTGACAAATTTACTGTTGGGTACTCCTTGCAGAAATCTGTAAATTCTATATTATGAAGTTTATTATTCCCAACATTATCGCTGAATAAAGTAATATTTACTCCTGTAGGAGAATTTTTAAGATGTACCAGCGTTCTTAATCCAATATAATTGTCAACGACATATATTGACGACTTTGCCTGCTTATAAATGGTCTCATATACCTCATCTGCACTACTAAATTTTGCGTTAAACATGAGCCACTTTTCATCATCATCTGAAACAAAGCTGTTCATCATATCAGCCAACTCAGATTTTGTCACAACATCCTTCAAGCCTTCTGCAACATCTGAAATCTGCTTTTCAAGAGATATCATATCTGAGTTGATTTTGTTAATTTCTATTCTGTTGTTGGCAGTCTCCATGCTTAACTGAAGTATTTCCCGCTGACCTATTAAATCACGATTTTCTAATATGTAATCTTTCATTTTCTTAAAGGTTCTTATTAATGCCTTGCTCTGCTTAACTGCCAACGGTCCTTTCAAGACAATCATCAACATATATAATCCTTGCTCTGTAAATACATGAGGATTATATCTACTCTTACTGTTAAGATTTGCGGTCAAAAAATTTGACCGCAAATCTTCTACCTCATCATCCGTTAATTCGAACATAAAATCTTCATCAAATTTCTCAATATTATTTTTTACCTGTTGGTTGAATGCTTTTGTGGTATAACCATATATTTCAGAAAGATCTGAGTCTAAGATTACTCTTTGTCCTCTGATTTCATAAATTCTTTCTTTCATATACTCTTCTGTAATTTCAATTACTGCAATCTCTTCTTTCTTCTCTTCTGCCATAAGATTTCCTTCCTTGTCTTGCGGTCACAATTTTTGACCACAAAATCCATACAACCACTTTATGCAATGAAAATGATCTACTCATTTTCTTACCTATACTTCTTTAAAATCAATTAACAAACCATTTCTCTTGCATATATCTACGAACAATTCACTTACAACAAAATCTGTAATACTTTCTTTATCTTTCGCAATAAAAAATTCCTCTTCAATATCTCTTCTAAACTTTATAAAATTTAACACTCTCTCACCATCACTTAATGTACGATATGTTGATGCTTCTTTATCTATTATAGGTATACGTAGTATGATTTTAGCGGCATACCATTCTAAACTAACGTCTTGACAAACTAATCTACAAGAAAAAAACTTCATTTCTTCTCTCAATAAATTTCCAATTTTTTCAACAAATCGCTTAGAAAACAACAATGCAGATGGACAAAAAATATAATCTGTTTTCTCAATATTTTCCAGTGTATAACCAGTGCCCGCAACAAACTCCAATCTTCTTCTTTTTATTTTTTCTTCATTTCCTATGTCCAATATAAAAAATGAAAAAATTTCATCATCCATCATTTTTTTTAATCCTGCCATACAATCAGGATGATTTAGAGTTGTATTTATTTGATATAATTTTAATGACATTTTATCACTCCTTTTTTTAAATCTTTTTTTACTTCGCTTTGTAACATTCTAATTTCTTTTTGAATTTTCCTCTTTCCCCAATTGTTTTCTTTAGCAAGCCTGCTAATTTTACCCAATTCTTGACTAATATATTGATTGTACTCACTATGAACATTGTTCCATCCCACATGAAGAGAACTATTCGGATTTACTAAATCTATTCCCTGTGCCACAGGCAAGTAGGTCATATTGGTTGCACCATTAACGTTCATTCCAGCTTCTTGAGGTATAAAATACTTATCCCAAACACTAACTGGAATAAGATGATGACGTTGCCATCCTTTTCTAGTAGTCATCCACGATGGCATTCTGCCTAAACCAAATGGATCAAGCTCACACAATGTATCATAAACATATCCATACAGAGTTGGATTACCACCTGCCAATCCAATCGGATCCTGCTGCGTATACTGTCCCTGCTGCGAATCATAGTACCTGAATCGGTTATAGTACAGCTCGGTTTCTTCATCCTCATACTGCCCCTGGAAACGAAATGGAATAAAATTCTTTTTACCTAATGCTTCCTCCGTTTTTACACGCCCATAGATATCCAGATTTCTTTCCCAAACCTTCTTTCCCTCTTCATCATAGGCTTCCACTGGAGTTCCCAGATAGTCACTTATAATACTGTAATTCCCATCCTTAGTGATTTTTCCTCTGGGAATAAAGTCATCCTGAAATACCCATGTAATCAGATTATCCGGTATATTTTCTCCCTGCCCTGCTTCTTTTTTTGCTTTTTCCTCCTCTCGTTTTTCCAGCTTCAAAATATAATCCGCTTTGAAATCTACTTTATTTTCAGTTTTCCTTCTGCCCACTGTGCATTTCTCTTCCCATTCATGAAACAAGTTATTTCCATTCCACAGGAATCTTATTACTTTTTGCTGCCTTCCCTCTGATACTCCTTTACTATGTATACTGGTTACTGACTTTTCAATCCTCCTGCCAAAAGTATCATATTGGAAGCTGACACAGCTTTTGTCCGGTCTGGTTACTTCCCGGAGCATGCCGTTTCCAAAATAAAGGTACGTCCATGTACCTCCATCCGGTTCTATTTTCTTCGCCAGATTTCCCTCTTCATCATAGAAAAATTGCCTGCCCTTGGTTATAAGCTTCCCATATCCTCCCTGATATTTGTTCCGCTTTTCCTTCAAGTTAATACAGGATTTCTCTAAGCGGCTGCCCGCTCCGTAAATACGATCACTGCAATCTTTTGTTTCATACAGATTTCCTACAATATCTGTACTTCTAAAAATTGTCTCAAAACCAGATTCTTTTGCACTTACTAAGTTACTAAACTGATCATAAGAATACACTGTTGTTCCTTTTGTCAGTCCATTCGTAACCTCCTTTAACTGATAATTCACATCCCATTCATATCTGTGCCTGCGCAATGTATCCGACCAGCCGACAACATTTCCAAAAATTCCTGATGAGCAGCGTCTGCCTTACTTCGCTGATTACTTACTTCGTGAAAAATCGGTCTGCCAGCTTTATCATAATCCCATGCACTACAGATATTATTAGAGAACAGACGCTGAGTCTCCTGCCCCAAAGCATTATATTCCATCCTGGACACCCACGGCTTTTCTTTATCCAAATATGCCGCCACTTGTGTCGCCTGTCCCATTTCATTCCGACTGGTAAGTATATTTGCTCCAAAACTGCTTACTGTCTGAATACAGTTTCCCAATTCATCATACTGATTAGATATCCAGTGCCTGCCCTGCCACTCTTTCGTAATCCTGCCCAACGAATCTCGTTCAAACTTTACCTTGCCATATTGGTTTTCCACCTCTATTAGAGCGCCATTCTTATTATAAGTAAAGTTCTCATAAGTTTTGTCATAATAATCAGTTCTTATCACACGTCCCAGTTTATCATAACAATACCTTGTATATCTGCCTCCCGGACGATTAATTTTTGTAACAAGACCAGAATAATCTCGTTCATATGTGCGGGTTAAAATCAAAAAAATTTACACGCTTTATTTTGCCCTTTTGGGTTTCCTAAAAACACTCCGTCCAATACTTATATTTTTCACTTCTACAATTTATCTTCTGTAAATACTCCTTTTTTCTCTTTTCAAAAGTTCCTGTAGCAAAGCTCTTTTCCATTTCACTTGAAAAAAGGTTCATTAACTCCTTTCCTAAACTATTATATAAAATTGGTGTTATATCCTTAAATACCTCCTCAATCTCTTGTCTTGTCACATGCCTTTCATAATATTGAACAATTCCTGATTCCAAAAAGCGTCAGAAAACTGTGCATCAAAATCCCATATTTCACTCGTCCAAAATGGTCTTTCTTCATTTATTGCAAGCAAATTATCGCTTTCCTTAAAAAGCAAAACTGAAATATACTTAAAGAATGAATATTTTATCGCTAAAGATCCTCCATAAATTTTATCAAATAACTTTACAATATTATTTCTATCAAATGCAATTGTTGTGTTAAACAAAGAAATGTCACCGAGTATTGTTTTATTTCCCATTTCCATCCGTTTCACTGTCTGTTCAACATAATATTCCATTACATATGGATATTTTTCTCCTACAGAATTTTTAAAATTTTGTTGATTAAAAAATCATAGAATTAAACTGACTATAAATATCTTCTGCCATTTTATTCTGATGCATGATTGCCTCTTCAATTATTCTTAAATAAAATGGCAATAAATATTCCATTAATTCCGGCTGAATATCTGATGAAAATCTACAATCATCCGCAAAATTTTGTAGGATTAAGTATTTTCCGTAAATACCCCATCTATTTTTTCATTTGTAATAAAGCTTTTCAACACATCTTTATCTGTTTCATAAAGATTCATTTTTACCTCTGGCTTCTTAACTTTTATTGACATATTTTCGGCACCTTTGCATCTGTCGATTTTGGAGGTTGCATTTCTGATACTTTATTAATATTGGGATACTTATTATTAACAGCATCTGACATTCCCCTACTTCTTGCCTCATTTAACGCTTTTCTCAAATTATCAAGTTCTGCTCGTATCTGTTCATCATGTGTATACCATCCTTTACTTGCGGTCTCATTTTTCCCAGTATTTGTTCTCTTATTCGATGCACAACTCCATGCGTTCCACCATTATTATATAACCTTTTATCCCTATACGCTAATTCCCATATTTTTCTAGAAGTTCCTCTTTGTGAATTTTTCAAAATTGATTTTAGTCCAAATGGATCAAGCCACCAATTTATCACAAACATATCCATACAGAGTTGGATATGTTACTTGCAATGGAGCAACGTCAAAATGAAGATCAGAGAACGCTTGGGAAGTTGTTCTTCCTTCTTGTCGATGAAATGGCAGATATTACTTTCAACAGATCACTTGGTATTCTGATGGCTGCCTTAATGGCAAGCCTTCAGGAAATCTTAAAGCTCAGTGACGAACAACTGACTGCTTTTACTGCTGATTTTGAAGCAAGATTACCAGAATATCTGCGCAATGCACTCCACCCAGAGATTGCAATGGCATAAATTACTATTTTGTTAGCTGAAATATTGAATTTTCAAGGTACGAACCCCATTTTATGTATGGGAAGTCTTAGTATCTAATTTATAAGGTGTTACATATTAGTCACATTGAAATTGTAAATGTCCTCTCTTGGATTTTTAAATCCGCTAAACTCATCAACTTTTACAAGAGAAAATAAAATCCTGAATTTGGATTAGGAAATCCTTTTTTCCTTTCTCAAAAACCTTTTACTGATAATAAGTATTTTCCGGCAGGAACATCATATTTAAAATCTGAATATTGTATGTCACCATCCCCGTCTTAAACGATATTGCTTCCCACAAAATTCTCCTTCATTGAATGTATAGAAGGAACCTATATCTGAAATCCAAAGTCCACCTTCTATTTTAAATTAAATCCTTCAATCTCAAACTTTTGTTCCCACTCGTCATTAAATGTATTATCATATCCTTCCAGTTTAATAAGATGTTGTCCCGAATTTATTTTCGAAATAGGAAACCAAATCCCTTCTTTTGCATAGCTAAATATAATTTTTTATCCTTTGAAATTTATGTAATAATTTTTGATCTAATTTTTCTTTTTAAAAAATCTTGTAGAACTTCCATTGAAAATAAACAAATACCATAACTATATGTACTTAAAATCCTATCCATAGCACTTCTCCTCGTATAATAATTTACTTTTACAGAAGCTTTTGTGCTTCCTGTAATTCTCTTATTTTCCTCAATGCTTCCTGTGGTGTCAAGTCGTTATAAATCTTAGAATTCTTGCTAAATGGAACCTTTAGATACCCTTAACATCAATACTCATAAGCTTTGTCTCCTAGCTCCCAAAAATCTTCCAGTGTTCCCATAAATTTGCTTCCGTGGAAAGGTACTCCTTGCTCAATAAGAAGACGATGAAGTTTTGATGAAGCGCCCCGATCCAGCTGTCTCATATGGATACCATGAATATGCCGTCAGTTTAGCCCACTCTCAATTCCTAATTTTTTCGCAACAGACCTTGGGAAAGGTGATGCCCTAATCCAGTCTCTAAAAGATCTTTCCAATCCAATCCAAACGGATCAAGTTCCCACATTGTATTAAAACATACCCATACAATGTTGGATTTCCACCTGCCAGCCCTATCGGATCCTGTTGCGTATACTGACCAAGACTTGGATCATAGTAGCGGAAACGATTATAATACAGACCGATTTTCTTCTTATCCTCATACTGCCCCTGGAAACGAGATGGAATAAAATTCTTTTTCACCTGTTTTGCACCCCCATAGAAGATCTAGAACCAAAATACAATTACATAAATAATTTTTACTTTAGTCCAATAAGAACCTAACCTTTTACATGTCTCTCATGGAAAGTAATCCAACTATCCTTGCTTTTTAATGAATTAAATAAAGCTGTTTTCTGTAATGCTACATATATTGCCACTGCTCTCGCTTGACAATTAATTGACTTTTGTGGATTAAATTCTATGTCTGTAAACCACTGATATTCAGATATATTCAAGTCATAGCCAAAATTTTTATTAAAGCAGAAATATATATATAATCATAAAATGCTGTTTTGGGCTCTAACGTCCATATTTCATCATTTCTCACAAATCCCACCAACTTTCCAGAATTACAGTGTCGTTCATCTCTCTTTGCCTGTTTCGGAGACACGTTTAACAAATCTAAATATGGTCCCCATTCTCATATTGCTTTGCTGCTTGAAAAACATTTTCCAAAAATACCATCTAATTCCAAAGAAAATGCTCCTATCTCTTTCCAACCCGTACCTCACTCTTGCTTGACACTTCCAATGCCTTTTCATGTTTCATTTCATAGATAGACTGATGTAACGCTCTAATATTTTTTGTTTTTGTGTTATCGAAAATCCTCCACTCCACATAAAATCAAAATTTTCACATATAACAACATCATCTTGAACACTCCATGCAGGGCGTTTTGCCATATTGATAACCTCCTTTTTCATAAATAATCTCTCGGTATCTCCAAGCCACTAAACATAAGGCTTTCAGATTCCATTTTATTAAAATCCCCACTTTTATCAAAACACTTGATAAACAGCCTCAAAATGCGGCGCATTGCGCCTGTTTAATCAGAAAGCATATTTGTTCTAGCACAGCCGGTAAATTTTTGATTGAAGGCGATTTTATTGTCAGATAATTACATCTGTCATTTTAACTATCAAAACTTTCTTTTTGAAAATCTCTGTAAATATTATCCTGATCCAGATGCCATTTCCAGCGACACCTAAGACCTCATTGACCGTTTTAGGAACTTGGATTTTTCATACACAGATGAACTGATACTGAATAAATATTCCAAGTATGGTCCTGCCCTAAGAACTCCTTCCTGTATGCAGCATTCTTATCTTCTTTCCATTGATTTTAAAATTACATCTTTGACTGACTGGATTGTACAGCTTAAAATCTATCCGTTATCCCTGTCTGCAAAACTGGAAGAAAAATGAATCATGATGGTGTTGAAATTTCGAAAACAAGAATCAAGTTATGATGACCGTTGGCAAGCTACAAATATGGCTGTTCCTGTGAATCCCCATGTTCTGATTCAAAGTACGAAAGAACCGTCCATCTGGCTATGAAAGCCAATCCACGTCTTATAAATATACCGCCGCGTGGCAACGTAAAAGAAAAAAATACAATGCAAGAACTTCTGCTGAACGCTCGAATAAGCGTGAGAAAATAGACTTCAAATTAGAAAGCGGCAGACACCGCTCTACTAAGATGTGGTACTGCCGCCTCTATCACATCCTGATGTTACAGCATCTGGATGCATGGAATCTGCCATTTGAATTCCCCTCAGAAAGTTGATTTTGAATGTAGCATAATCCTATAGATATCATACCTTATTTTTCGGTATAACAACAGTACTATGTCTATTTCTTGTACTCTTATTTTCAATTTCGGATAATATTTACTTGTCAAACTTCAATGCCAGAGTTTCGCTGGCATAATCAATCAGAATTCGGAGACATCATATAATGTATTTTTTATCAGTTTTACTTTTTTAAAATAGTTTCTACATTCACTCAAGTCCAACTATAAGATTAGCTATTTTATTCATCAAAAAGCTCTAATGCTTGTTCCTGTAATTTCATTCCAATATCCTCAAGCTCTCTCAGCTCTTTTTCACTAAAACCACTATTAAAGCAAAACGCACCAAAAATATCGACCATTGCCATCGCTAATTTTTTAGGTACTAATGACTTTCCTTTGTAATACTCTATTGCAAAGGAAAGTGCTTCTTGCACTTGTCCTAGCATTTCCCTGTCCAATTCTCGAAATGCTCTTAATTTCACTGGAACAGATTCCTCACTTACCAATCCAGTATATATAGTCTCTATAGCCTGCTCTATATCCATAAAAATACTCCTTTAGAAATCTCTATAATCACACTCTTCAATAACTTCAACCATTTTATATACTTATAAAATATAGTAACTCACTCTTCTATTTCTTATAAATTCATAAAACAATTACCTCTTTTTATAAGAATTTAACCATAATCAAATTTCCACATACTCTTCTTTTTTACTTTGTAAACTTCTCTAATATTTCATACTAAAAATACATTCAATAATATATTTTCAGTTAACCTGGACACGTTATTGTCAACTTATTTGCAGGTACTCTTCCTTCAACTAATACCTCTTTAGACGAAACAGCATTTGAATATGGTCTTCCTCTCTTCAATCCCGCTGCACGTGCCTTTTCTGGAGTAGAAATATCTATAATGTTTTTATTCCCTAAAACATCTGGAATAACATCATCCGTATCAAACATAACTATCCTTTGCCCTGGTTCATTCCATTTTTCAATTACCTTAGGATCTGTTGTCGTTGATATAAATTGTGCGCCATTATGTCTGCTTCCATTCATAAGATGTCCCGCAATACTCATATTTCTTCCTGGTAATTTAGCTGATAAACCATCAGATACAACTTCGTCAGGACGTAAATTTCTCCAAACTTTAAAAAGTCCCAATAAATCCAGTTCAATATTTGTATCATAAACATATCCATACAGAGTTGGATTACCACCTGCCAATCCAATCGGATCCTGCTGCGTATACTGTCCCTGCTGCGAATCATAGTACCTGAATCGGTTATAGTACAGCTCGGTTTCTTCATCCTCATACTGCCCCTGGAAACGAAATGGAATAAAATTCTTTTTACCTAATGCTTCCTCCGTTTTTACACGCCCATAGATATCCAGATTTCTTTCCCAAACCTTCTTTCCCTCTTCATCATAGGCTTCCACTGGAGTTCCCAGATAGTCACTTATAATACTGTAATTCCCATCCTTAGTGATTTTTCCTCTGGGAATAAAGTCATCCTGAAATACCCATGTAATCAGATTATCCGGTATATTTTCTCCCTGCCCTGCTTCTTTTTTGCAATCCATAAAAAACCTCCATTTTGCTGGATGTTAGATCATCCCAAAATATTTGAATGCTTCTCGGATTGCTTTCTCTTTTTCCGGCGGGCATTGTGGCTGTCTGGACTCCTCGGACTTCGGCAGATTGTAGTCTTTTCCTACTTCAATCCCACATTTCCGTTTGATCTGTGAGATATAGAGGTTGGACACCTTTAACCCGGTGTGCTCCAAAACATACTCCTTGATCTGCGGATAAGTTGCCCCATCCTGAAATTCAGACATATCCATATCTTCCAAAGAGAATTCAACCCGAATCTTTTTCGAGTCAACCTCACCCTTGGAAAGCAAAACTACCGTCTCGACATGCATATCACATGAGAACATATCCCCACAAACTCATGGAAATATGGTCATTATTTATGTAATACTAACACTGCTCGTGTAGCCCTTTTCCCACAAAATCATATCCGTTATGCTTTATGCTCTACCCTGCCACAAAATTTTAATCATCTCAAACAGTACAAATTCTATGCCACTTGATATTGTTTTAAAAAATCAATTAAACATTGTGGCGTATCAGCATAATCTGCCAAAGCCGATAATATATTAATATTAGGATCAATATGCACAGATGTATATTTTTGGGAAAAATATCCTCCCGTTTTATTCTTTGCTTTCAATGAGTCAATTATCTTTTTTAAAAACTCTATTTCAAACTTTCCTCTGAACAACTTTCCCATGCCGCCTTGTTTAAAATATTCTATTTTTTTTTCAATTTCACATTCTTCCATTTTTTTTGAATCTGGAAATAATTCTTCTATTTTTTCACGATTTATTTCCCCCTTAGAAACAATACTATCAATAGCTATCTCTGAAAACAATTTAGATATTTTAAAATCAGATAACACTATTTTATGGTTTTCTTCTATTCCTTCTTCGTGTAACCTTTGACATGCTAGCCACGAATTTATATAAATAGTTGAATTGTGAAATTCTTGCTGTCTTTTGGAATAGTCAGAACAACATTTTGAAAAATCTTTTTCTGTTGTATTAATCCCAAACTCTCTATTTAACATCTTTGAAAAAGCTTTTTCACTGGTATAAAAATTTTCTATAGAATAGCACGGGGTTTGATATAATAAAGAATTATTATATTTTGTTGTATCATAATCACTATCAACAAAAAAAGCCTTTGCAGTATAAATTTCGTCTCTATTTTTTTCAACAAGATTTAACGCTTTCAATACCCCTTTTTTTCCACCACAATTATAATGAATTATTTTTGTATATTCATAGCCACTGTACTTTTCTATTCGTGGGAAATAGTATTTTGCATCTTCTCCCTCAAAAAAACAAAATAAATAGTCTCTATATTTCTTTTTCTCTTGGCAATACCGCGAAAAAGCCACCACACCTTTGTTTCTTGCATCTTTAACCTTTTGTATATCCATTTTTTCTCCCTCACTCATTCTCAGACAAACAATTTCCCATATCCTTTGCCAAATCGTCAAATTCATTATCAAATATGAAAGGAGAATGTGTTACGGCTATTAATGTTGAACATTTTCCAGAATTAACGACATCTGGAAGAAACATGTTCTGCCATTTTATAGACAATGATAATTCGGGTTCATCAAACAAAATAATGCACTTTTCTATATTTTCGATATATAATTTTGAAAATACGGAAATGATTTGTTTCTCGCCTGATGATAAGTTTTGAATACCAATCGGCTTTTTGGCTTTATCCTTGTATATCCCTAATTCTACATTGGTTTCATCATATATATATTTCTTACCGTTTAAATAATTATTACATATTGAACAAAATGTTTTTACCCTTTCGTCATACATATTTTGTCTTTCATAGCTATCTATTAGATTCTTAATAAGATTTAATAGATACCTATTTTCACGATTATAAATATCAGAGTTATCTACCAATTCAATAATTCTTTGTTTATCCCGTTCCTCAATTTGGTCTCCTATTCTCGCCAATGCAATAATCAACTTATTCTGTTCAATTTTATAGTTTTCAAAATCAGACAATTCACCATTTAGATATTGCTTTAAAAGAACACCCGTCATTTTAGCGAATCCTGTAATTGCAACCGACTTTATTGTTTGCAAAAGCGTTTCTATGTTTTTCTCTACATCTGTCATTCCAAATTGTATGAGTCTGCTTTTCACACGATCTTTTTCAATATCTATGCCTAAATTAGACATATCTTCTTCTATTCTTCTATATGTAGGAAAGTACAAAATTTCCTCGTCAATTTTTTCTTCTACTTTTTTCTTAAATTCAATCACATTATTAAAATCTGCTTTTGTTATGTTATTCTTCCGATATCGTTGTAAAATATAACGTTCTAGCTCCCGACGAGCCATTGTAGGTGGCATTCCAAATATATCACTTACTTTAAAATAGTACTTCTTTAACTCATCCTCATTAGAACCTTCCTCAATTAGTTTGTTTATGTTTTCTAATTCCTTTATTGAAAATAAACTTTCAAATCGTACTCTACGCCTTCTGTATGGAGAATTATCATATATATAATCTTCTACATATGATGATATATCGTTATGGTTAATGCTAATCTTTTCACCGTCAATAAATGTTAATGAAATGGCATCGAAAATAATATTATTCAGTTTCTCAATATTTCCACTTAAAACATAATATAAGCAATTCAATATCGTTGTCTTTCCCATACCGTTTTCGCCTAAAAATATATTCACTTTTTCATCTAAAGGTAACCTAACATTAAACTGATTAAAAAGATTGTTAATTTCAAACAATTTTAACTTTGATTTCATGGCATTTCTCTCCATTTCATTATATCATTCTACTATATTAAAATGCTTCAACGCATCCTTTATGGCTTCCACTTTCTCCGCTGTCGGATGCTTCCTTGGCTGTTTCAATTCTTCTACCGCATTAGGAGCATCATACATCGGCAAGCCTAAATCTCTCTTTACCTCTGCGATATATGCAGTATGTACTTTGAAGCCGTATTTCGCTTCTATGTACTCCTTTATCATTTTGTAGGTCACTCGTTCTTTGGGCTTATAGCTTTCCGCTCTTTTAGCAATATTATCAAGTGGAACTTTTCCCTCACCCTCGCCAAACTCAACTTTTACGTTGATATGTCCGTCTGGCTTTTTGTGGGAAAGCAGTACAACAGTCTCCACATGTGTCGTGTTCCCAAACTGATCCACCGCCCTCACCTTGCAAAGCTCATATCCGCCCTCACAAAGCACCTTAAGATCCCTCGCTAACGTTGCCGAATCACAGCTTACATACACGATCCGCTCCGGCTGCATCTTAAGCATCGTCTCAAGACATACACCATCGCACCCCTTTCGCGGCGGATCGACCACGATCACATCCGGGTGCAGCATATCTGCATCTGTGTCTTTCTTTTTTTCATAAAATGCCGGCAGCACTTCCTCTGCTTTTCCTACAAAAAACTCAGCATTATTGATACCGTTGAGCGCCGCATTATTCTTCGCATCCTCGATTGCCTGTGGGATGATCTCCACCCCATAAACTTTTCCCGCTTTCTGTGCAAGAAAAAGTGAAATCGTGCCGATGCCGCAATATAGATCCCACACGGTCTCTTTTCCGGTCAGTCCCGCATAGTCGAGCGCAAGGCTGTAGAGTTTTTCCGTCTGGACAGGATTGACCTGATAAAATGACTGCGGTGAAATATGGTATGCGACCGCTGTATCAGTCAGTGAAAAATCCTTCGTATCGCGTAGATGGATCATATCGGTAATGTATGGATCGCCCCAGATACATTTCGTCACATCCCCGAGGATCACATTTGTTTTCTTCGTATTCTGATTGATGGAAATGCTCTTCATTCCCTCGATGGCTGTCAATCTGTCGATCAGTTTTTCCACTTTAGGAAGACTATTTCCGTTGATAATCACACAGACCATAAGCTCTTTTGTGGTAAACCCATAGCGGATCAGGACATGACGAACCAGCCCCTTACCTGTATTTTCATCGTAAGATGCCACATGACATTCTTTCATATAAGAAAGGACTTCATTTAAAATAATCTGATTTTCCTCCACACCCAGTTTACAGTCATTGACCGGGATAATACTGTGGGTACGCGCTGCATAAAAACCGGCAACCGGATTCCCATCTTTATCCGCACCGATCGGAAACTGTGCCTTGTTCCGGTAGCGGTATGGTTCTTTCATCCCCACGACAGGAAGCATGATTCGGTCGATCAATTCCGGCGCAAAACCGCCAATACGAATCAGATTTCCGCGCACTTTGTTCTGCTTAAATTCTAGCTGCTTTTCATAATTCAACGCCTGTATCTGACATCCGCCGCATCTCCTGTGAAGTTCACACTGTGGTGTCACACGAAATTTAGACGGCGATAAAATCTGCTCCACTCTCGCATAACCATAATTTTTCTTCATCTTTGTGATGCGGGCTTCGATCTCATCTCCAAGCACCGCATCTTTAACGAAAAGGTCATGCCATCGTATTTTCCGATTCCTTCGCCGTCCACGCCCATATCTTCGATTTTCAGTTCTATGATATCATTTTTCTGCATAATTATAATTTCCCGGAGCGTCTGATATTGCTCTCAAGCAGACGGTTGTACCCCTGCCATTCCTGATTATTTTCCGGCACGTTGTTAAAGATTTCGCGCACCGTCTCCATCTTTGCATCGATATTATCCGCAAAACTGAGTGCTAATGCCTCCGGCAGCGCCGGTTTTTTCGGTGAACCAAACTCTAACTCGCCATGATGTGCTAAAATACAGTGCTTTAACTCGCTTGCCAGTCCCTTTGGAAAATCCGGGATCGTGCGGATCCTGTCACCGACCATCTCGGTTCCGATAATAATATGTCCTAAGAGCTGACCATCATCCGTGTAATCATTTTCCGGGAATGTGTCCTCTAATTTCCGATATCATGGAAAATAGCTGCCGTGACAAAAGATCGCGGTTTAACATCGGATAACAGCCTGCAAAATAATCACAGTGCTTTGCCACACTTAAGCTGTGCTCAAGCAGACCACCGACAAATCCGTGGTGCACAGTCTTTGCAGCAGAGTGGAATTTAAAGCGTTTTTCAAAATCTGCATCTTCCACAAAAGCTCTCTAACTTCTTTAAATGCCCTTCTTTGATGCTCGCAATCAGGCCTTTTAACTCCTCATACATCTGGTCGATATCCTTATCGCTGACCGGAAGGTAATCTTTGGATCATACTCCCCTTCCTGCACCTTGCGGACACGCTTTACATTCAGCTGTAAATTGCCCTGAAAGCTGGTGATATCACCCATTACGGCTATGTAATCCAGTGAATCGAACTCGTCGATTCCAACAGAACCAGGCTCCCAGATCTTCGCATCCAGTGTGCCCGTTTTGTCCTGTAAGATCAATGTATCATAAGGTTTTCCTGCCTTTGTCAGCGCAGACTGTTTTACTTTACATAGATAGATTTCATTAATTCGCTCGCCCTCTCTGAGGCTCTCAATATACTTCATACTACTCCTTATTCCCTCTTTTATTTTCTAAAATTATTATGCCTGTATCCGCATTTCTGCTTCTAAAACGCATACCAGTGTCCACATTTCTGTTTCTGACATGCATGACCGCATCCGCATTTCTGCTTCTAAAACGCATACCGGTGTCCACATTTCTGTTTCTGACATGCATGGCCGCATCCGCATTTCTGCTTCTAAAATACATGCCTGTATCTGGTTCACATCTCTATGGCAGTACACTGACTTCTACCGTGCAGGTGATTTCCGTATAACCTTCCGGTCCCTGCCGCTCAATCTTCACTTCCACCGTATCTTCCGGCTTTAACGAAAGCAGTTTTTTCTCATAATTTTCTGCCGTAAGAATCTCATCCCCGTCAATCTCCGTAATGACATCCCCATTCTGAAGTCCCGCCGCCATTGCCGGTGAATCCATGCAGACATCTTTGATATAGGCGCCTTTTGGTATTTCATATTCACGTTCGATCGCCGCAGTAACCGTTGTCACTTCAAGCCCGATGTACGGAATATCCTGTCCGTTTGACAACATCTCAATCAATGCCTTTAATTCAGAAATAGAAATCGCTGTCAGCGTATTCTCATCGCCTGCACTACTGTATCCCTGCATCACGATCCCGATGATCTCACCATCCACATTGACAAGCGCACCGCTTCCATTGCTGCTTCCGACAATATCTGTCGTAAATACACTGTAATTATGATCTATCGTGGAAATACTATTTGTCGTAGATGTGATATTTCCGGTCAGTATCGAATAATTTGTTCCAAGCGGACTTCCGATTGCAATCGCAATCGTTCCCTGCGCAACGGTCAGTGAATTGCCAAGAACTGCAACCGTGATCGCATTCTTTGTACTTTCTGTAAGCTCCGAAGTCTTTACGCTCAACACGGCAATCCCTGTATTGCCATCGTATTTTTTCATCTCAGCTTTCACTGAAACATCATTAATAAATGTAACGTAGATCTCCTGGGCATCCGCAATCGCCTTGCGCTCCGTCAAAACCAGAAGTTCTCTGCTGTTCTCCGCTACAATGATTCCGGAGGCCTGACCTTTGCTCTCATACGGATTATTAAACCAGTCGGTGTCACTCTTTACGCCGGTTACAGTCACAATAGACTTATTGGCTTCTTTTCCAACGGCATATAACTTGTTCTGCAGCTTCTGAAAATCAGCAAGTTCAAGTTCCCGCAGGTCATTGTCCGGAACATTCTCTCCGGTCTGCTCTGTTTCCGTTTCACCCGTCTGTTCCTGCTGTGAGTTTCCCACTTCTCCATTTTCCTGCGATCCGTTGTTCTCCGCTGCCCCGTTTTCTCCCTGCTGCCCGTCGTTCTCTGTCTCCTGTGTATCCTTCTGTTCCGACGCTTCCTGTATATCGCCCTGACTTGGCTCCTCCGTTTCCGTGACATCATCTTGCGGAATCGTAACAACCGGCTTCTCCTCTGGGTAAAACCAGTTTGAAAACTCAGGCTGCAGTAAACTAAACACCAGCGCAGCCACCGCACCAAAAATTACGGCAAGCGCTACCGTAAACAATGCTTTTTTTACAAGACGTTTTTTATTCAACGGCTTCTCCTTGATCTGTTCATTAATAAAAGAAAAGCCACCCTTCTCTTTCTCCTGCATGATTTTCCCTTCCTTAACAAAAATGAAAACCGCACCTAGTTTATTATAGTTTGAAACACATACGCTTGCAACACTATTTTTTGCATTTCCGGCTTTCATTCCCCTAATTAATGGGATATAATGTGAATTAGCAATGAGCAGTGCCAAATGAGGGAAAAATAAAAAAAGACTGCTTGCAGGCTCTTTTTTGTTTTTTTCTCATTTGATAGGGCGAATGCCCGTCAGCCCGGAAAATCTCTGATTTTTCGGGCTGGCACTGCGGACTAAAGTCGAACACAACTCCCCGTCAACTCAACGCAACCTCTGATTTTTCGGGCTGGCACTGCGGACTAAAGTCGAACACAACTCCCCGTCAACTCAACGCAACCTCTGATTTTTCGGGCTGGCACTGCGGACTAAAGTCGAACACACATATCCGTCGGCATGCTGCCACTGCAAACTAAATTTTCAACCACAAGGAATTACAAATCATATGAATGAAAAAGTTTTAAAAACATTAGAATACAATAAAATCATCGCACGTCTCGCGGAGCACGCTTCCAGCGAGGACGCAAAAAAACGCTGTCTTACCCTCACACCAGGCACAGACATAAACGAAATCAACCTTTTACAGTTACAGACCAAAGATGCCCTAAACCGTCTCTTTAAAGGCGGGCGCATCTCTTTTTCCGGTGTACACGACATCCGAGACTCCCTGAAACGTTTAGAGATCGGTGCATCCTTAAGCATCACGGAACTGCTGCGCGTCTGCTCTCTCTTAGAGGCAGCAAAACGTTCAAAAGCATTTTCCCGCACCAGCATCGGACACACCGGACCGGACCGTCCTGCCGCAGCAGACGGGACAGACGAACTTCCGGTCGACTCACTGACCGGATTTTTCGATCAGATTGAGCCGCTCACACCGTTATGCGATGAGATCCGCCGCTGCATTTTATCGGAGGACGAGATCGCGGACGATGCCAGCAGTACGCTCCGCTCCATCCGCAAATCCATGCGTGGCATGAACGATAAGATCCGCGCACAGATGAACTCGATGATCAACAACACGACCACACGCAGCTATTTACAGGATGCTGTCATCACGATGCGCGACGGCCGCTACTGCCTGCCGGTCAAAGCCGAGGCAAAATCGCAGGTTCCCGGTATGGTGCACGACCAGTCCTCCTCCGGTTCCACGCTCTTTATCGAACCGCTCGCTGTCGTAAACTTAAACAACGAATACAAAGCGTTACTGATCAAAGAAAAAGAAGAGATCGAAGTCATCCTCGCAAACTTAAGCAACTTAACGGCAGGATACTCCATGCAGCTTCACACCGACTATAACGTACTCACGGAACTTGATTTTATTTTTGCAAAAGCAGCCTTCGCACAGACTTACAATGGTGTTGCCCCGACCTTCAACACAGATGGACGGATCAATATCAAAAAAGGCCGTCATCCACTGCTCGACGCAAAAAAAGTAGTGCCGATCGACGTGCGCCTCGGAGAAGATTTTACCCTGCTTATCATTACCGGTCCAAACACCGGTGGTAAAACCGTCTCCTTAAAAACAGTCGGCCTTCTGACATTGATGGGTCAGGCAGGACTTCACATCCCGGCTTCCGAGCGTTCGGAGCTTGGAATTTTTGAGGAAGTGTTTGCCGACATCGGAGATGAGCAGAGTATTGAGCAGTCTTTAAGTACATTCTCCTCCCACATGACAAACATCACCCGCATTTTAAGCCAGGTCAACGACCGCTCCCTCGTGCTTTTCGATGAACTCTGTGCCGGAACTGACCCGACGGAGGGTGCCGCACTTGCGATCTCCATTTTATCGAAATTAAAACTGTACGGTGCGCGTGTCATGGCAACCACTCATTACAGCGAATTGAAAGTATTTGCCCTGCAGACCTCCGGCGTAGAAAATGCCTGCTGTGAATTTGACGTGGAATCTTTAAGCCCAACTTACCGTCTTTTAATCGGTATTCCTGGAAAGAGTAATGCATTTGCGATTTCCACGAAACTCGGTCTTGGTGAAGATATCATCGAGGACGCTAAGGGACGGATCAGTGAAAATGACATGAATTTTGAGGATCTTTTAGCTGACCTTGAAAAGAGCCGTATCACGATTGAAAAAGAACAGCTTGAGATCAATCAGTATAAAGAGGAAATCCAGAAACTAAAAGAACAGCTCGAACAGAAACAGGAACGCTTAGACGCAAGCCGTGACAAGATCCTGCGCGAAGCAAATGAGCAGGCTTATAATATCATCAAAGAAGCCAAAGATCTTGCTGATGAAACGATCCGCAATTTCAATAAATACGGCACCGCACACGCTCCGGTCAGCGAAATGGAAAAAGAACGTACCAAACTGCGCGATAAGATGAACAACGCACAGAAAAAAATGTCTGACCAGAAAAAGAATGCTGCGCCGAACCATAAGATTCCAAAGAAACTCCGCGTTGGCGACCGCGTCAAAGTCATCAGCATGAACTTAAACGGAACCGTGCATTCCCTGCCAAACGCAAAGGGTGACCTTTATGTACAGATGGGAATTTTGCGCTCCCTTGTCAACATCAACGACCTGATCCTGTTAGAGGAAGAAACTTCTCCGACCAGCAAAAAATACGGCCGTACCGGTGCCGGCAAAATCAAAATGAGCAAGTCCGCATCCGTCTCCACAGAGATCAACCTGATCGGCAAGACCACCGACGAGGCGATCGCTCTTTTGGATAAATATTTAGATGATGCCTACCTTGCACATATTCCGTCTGTCCGCATCGTCCACGGCAAGGGAACCGGTGCACTGCGCAACGCCGTACAGGCACATTTAAAACGTTTAAAATATGTGAAATCATTCCACCTCGGAGAGTATGGCGAAGGTGATGCCGGCGTAACGATTGCCGAATTCAAAGACTGATTTCAGACAAAAAGTAATTTCAGTAAGACAGATTTTATCTGATCCCATGCACAAAGCACTGCCGAAGCAATACCATTTCGTCTGATTTACAAACAGAATAACAACTAACAGGAGGTAATTTTATGGCAGCAAAACAAAAAATACTGATCGTCGATGACGATAATAATATTGCAGAACTGATCTCTCTTTATCTTACGAAAGAGTGTTTTGATACAAAAATCGTAAATGACGGGGAGGAAGCCTTAAAAGCATTTGAGCAGTACAGCCCGAACCTGATTCTTCTTGATCTGATGCTTCCGGGCATCGACGGCTATCAGGTGTGCCGCGAGGTCCGTGCAAAAGCAAACGTGCCGATCATCATGCTCTCTGCAAAAGGCGAGATTTTTGATAAAGTACTCGGTCTTGAGCTTGGCGCAGACGACTATATCATGAAACCGTTCGATTCCAAAGAACTTGTTGCCCGCGTCAAAGCCGTTTTGCGCCGTTACCAGCCGGTCAAAATTGAAGAACCTGCTCCTGAATTAAAATGCGTAAAATACCCGGATCTGATCGTCAACTTATCCAACTACTCTGTTATTTATAAGGACAATCCGATCGACATGCCGCCAAAGGAATTAGAACTTTTATATTTCCTTGCATCCTCGCCGAACCAGGTATTTACCAGAGAACAGCTTCTCGATCACATCTGGGGTTACGAATACATTGGTGACACCCGCACCGTGGATGTCCATGTAAAACGTCTCCGTGAAAAATAAAGGACAATGACAGCTGGAGTCTCGACCGTCTGGGGCATTGGTTATAAATTTGAGGTTAAAAATATATGAAACGGACACTCTACCCCAAACTGCTCGGCGGCTATCTGATCTATGGACTGATCTGTTTTATTATTATTTCAACCTTTGGTTACCATATTACTTTTAACTTCTTAGAGCGCCGGGATGCCTCGACGCTCTATCGGGAGTCTGCGCTGATTTCCTCAATTATGCAGAGAATTATTTCAAACGTTCCACGACATTAGAGGAAATGAAAACACAGCTCTCTACTTTAAGCACTTACCTCCAGTGAGATCTGGATCATTGATAAGCAGGGACAGATTCTTTTAAATACAGCTTCTGCCACCTCTCCGTCAGAAAATGCAGAACCGGAAGTGATCCCTGATTTTGACGTGACTGATTTTGGAAATAAATATTACCGCACTGGAAACTTTTACGGTCATTTTGACACGGAAACTTTAAGTGTTTTTCGCCAATCACTGTAAATTATAAAGTACGCGGCTATGTGATCATACATAAACCGGTCAGCTCCATCGTCAATTTATCCAACCAGCTGACAAATCTATCCTACCAGACGTTTGCACTTTTATTTTGGCAGCCTTTGTCGTTTTAGCGCTTTTACCTGGATAGTCTATATCCCGATCCGCAAAATTGCGCAGGGTGCCAATGAATATGCCTCTGGAAATTTCGAGGCAAAGATCGATGTCCATTCCAACGATGAGATCGGTTATCTTGCCGCCTCGCTCAACTATATGGCAAATGAATTAAACACCCTTGAGGAGGATCAGCGAAAATTCGTATCCAATGTCTCACACGATTTCCGCTCCCCGCTGACCTCAATCAAGGGCTATGTGGAGGCAATGCTCGACGGAACGATCCCAGTGGAAATGCAGGATAAATATTTAAACATCATCCTGTTTGAGACGGAGCGCCTGAACAAATTAACGAAGAGCCTTCTGGAATTAAATAAATTCGGTTCACACGGTGTCATGCTCGATATCACAAGCTTTGATATCAATCATACGATCCGCATGACGGTACAGACTTTTGAGGGAACCTGCATGGAAAAGCATATCAGTTTCAACCTGATCTTAAGCGGCGAAACCCTGTTTGTCTCCGCTGATTTCAGCAAGATCCAGCAGGTACTTTATAACCTGATCGACAATGCGCTCAAATTCAGCCACGCAAACTCCGCAATCACGATCGAGACGACCGAAAAAAATGAGAAAGTCTTTGTTTCCGTCAAAGACACCGGAATCGGCATTCCAAAAGACAGCATCAAAAGATCTGGGATCGTTTCTACAAGACAGACCTCTCCCGCGGAAAAGACAAGAAGGGCACCGGACTTGGACTTTCCATTGTAAAGAAATCATCCAGGCACATGGAGAAAATATCAACTGTATCAGCACGGAAGGCGTTGGTACGGAGTTTATCTTTACGCTGCCGTTGGCAAAGAGCAGAAGGAGCATGCCTAGTGGCATGCTCCTCCTACTGCATAACAGAGTTGTTAAAATTCAACTTTCTCATTTTTCCTTATTTCATTAACATTGCTTTTGATATTCGGCACACAATCTTTCTAATAATTTAAAATCACAACTGTTATTTACAATACTTGGATTTACTTTATTTATGACTTTGGAGTAAGTTTGTTTTGCTTTATTTCTTATGCGAGTTTCATTCTCATTACAAAATTTCCACTCCAGATTTAACAAGATTTTATTAGGATCATCTGCTATTATTCTTTCATTTATACATTCATCCGGAACCGGAAACATATAATTAAACCGCAGTGACCCTTTCACTTTGTTATAGCGTTCAGATTCAATGTTTATCAATATATTATCCGGTTTTTGCATTTTGTAAGATGATACTGGAACATAATATTTATATTCATGAACATCCAAAACTACTCCACATGTAAACTTAGGCAAATTTCCTGGATATTCTATATTCGGAACCTTAGTAAAGTCCCTCTCGTTCATTTCTTCTTTTTGTAAGTATTTAACGTAATCTTTATCTATGTCGTAAAATGATAATGCCATTCTTCCTCCCCCAAAACAATATTGTCATACATCAACATAAACTGTCTCATTATTATAAACAATAAAAAAATGCACTTTGTGCGTTTCTCAAATTATCGCAGTACCTGTCAAATCTTCACGCCAACACTCGATTAATTTCCCTCATTACTCACATAAATAAGAGATGGCAAACTCCGCGAACATTCTCTTATCATGAATTAAACTAAATAAGAGATGGCAAGCCATCTCTTATTTATCCATTATAATTCGCTCTCAAAAGCGGCGAAGCACTCTAACATTATAATTCGCTCTTAAAAAGTGGCGAAGCACTCCAACATATATAATTCGCTCTCAAAAAGTGGCGAAGCACTCCAATATTATAGAATAACTATCTTTACAACAATTATTCTCTATGTTTATAGTACGATAAATTTCATTAATTGTCAATTACTTTTTGTACTACATCTTTATTTTACCTTCCTACTTCTTTTTCTTCCCTTTCGCCTCCGGCAGCTCCTCATACATCGCAACGAACAATCCCTGCAAAAACTCTTTATGACCCACAGATAGGAAAGTGCCGCTTTTACCGGCTTTACCAACAGCCTGTCATCATAGATACCACCAACGATTTTACCGCGGTAATAAATAATAAATTCGCCCATCATAGCCCGGTATGAGATTTCTTCCAACTCCGCTAACTGTCCTAATATAAATTGTAAATATTCCTTACTTGATGCCATATCCTACTGCTCCTTCCAAAATCCACCCTTATGGAAGTTTTCATTTCCTAACGGTATTGCCGTCAGTCGGAACATCACACATCCGTCCGGACACACGATATCATTCACATATCTGCTGCTTCCGCCAAGATTCTCAAGATCTCCGCCACTTCTAACCGCCTCCATGAGTGGATAAAGCATCATCATTGTTTTTGAGCAGATTCCCTGACCATCTTTATTGACCGGACATCCATAGGTGCAGGTATATTGATCCCCAACCTCTTCCCCATTTCTGCAATAATGTTCTGTGTGATCTCCCCGTAAAAACCCTGTAACTTCTATTTCAAATTCATATTCTTCATTGTACCATTTTTTCATAGCTGGTCTCCTTCTCTAAGTAATTTATTGCAACGGGGCAGCGAAAATCTCAAATTGGTATGCAGGCACATTTCTTATCCAACCCGCTTTTTATGTGCTTTCATTTTCTTCATCGCCCAATCATAATGACTGCTTGTATTACTGATAAAATAATTTCCAATACAGCTTCCGCCCACCCATGGATAATAAGTCCTGGTAAAAAGTTCTTCCTGTGAAAACGTATCTAATGCCTCCATCACTCTTTGTGTGAATCCTTAAACCGTTCGAGTGCCTCTTCTTCGGAAATATTCTGACAGCGCCGAAAGAATACCATATTCATATCACCATACGTTTTCCAGTTATATCCTTCCAGCAGGAATGGCTTATTGCTGCCGTTTTCACGGTTTTGACCCATTCTAAAAGCAGCAGATGCCACTCATTCAGATGCATCAGTACGTCTCTTAAATTTCTATCACGTCTCCAGTGTGCTTCCTTTTCTTTTCATCATCCAGAAAATCATACGGTGCACTTTTCTCCGCTTCTGTTCTCCGTTCAATCATAGAAAGCAGTTTCTCATAATTTGTGTTTGCAGCCTCTATTAACTCCTATTTATTTTTCGGTCTTGCCATTTTCAATCCCTCCATTTTAGCACGGCAGCTATATATCATGTTTAGCATAACATCTTTCAACACATATGAACAGACTTCGACCAGAAACTTCGTATGAAACAAATTTTCTTATTTTCATACAACGGCACAAAACAGCCTCGGCTTAGTGCAATTTTCCACTCAAAAAACTGAAAACCACCATTTGATATCCAAATCCACATACTCACACAAAGCCAGCCCAGTCTGCATCATCTGCAGCCTGGACTGGCTTTCTTCACGTTCTCATATTTGATAGTGATTAAACTAACTCAAGTAATACCTCTAAAGCGCCATCACCTTTACGCTGACCAATCTTTACGATTCTTGTGTAACCACCGTTACGGTCTGCATATTTCGGAGCGATCTCATCGAATAATTTAGCAACAAGATCAACTTCTTTGGTGTTTTCTTTCTTCCGGCAGCTTCAGTCGGAACTTCTTTTACGGTGTAGAGAACTTTTAACATCTCTCTACGAGCATGAAGACGGGATGGCTTATCTTTCTTGATAGTCTTCTCAACTTCATCGTATACAGTAACTTTCTTACCGTCTACAACTTCTTTTACTCTCTTACCGTCTTTATCTTTGCGGGCAACTTTTGCTTTTACAGTAACTTCTTCATAGTTGTCTTTCTCTTTTACTGCTAAAGCAATGATTCCCTCAGCGATTTTGCGAACCTCTTTTGCTTTTGCTTCTGTGGTAACGATCTTACCATTGTTTAATAATGCTGTTACCTGACCTCTTAATAAAGCTTTTCTCTGGCTAGAGGTTCTGCTTAATTTACGATACTTTGCCATTTTTAATATCCTCCATTTTGTGGAACATCCGGCCACGCGCTTTGGACTTACTTACCGGACGCCATATTCTTGTTTCGAGTGGTTCTGTGATACCGCACAGTGCCATTCCAAGTGCCACTCATGATCCGTGTGTCAGAATCTCGTCTGCCTCATCCCTCTGACTGTCTCTGACGCATTTCCTCGTCAGGCATATCAGAGCAACAAATGCATACACTCTGCACACCAGACATACTCCATGCCGCATGGTCTTACTGTTTCTGCCTGTATCGGGGAATGTAAAGCGCTCGCTTTACTCCTCTCCCTGGTTTAACTGAAGTCCTAACTCTTTTAATTTAGCAAGAACTTCCTCTAATGATTTACGTCCTAAGTTACGAACCTTCATCATATCTTCCGGTGTTCTGTTTGTCAGTTCTTCGACTGTGTTAATGCCGGCTCTCTTCAAACAGTTATAAGAACGAACGGAAAGCTCTAGTTCATCGATATTCATCTCAAGAACTTTTTCTTTTGCATTGTCCTCTTTCTCGATCATGACATCAGCCTGCTGAGCAGCTTCGGAAAGATCGATGAAAAGGCTTAAATGCTCACTTAAAACCTTAGCAGCTAAGCTGACTGCCTCGTCTGGCTCTAAGGTACCGTTTGTGTAAACGTCCAAAGTAAGCTTATCATAGTCTGTAATCTGACCAACACGGGTATTTTCAATTAAAAGATTTACTCTTTCTACCGGTGTATAGATAGAGTCGATAGCGATAACGCCGATCGGAATGTCCTCTGTCTTATTTTTGTCTGCACTTACATAGCCTCTGCCATTGGTAATGGTAAGCTCCATGTAAAGCTTGCAGTCAGGTCCGCCATTTAAATTGGCAATTACCAGATCCGGATTTAAAATCTGAATATCAGAATCAACCTGGATATCTGCTGCTGTGACTACACCTTCGCCCTCGAATTCAATGTAAGCAACTTTAGGTTCATTTGTAGAGCTGTTATTTCTGATGGCAAGATTTTTGATATTCATAATAATCTCAGTTACATCTTCCTTAACGCCAGGAATGGAACTGAATTCATGTAAAACACCGTCGATCTTAACCTGGCTGACAGCAGCACCCGGTAAAGAAGAAAGCATGATTCTTCTTAAAGAATTACCAAGTGTCGTACCATAGCCTCTTTCCAAAGGTTCTACAACAAACTTTCCGTACTTCTTGTCTTCTGAAATTTCTGCGATTTCAATTTTGTTTTTGAAAATCGAACACTACAAAGTCCCTCCTTCTCGGTAATTTGCTTAACTATTACTTAGAATATAACTCGACGATAAGCATCTCATCAACAGGAACGTCGATCTGCTCTCTGGAAGGTAATTCTTTTACAGTTCCCTGTAATTTCTCAGCGTCAACATCTAACCACTCCGGAACTAATCTTCCGCCGGTAACTTCAACGATGTCTTTCATTCTCTGAAGACCTTTGTTCTTCTCTTTGATCTCGATAACATCGCCAGCTTTTACTAAGTAAGAAGGAATGTTAACCTGTTTGCCATTTACTAAGATGAACTTGTGGTCAACGATCTGTCTTGCTTCTTTTCTTGTTCTAGCGAATCCCATACGGAATACTACGTTATCTAATCTGGACTCTAACATGGTCATTAAGTTTGTACCAGTCATGCCCTTCATCTGATCAGCTTCTCATAGTAGTTGTGGAAAGGTTTTCCAGAACACCATAGATGAATTTAGCTTTCTGTTTTCTCTTAACTGAAGTCCGTACTCGGAAACTTTCTTATTTGCTCTCTTTAACTCTGTTGGATTTTTTATCATATCCAAGGTAACTTGGCTCTAAACCAAGTGATCTACATCTTTTCAGAACAGGAACTTTATTTACTGCCATCTTCGTCTTTCCCTCCTAATTAAACTCTTCTGCGTTTTGGTGGACGACATCCATTGTGAGGTACTGGAGTTACGTCTTTGATGCTGGTAACCTCAAGACCACATGCAGAAAGTGCACGGATCGCTGCTTCTCTTCCTGAACCCGGTCCTTTAACCATAACATCTACGGTCTTTAATCCGTGGATTAAAGCTGCTTTTGTAGCTGTCTCAGCTGCCATCTGTGCAGCATATGGAGTAGATTTCTTTGAACCTCTAAATCCAAGACCACCGGCACTTGCCCATGATAAAGCATTACCTTCAGCATCTGTGATAGTTACGATTGTATTGTTAAAGATGACTGAATATGTGCCTGTCCGCGTTCAACGTTTTTCTTTACACGCTTTTTGTCACTTTTTGTAACTTTAGCCATATCTAAACTAACCTACTTTCTCTAAAATATAAAATATCGACTGATACGAATGATTTCTTTTACCGCTGTACGCAATGCGTACCTCAGGAAACTTTATTTTTTCTTATTTGCAACGGTGCGCTTTGGACCCTTACGTGTTCTAGCGTTTGTCTTTGTCTTCTGTCCACGAACCGGAAGACCTTTTCTGTGACGGATTCCACGATAGCATCCGATCTCCTGAAGTCTCTTGATGTTGAAAGCGATCTCTCTTCTTAAATCACCTTCTACTAACTGAGTCTCATCGATTACTGCGCTGATTCTCTTTACTTCATCGTCTGTTAAATCTCTGACACGAGTATCAGGATTTACGTTTGCTGCTGCAAGGATACGGCTAGAGCTTGTTCTACCAATTCCGTAGATGTATGTCAAACCGATTTCGATGCGTTTTTCTCTTGGTAAATCTACACCTGCAATACGAGCCATGTGCTTTTTAACCTCCATTAATTCATCCGATGCATTTTGCACCTGTTATATTGTTTCATTTTTCAAATCACCTGACGCTGTGACTTTATTTCAGAAATCATCTGAGACAGCTCCGTTGTCAGCGGCCTGAAATGTGTGTCCCATCCGTCTTTCTTCTTATTTGGATATGTCCTTTCTATGTCCTCGGTATGTAGACATAAAAAAGCAGCTATCCCGGCTGTTTGATTATGATAACAGTGTGAACAACCCTACCAGGCGTTCCACTGCAGCCGCACATAATTTGGCGGGTTTTAGCTCATTAAAAATGCGCATATTACCCCATTCGCACAAATAAGACAAGAACTGAATCAGCCCTGTCTCTGTTTGTGTTTCGGATTCTCACAGATAATTCTGATGCTTCCTTTTCTCTTGATGACTTTGCATTTTTCGCAAATAGGTTTAACTGATGATCTTACCTTCACAGCAAATCCTCCTTTCTTAACAAGGCTCTTTTCTGTGCTGTTGCAGCAAAATGCGCACGCACAAAAAGGCACTATCCAAAAGTGTCCGTTTAGCATTATAGCACGGACACTGTTTAGAAGTCAACTATTTTTTTGAATAAGATCTTTCATAAAAATCTTATTTGTCTCTCCAGATGATTCTTCCCTTTGTCAGGTCATATGGAGACATCTCGATGGTAACTTTATCACCCGGTAAAATACGAATAAAGTTCATACGAAGTTTTCCGCTGATAGTTGCTAAAATCTGATGTCCATTCTCTAACTCCACCTTGAAAAATGCATTCGGGAGTTTCTCAACAACGGTTCCTTCTACTTCAATTACGTCTGCTTTTGACATTGAATAAATCCTCCTGTTTTATGATTCCTGTCTGCCCTCATTCATTTGGCAGTACTGTTTGATTGCTCTTTTTACTGTAAGATCTGATAAGTTTTCTTCCAAAATCTCCGTAACTTCTATCGGTAGATTTTTGATAATCTGAATATGCTTTGCATTTTTTTTCTTTGGCATATCCAGGGTACGGGTCGTTCCGTTTACCAGATATACAAATTTTTCATCTTTTTCTTTGATAAGATAAATCTGATTTTTGTCGTGTCCCGACTTGGATCTTGCAAATTCCATTTCTGAAATATCCTCCGGTTCTTTTCTATATGCTTTACAGAATTGGATCATTACTCCAGATTCCTTCGGCGATCTCAGAATCCGTAAGTGATAATATCTCCGGTTTTCCTTCCCGAATCAGGATGGTATTTTCATAATGAGCCGACAGATCCATATCCTGTGTGACGACCGTCCAGTCATCATCCATCCATACGACTCTTTCTGTTCCCAGATTTATCATCGGTTCCACCGCTAATGTCATTCCGGCTCTCAGCTTAATGCCCCTGCGGAATTTGCGGTAATTTGGGATCTCCGGATCCTCATGCATATGTGTACCGATTCCGTGTCCACATAAATCCCGTACCACACCATAGCCAAAACTCTCGGCATAATCACCGATTGCACCGGAAATATCATGCAGATGATTTCCTGCCACCGCATATTTCATTCCTTCAAAAAAGCTCTGTCTGGTACGTTCGATCAGAAGTCTTGCATCCTCAGTAATCTCACCTACACCATGTGTTCTTGCGGCATCTGACTGATACCCCTTATAAATCACGCCGGTATCAAGACTCACAATATCTCCCTCTTCAATGATTCTGTCTTTGCGCGGAATCCCGTGTACAACTTCTTCATTGATGGAGACACAGACGGATGCCGGATATCCCTGATAATTCTTAAAAGATGGTTCGCATCCAAAACTCCGAATCATTTCCTCCCCAATCCTGTCAATATCAAGTGTCGACATTCCGGGTTTTAATTCTTTTTTTAATCCCTCATGCACCTTTGCAAGGATTTTTCCTGCCTGGCGCATCAGTTCTATTTCCTGGGAAGATTTTATTGTTACAGCCATTACTCCGGTTCCTCTACTCGCCTAAAATCGCAACGATATCTGCAAATACCTTTTCCATCGGCTGCGTACCGTCAACTGTTTTTAAGATACTCTGTTTTTTGTAATAATCGATCAATGGCTGGGTCTGCTCATGATATACGGTAAGTCTCTTCTGAACGGTCTCCGGTTTATCATCATCTCTTAAGACAACCGGCTGTCCGCATCTGTCGCAGATTCCCTCCACCTTTGTCGGAATGGAAACAATGTGGTATGTAGCACCACAGTTTAAACAAGCACGTCTTCCGCTCATACGGTTTACGATGTTCTCATCCGGTACATCTACATCAATCGCATAATCCATTTTTTCATTGATCTTCTCAAGTGCAGCTGTAAGTGCTTCTGCCTGTGGAATGGTCCTTGGAAAACCATCAAGTACAAATCCATTCTCACAGTCATCCTGTTTGATTCTGTCCATAACAAGATCGCAGGTCAGCTCATCCGGCACTAATAAGCCCTGATCCATATACTGTTTTGCTTTATTTCCAAGTTCGGTTCCGTTTTTGATGTTCGCACGGAAAATATCTCCTGTTGAGATATGCGGAATATGATATTTATCAGCAATCTGTTTTGCCTGTGTTCCTTTTCCTGCTCCCGGAGCTCCTAACATGATAATCTTCATAAAATTCTCCCTTCCTGCGTTGTTTTTTGCGCATCTCAAGCTTTGTGCGTAAGCACTAATCTTGCGTGTGAAAAATCTTATTTTTCACAGCAATACCTCCATTGTCCAAAATACCTTCATCATACAAATATCGCTGAATAGGAAAGTAACGCTGAACTTAAAAAGCCCAGCGTTGCTCCTTTGCCAATCTGACAGCATGCTGTCAGATTAATCATTTAAAAATCCCTTATAGTAACGAACACGCATCTGTGATTCGATCTGTTTTAATGTCTCAATGACAACACCTACGATAATGATGATAGATGTTCCACCGAACGATACATCTGCACCGAACACTCCGTTGAAGAAGATTGGAACAAATGCGATAAATGCAAGTGCTACTGCTCCTATAAATACGATGTAATTTAACATCCGGTTCAGATAATCACTGGTTGGTTTACCAGGTCTGATACCCGGAATAAATCCGCCGGCTTTCTTCATATTATTAGCAATCTCTAATGGATTGAATGTAATTGAAGTATAGAAGTAAGCGAAAGCAATGATGAGTACGATATATACCACCAGTCCGATGGAATAAACCGGCTCTTTTGGATTGCACCAGTTTGACTGGGACATTCCTTTTAAAATCTTGCTTCCGATACCGGTTCCGTTTCCTTTTCCAAGAAGACTTGCAATGATAACCGGTGTCTGCAACAGAGACTGTGCAAAGATAACCGGGATAACGCCGCCGGTATTAACCTTTAATGGGATATATGTTGACTGTCCGCCAACCTGTTTTCTTCCCTGAATCTTTTTGGAATACTGAACCGGAATTCTTCTCTCACCGCCCTGTAAGAATACGACAAATACGACCATTGCAACAATAATTGCAATAATGATCACTGCCGCAAGAATTCCCTTCGGTATGGATTTTCCTGTGATGAACTGCTGATACAGTGTACCCATATCATTTGGAACACGGGAGATGATGTTAATGGTAAGTACGATAGAGATACCATTTCCAACACCTTTTTCTGTAATACGTTCACCGATCCACATTAATACTGCTGATCCTGCAGTTAATGTGAAGATAACCATAATAATTGTAAGAATACCATCACTCTGCAGCATCTGACCTCTCTTAAAGCTGATTGCCATTGCAATCGCCTCGATCAAGGCAAGAGCTACCGTAAGATATCTGGTAATCTCTGCAATCTTTTTACGTCCTTCTTCTCCGTCACGCTGCATCTCTTCCAATTTTGGAATTGCGATAGTGAGAAGCTGCATAATAATGGATGAAGTAATATACGGTGTAATGTTCAATGCAAAGATTGACATGTTATAGAATGATCCACCGGTAATTGCATCAAAAATCCCATTCCATCTGCGGTCTGACTTGCAAACCAGTTTGAAAACAGTTCATTGTTAACACCAGGAATCGGAAGCTGGCTTCCGATCCTGATTACAACTAACATGAGAAATGTAAAAATAATTCTGTTTCGAATATCTTTAATCTTGAATGCATTACGGAGTGTTTCCAGCATTAGATCACCTCTGCTTTTCCACCAAGAGCCTCAATTTTTTTTTGCAGCTGCGCTGAATGCATTTGCCTGAACGGTGAGTTTCTTAGTAAGTTCGCCATTACCCAGAATCTTAACTCCATCTCTAGGATTCTTAACGATACCAGCCTCGATTAATGTTTCTACTGAAACAACGGAATCGTTCTCAAATGCCTCAAGAGCGGAAAGGTTGATTCCGATGATTGTCTTAGAGTTTCTGCATTTGAAACCTCTCTTTGGCAATCTTCTGTATAACGGCATCTGACCACCTTCAAAACCTGGTCTAGGAGCTCCGGAACGAGCTTTCTGTCCCTTGTGTCCCTTACCAGCAGTCTTACCGTTTCCTGAACCGTGTCCACGTCCTCTTCTGAAATTATCGCTATGTGCAGAACCTGCTGCTGCCTGTAAATTGGATAAGTCCATTACTGACACCTCCTTATCTTATTATTAGATCTCTTCTACCTTTACATAAGGTGCTACTTTACGAAGTGCACCTGCTGTTGCTGCATTATCCGGCAGCTCAACAGTTTTATATAACTTATTCAGTCCAAGTGCTTCGATTGTTTTTTTGTTCTTTGGAACAGCACCGATTGTAGATTTTACAAGTGTTACTTTTAATTTCTTATCTGCCATCTTAAAACTCCTCCTTAACCTACAATCTCTTCAACTGATTTTCCACGAAGTTTTGCAACTTCTTCCGGGGATTTTAACTGACTTAAAGCATTGATTGTTGCAAGAACAACGTTCTGCTTGTTGTTAGATCCTAGAGATTTTGTACGGATATTTTTAATACCAGCCAGCTCACATACGTTACGAGCAGGACCACCGGCGATGATACCAGTACCTTCTGGAGATTTCTTTAATAATACAGATGCACCTGTATGTTTTCCGGTAACATCATGTGTAACACTGCCAACCTCATCTAATTTTACAGTGATGAGTTTCTTCATAGCATCTTCTTTTCCTTTGCGGATTGCTTCCGGAATCTCGGATGCTTTTCCTAAGCCAGCACCAACATGGCCATTGCCGTCGCCGACAACAACTAAAGCTGTAAAACGGAAGTTACGTCCACCTTTAACAACTTTTGTTACACGTTTAATTGATACCACTTTTTCGTTTAATTCTAATTGACTAGCATCAATGATTTCACGTTTCATGTTTTGCGTTTCCTCCTATTAAAAGTCTAAACCAGCTTCTCTTGCTGCTTCGGCTAATGCCTTTACCTTACCTGCATATATAAAACCGCCTCTATCAAAGACAACCGTTGAAATACCCTTGTCTAAAGCTTTCTTTGCAATAACAGTACCAAGCTTAGCTGCTGCTTCGACGTTATTGGTCTTCTCTAACTCTGCTTTTACATCCTTATCAAGTGTAGATGCAGAAACAAGTGTATTTCCAACTGTATCGTCAATAATCTGAGCGTACATATGATTATTACTTCTGAAAACAGCCAGACGTGGTCTCATCGCTGTACCTGCAAGATGATGACGCATTCTTCTATGTTTGTTTTCGCGAACTGCTGTTCTTGATTTCTTACTAACCATTTTTCGTCACTCCTTTAATTATTTCTTACCAGTCTTACCAACTTTACGTCTAATAACTTCATCAGCATATTTGATACCTTTTCCTTTGTAAGGCTCAGGTCTTCTCTTATCTCTGATTTCAGCTGCGTATTGGCCAACTTTTTCTTTATCGATACCAGATACAATGATTTTATTTCCATCAACTTTGGACTCAAGTCCTTCCGGATCTTCCATCTCAACCGGATGAGAATATCCTAAGTTCAGTGTGAGCACTTTACCAGCTTTAGAAGCTCTGTAACCAACACCGTTAACCTCGAGTTCCTTGGTATATCCATTGGTAACACCAACAACCATGTTGTTGATCAGTGTTCTTGTTAATCCGTGTAAGGATTTCATTTTTTTCAAATCGTTAGGTCTTGTAACGATGATCTCGTCACCCTCTAATTTGATGTCCATCTCAGATGGAAGGGTTCTTTCCAGAGTTCCCTTAGGACCTTTTACAGTCACATGATTATTTTCTGCAATATCCACTGTAACACCAGCCGGAACTGCGATTGGCATTCTTCCTATACGTGACATGCCCGTACCTCCTAAAATTTTTTTCGACCATAGATCTTATGACCTGCGATCGTGAATGTATAATTGCGGCTTGCGCCGTAGTTACCTGATTCTTTAAGAACCTTCTCTCCCCGGTTGCGATAACCCGGAAGAATCGGAAGCTTAAATACTTCCGAAAAAACCGAAGATTCTTTTAATTTTGTCCGTCGAATGGCGGGCAAAATTTACCATACGAATGCTAATACTTCGCCGCCAACCTGAAGCTTTCTAGCCTCTTTATCAGTTACGATACCCTGGTTGGTAGAAAGGATTGCGATTCCTAAACCGCCAAGTACTCTTGGAAGCTCATCCTTGCCTGCGTATACACGAAGACCCGGTTTTGAGATTCTCTTAAGTCCTGTGATGATCTTCTCATTCTTATCTGCACCATATTTTAATGTGATGCGGATTGTTTTGAAGTTACCATCTTCAACGATATCATATTTTGCGATATATCCTTCATCTACAAGAATATCTGCGATTGCGATTTTCATTTTAGATGCCGGAACATCAACTGTATCATGTTTAGCAGTATTTGCATTACGGATTCTTGTAAGCATATCTGCGATTGGATCACTTGTTGTCATGATGTATATTTCCTCCTTTATTAAGTTACTGCGCCGCACATAGCGGACACAGCCGTCTGATTACCAGCTTGCTTTCTTAACGCCTGGTATCTGGCCTTTGTATGCTAATTCACGGAAACATACTCTGCAGATTCCGTATTTTCTTAAAACAGAATGTGGACGTCCACAAATTTTGCAACGTGTGTAAGCTCTGGTAGAGAACTTTGGTTTACGCTGCTGTTTTACTTTCATAGATGTTTTAGCCATTAAAATTCCCTCCTATTATTTGGCGAACGGCATATTGAACAATGTCAATAACTCACGAGCTTCTTCGTCTGTTTTTGCTGTGGTAACGAAAATGATATCCATACCACGAACTTTATCAACTTTATCATACTCGATCTCCGGGAAGATTAACTGCTCTTTGATACCAAGGGCATAGTTTCCACGGCCGTCAAATGCATTCGGGTTAACACCTCTGAAGTCACGTACACGCGGTAATGCAAGGTTGATTAAACGATCCATAAACTCGTACATCTTCTCGCCACGCAGTGTTGTCTTACAACCGATTGCCATTCCTTCTCTGATCTTGAAGTTTGCAATCGCGTTTTTAGCTTTGTAGGAACTGCTTTCTGACCTGTGATTGTCTCCATATCTTTGATTGCAGCTTCTAATAATTTTGCGTTCTCTTTGCTTCGCCAACGCCCATGTTTACAACGATCTTATCGAGCTTCGGCACTTCCATGATATTTTTATATCCAAATTTTTTGATCATAGCATCTACGATCTCATTCTGGTACTGTTCTTTAAGTCTGCTCAACTGTTTTGCCTCCTCTCTTCAATTAATCGATCACTTCGCCTGTTTTCTTTGCGAAACGTACTTTTTTATCTCCATCCATCTTGAAACCTACGCGGGTAGCTGTTCCTTTGTGAAGATACATAACGTTTGAAATGTCAACAGGTCCCTCCTGATGGATGATACCACCCTGCTGATTAGCCATGCTTGGTTTTGCATGTTTTGTCACCATGTTGATACCCTCTACCAGAACGGTATTGTTCTTTGTATTTACAGCAATAACTTTGCCTTCTTTGTCTTTATCTTTACCAGCGATCACTTTGACCATATCGCCTTTTTTAATTTTCATGGTTGCCATATCCTGGTCCTCCTACAATACTTCCGGAGCTAAGGAAACAATTTTCATGAACTGTTTCTCACGAAGCTCTCTTGCTACTGGTCCAAAAATACGTGTTCCTCTTGGAGTTTTGTCATCTTTAATAATAACTGCTGCGTTTTCATCAAATTTGATATAAGAACCGTCTTTACGACGTGCGCCTTTTACTGAACGAACAACTACAGCTTTTACGACATCACCTTTTTAACAACACCGCCTGGTGTTGCCTCTTTGACCGTAGCAACTACTACATCACCAATATTCGCATATCTTCTAGTAGATCCACCCATAACACGAATAACGAGTAACTCTCTTGCTCCTGTGTTATCGGCTACCTTAAGTCTACTTTCCTGTTGTACCATGCTTGTAGCCTCCTTTAATTATTTTGCTCTTTCCATGATTTCTACAAGTCTCCATCTCTTATCTTTCGATAATGGTCTTGTCTCCATAACTTTTACTTTATCACCGATCTTACATTCGTTATTCTCGTCATGAGCTTTTAATTTGTATGTTTTCTTAACGATCTTGTTGTAAAGAGGATGTCTTACGTTATCCTGGATTGCAACAGTGATTGTTTTATCCATCTTGTCGCTTACAACAATACCAACACGTGTTTTTCTAAGATTTCTTTCTTCCACGACCGATTAATCTCCTTTCTGGAATCCTACTGCGCAACTTTTTCTTTCTCAGTAATGATTGTCTGAATTCTTGCAATATTCTTTCTTACTTCTTTGATTCTGCTTGTGTTGTCCAGCTGATTCGTTGCGTTCTGGAATCTCAAATTGAAAAGTTCTTTTTTAGCTTCTACTAACTGCGCATTTAAGTCTGTTACAGACTGGCCTTTTAATTCTTCTAAATATTTACTAGTTTTCATTTGATACACCGCCTTCTAAATCTGCACGTGAAACTACTTTACATTTGCAAGGTAATTTGTGTGTAGCAAGACGTAACGCTTCTTTCGCAACGTCTTCCGGAACACCGGAGATTTCAAATAATACACGACCTGGTTTCACAACGGCTACCCAGTACTCTGGAGCACCCTTTCCTTTACCCATACGAACACCCATAGGTTTATGAGTAATTGGTTTCTCTGGGAAAATTTTGATCCAAACTTTACCACCACGTTTGATATATCTTGTCATCGCAACACGGGCTGCCTCGATCTGGTTTGCTTTGATCCAGCATGGCTCAGTTGAAATAATACCATACTCACCATAAGTGATCGTATTACCTCTTGTAGCCTTTCCGCTCATAGAACCACGGAACTGTTTACGATGTTTTACTCTTTTTGGCATTAACATTACTGTACTCCTCCTTCCTTATTAGCTCTTGTCGGAAGTACCTCGCCTTTGTAGATCCAAACCTTAACACCAACTTTACCGTAGGTTGTATCTGCCTCAGCGAATCCATAATCAATATCAGCTCTTAATGTCTGAAGCGGAATAGTTCCCTCTGAATAGAACTCTGTACGAGCCATATCAGCACCGCCAAGACGTCCGGAACAGGATGTTTTGATTCCCTTTGCTCCTGATTTCATGGTTCTTCCCATGCAGGATTTCATTGCTCTACGGAAAGAAACACGGTTCTCTAACTGTAATGCAATGTTCTCAGCTACTAACTGAGCATCACGATCCGGTCTTTTAACTTCTTTGATATCAACAACTAATTTCTTATCTGTGAATTTCTGAACTTCGCCTTTGATCTTCTCGATCTCAGCTCCGCCTTTTCCGATTACTACACCCGGTTTAGCTGTGTAGATGATAACTTTCACACGGTCAGATGCTCTCTCGATCTCGATCTTAGAAACACCTGCTGCATATAATTTCTTTTTCAGATATGTTCTGATATTGTAATCTTCTACTAAGAAATCTGCAAAATCTGCTTCCGCATACCATTTAGAGTCCCAGTCTTTGATAACGCCGACTCTTAAGCCATGTGGATTAACTTTCTGTCCCATATTTGACCTCCTTATTTCTCGTCAAGCACGATTGTGATGTGGCTCATTCTCTTCTCGATTCTGTAAGCTCTACCCTGTGCTCTCGGTCTGATTCTCTTCATTGTCGGTCCTTTATTTGCGTAGCACTCTGCAACATAAAGGTTTTCTGCTTTCATTCCATTGTTGTTCTCAGCGTTTGCGATTGCTGACTCTAATAATTTCTTCACTAAGCTTGAAGCATATCTCGGATTGTATGTTACGATAGCTAATGCTGTCTGAACATCCTTTCCACGGATTGCGTCTAATACGAAACAAGCTTTCTGAACAGACACTCTTGCGTAAGATAACTTAGCGGAAGGTCTGGTATCTTTTACTTCATTTCTCTCTCTTTTAATCTGACTTCTATGTCCCTTAGCCATGGATGAAACCTCCTTTCAAATATCTTATCTAACGCCTGATTTCTTTTCGTCTTTTCCATGTCCTCTGTAAGTTCTTGTTGCAACGAACTCACCAAGTTTATGTCCAACCATATCCTCTGTTACATATACAGGTACATGTTTTCTTCCGTCATGAACAGCGATGGTATGACCAACGAACTGAGGGAAGATTGTAGAACGACGTGACCATGTCTTAATAACAGATTTGTCACCGGATGCATTCATAGCGTCTACTTTTTTCAGCAGGCTTGCATCAGCGAATGGTCCTTTTTTTAATGAACGAGCCATAATTTACCTCCTATTTTGTCAGTCCCCTTTACACACTGCCGTGTGTTTCCTCGGACTCCGAACATCTTGTTTATTATATCAGAGATTACCGGAAGAAGCAAGTAAAACTTCTCCCGGTTTTCCAATTTTTTATTATTTTTTTCAAAGACCGGAAGAAGCCGTCTCTTATCTCTCCCCGGATCACCGTTGTGAACCGGAAGAAACCGTCCTTGCTTCTTCCAAGCCTTAAAATAAGCGCCAGCTTATTTTAAGGCTTTTCCGTCTCTACGTCTTACGATCAGCTTGTTAGAAGATTTATTCTTCTTTCTAGTCTTAAGACCAAGAGCAGGTTTACCCCAAGGAGTACATGGGCCTGGACGTCCGATCGGAGCACGTCCTTCACCACCTCCGTGTGGATGGTCATTCGGGTTCATAACAGAACCGCGGACTGTTGGGCGAACGCCCATATGACGTTTACGTCCTGCTTTACCGATGTTAACTAAGTTGTGGTCACCGTTTCCGATAACACCGATGGTTGCGCGGCATTTTAAAGGTACCATACGCATCTCGCCTGAAGGAAGACGAAGTGTTGCATATTTTCCTTCTTTTGCCATTAACTGAGCGCTCATACCAGCGGAACGAACTAACTGTCCGCCCTTGCCCGGATATAACTCAACGTTGTGCACCTGAGTACCGACTGGGATATTCTCAAGCGGTAAGCAGTTACCAACACGAACTTCTGCTGTTGCACCACTCATAACAGTCATTCCGTCTGTTAATCCCTGTGGAGCAAGGATATAAGCTTTCTCACCATCTGCGTAGCAGATTAAAGCGATATTAGCTGTTCTGTTCGGATCGTACTCGATTCCGACTACTTTAGCCGGGATTCCGTCTTTACCGTTTCTCTTGAAATCGATAACTCTGTATTTTCTTCTGTTTCCACCACCATGGTGTCTTACAGTGATTTTACCCTGATTGTTACGACCAGCATTCTTCTTTAAAGAAGTTACCAGAGATTTTTCCGGAGTTGTTTTTGTGATCTCGGAGAAATCAGAGCCAGTCATATTTCTTCTGGAAGGTGTATATGGGTTATATGTCTTAATTCCCATTGTTGTTCTCCTTTCGATGTTTGTTATCGCGCATCGCTGCGCTTAGGTTGCAATCGAACGTTGTTTTTCTTACAGACCAGCGAAGATCTCGATGTCTTTGCTGTCTTCTGTTAACTGTACGATAGCTTTCTTTGTCTTAGCAGTTTTTCCGTAAACCATTCCACGTCTTTTATTTTTCCGTCCATGTTCATGGTATTAACGCTGGCAACTTTTGTGCCTTCGAACATTTTTTCAACTGCTTCTTTAATCATGGTCTTGTTTGCTTCCGGATGAACTAAGAAAGTATATTTCTTCTCAGCCATAGCTGCCATGGATTTCTCGGTGATAACCGGTTTGAGGATTACATCATAATACTGTACGTTTGCCATTATGCATACACCTCCTCGATAGTCTTAACAGCGTCTTTTGTTACAACAACTGTATCATATTTTAATACATCAAATACGTTTAACTCGTTTGTCTGAGCAGTTTTAACAGTCGGAACATTGCTTGCAGATTTGATCACGTTTGTATCCATATCGTTTAATACAACTAATGCTTTCTCAACTTTTAAGTTGTTCAGAACCTGAACGAAGTTCTTTGTTTTGATAGAGTCAAGTTTTAACTCGTCAACAACGATGAACTTGCTCTCATTTACTCTGGATGTGAGTGCAGATTTTAATGCTGCTCTCTTCTCTTTTTTGTTTAATTTGAAAGAGTAGTCTCTTGGTACCGGAGCAAATACAACTCCACCATGAGTCCACTGTGGAGCTCTTGTTGAACCCTGTCTTGCATGACCGGTTCCTTTCTGTCTCCATGGTTTTCTACCACCACCGCGAACTTCAGAACGTGTTTTTGCTTTCTGAGTTCCCTGACGGTTATTTGCAAGCTGCTGAAGTACTGCCATGTGTACGAGATGCTCGTTAACTTCTACTCAAAACAGCATCGTTTAACTCCAGGCTTCCTACTTCTTTGCCTTCCATATTATAAACAGCTACGTTAGCCATTGTTGTTTCCTCCTTTCCTATCTAGCACTATTTACCTGCTTTTACAGTTTCTTTGATTGTTACCATGCATTTCTTAGCGCCTGGTACAGCACCTTTTACTAAGAGCAGGTTGTTCTCAGCGTCAACTCTTACAACTTCAAGATTCTGTGTTGTAACTTTTACGCTTCCCATATGTCCAGGCATTCCTTTTCCCTTGAATACACGGCTTGGTGAAGAACATGCACCGTTGGAACCCTGATGACGATGGAATTTAGAACCATGAGCCATAGGACCTCTATGCTGTCCTAATCTCTTGATAGCGCCCTGGAAACCTTTACCTTTGGAAATTGCAGTAGCGTCGATTTTGTCGCCCTCTGCAAAGATATCAGCTTTGATAACATCTCCAAGTTTGTACTCGTCTGCGTTCTCAAATTTGAACTCTCTGACGTATCTCTTTCCGGATACACCAGCTTTTGCAAAGTGTCCCATCTGAGCTTTGTTTACGCCATGTCTGTTTCTGATTTCTTTCTTACCATTTGCATCTTTGCTGACAACTTTTTCTTTCTTGTCTGCATATGCAACCTGAACTGCGCTGTATCCGTCGTTCTCCACAGTTTTGATCTGTGTTACGGAGCAAGGACCAGCTTCCAATACAGTAACCGGCACTAATACGCCGTCTGCGTTGAAGATTTGAGTCATTCCGACTTTTGTTGCTAAAATCGCTTTCTTCTCTTTTACCTCCTGTTTACTCTACAGCGGAACGCTTCATGCCCATCGATGTGGGGTAGCGGAACCGTTCATCCTAGAAAGTCCATATAAGTGGATGTGGAAAACCACATAGAATGGAGGCTGATGCCGAACATTCTTTGCTTCTATATAAAACCCTTCAGGATATTAACAAATTTGTTTGAAGAATTATTTATTCTTCATTTTGATATCGATGTATACACCAGCCGGCATCTCTAAACGAGATAAAGCATCAACTGTTTTCTGAGTTGGTGTTACGATATCGATCAGTCTTTTATGAGTTCTCTGCTCGAACTGCTCGCGGGAATCCTTATATTTGTGAGTAGCTCTTAAGATAGTAACTACTTCCTTCTTAGTAGGAAGAGGTACCGGTCCGCTCACCTGTGATCCGTTCTTCTTTACAGTCTCGATGATTTTTTTTGCTGATGAATCTACTAATTCGTGATCATAAGCTTTTAATGTGATTCTCATTACTTGACTTGCCATAAAAAAAGTCGCCTCCTTTTCGCACTTTTACAAGCGATAAACTCGCTTTGGTACGACAAGCGGTGACTGCACACATTCCCGTGCGTATCATGAGCTTTTACCCATAAAAAGAAACTTCTCCGCACCATCGAATGCTAGGAGTTCTTCTGACAGCCTTCCGGTCTGCCCGCACGTTGTTTCTACTTTGTAGATGTTACTCGTATACAGTGACTTGTCGCCAGTTTCCTAACTTGACATTCGCTCCACGGAAAACCTGCCATATCGGCAGCAACCTCACGCTTCTACGCTATCAATGTCACAGCATTGCTTAGTATACACGATAATTTTGTGAAATGCAAGTATTTTTTCCATTTTTCTTTCATATTTTTTTGCGGGTTTCTTTGTCAATGTAACCCCCGTCTTTCCCTGCCACTCTTTCCTTTTTTATTCTGCTAATGTTTTATACTTTTTGTGGCTTTTCTGTGCGCATATGATATAATGAACGCAAGTGAGTCAACATGCCTGCATGATTGACGAACGGTGAATTGGAACATGTGCTGGTTTTGCACATGCTATAATGTGCGTAAGTAATGAGCAGTGCCAAATGAGTGAAAAACAAAAAATGACTGCTTGCAGGCACTTTTTTGTTTTTTGCTCATTTGATAGGGCGGTGCTAGGTGCCGGTGGCACCTGTTTAGCACGGACCGAAGTGGAACGTAGATGCCCGTCAGACCAGGAAATCTCTGATTTTCTGGTCTGGCACTGCGTACTCAAGTACATTCAAATCAGACTATTATTAGAGGAGTTACCATATCATGAAGATCATTATCGTAGGCTGTGGCAAGGTGGGCTATACTCTCGTAGAGCAGCTTGGCAGCGAAGACCACGATATCGTAGTCATTGACGAGAAACCGGAAAAGGTTTCCACCATCACAAATAATCTCGATGCGATGGGCATCGTAGGAAACGGAATCAACCACCAGACTTTAATCGACGCCGGCATCACAACCGCCGACCTTCTGATTGCCGTGACCGGTGACGATGAGAAGAATCTGCTCTGCTGCGTCATTGCAAGAAAAACAGGCCACTGCCAGACCATCGCCCGTGTGCGCAATCCTATATATAATAAGGAAATAGAATTTTTAAAGAAAGAATTTGGGCTGGCAATGATCATCAACCCGGAACTTGCCGCTGCAAACGAGATCGCACGCATTTTCCAGTTTCCATCTGCGATCCGTGTGGATACCTTTGCCAAGGGTCATGTAGAGCTTCTTCATTTTAAAGTAACCAAAGGCTCTCCGCTGATCGCCTTAAAACTGTTTAACCTGCATCAGACATTGCACAGCAACGTTCTGGTCTGCACCGTCATCCGTGGGGATAAAGTCATCATTCCAAACGGTGATTTTGAATTTCAGGAAAACGACGTGGTTGCGATCGCATCCGAGCGCCGCAATGCGATCGACTTTTTCCGCAAGATCGGCATCGTGAAAAACCGTGTCGGAAACGCCATTCTCGCCGGTGGCGGCAAAGTGTCATATTATCTGGCAAAAAGTCTGCTCGCTTCCGGCATCCGTGTGACGATCATTGAAGTGGACCGCGAACGCTGTGACATATTAAGTGAACTGCTGCCGCATGCCACCGTGATCTGCGGGGATGCAACTGATCAGAATCTTCTTTTACAGGAAGGTCTTGAACATGCGCAGGGTTTTGCAGCGCTGACCGGATTAGATGAGGAGAATATCCTTCTCTCCCTCTATGCAAATGATGTCTCTAATGCAAAGACCGTGACAAAAATCAACCGGATCAATTTCCATTCGGTCATCAACGAGCTGAATCTTGGAAGTATTATTTATCCGCGTATCATTACGTCGGATTACATTTTAAAATATGCACGTTCCACTTATAATTCCAAAGACAGCAATGTAGAAACGCTCTATAAACTTGCAAACGGTAAAGCCGAGGCTTTGGAATTTATTATCAAAGCAGACTCCGCCGTTGCAGGAATTCCACTCGCAGATCTGCATTTCCGAAAAAATACTCTGATCTGCTGTATTTACCGCAATGGCAAAGTTATTATCCCGAGTGGTCAGGATATCATGATGGCCGGTGACTCTGTTTTAGTCGTACTATCCGGTTACCGCATTTCCGATATCAAAGAGATTCTGGAGGACTAGGCGGCAATGAATTATTCGATCGTTTTATATATTTTAGGCTGTGTTTTAAAATTTGAAAGTGCCTTTCTGGTACTTCCAGCACTGGTCGGACTGATCTACCGTGAACATGCTTCTGTCTCCTATCTGGCAGTTGCAGTTTTATGTCTGATACTCGGTGTTCTTCTGACTCATAAAAAGCCACGTTCTACAAATCTCTACACCAGGGAAGGTTTTGTAGCTGTCGCACTCAGCTGGATCATCATGAGTATTTTCGGTGCCATTCCTTTTGTGCTGACCGGAGATATTCCGTTTTATGTGGATGCACTGTTTGAGACGATCTCCGGTTTTACTACAACGGGGTCAAGTATTCTGACCGATGTGGAGAGCATCTCAAAAGCCAGCCTGTTCTGGCGCAGTTTCTCCCACTGGATCGGCGGTATGGGAGTGTTCGTTTTCATTATGGCGATCCTCCCTATGATGGGCGGCTCCACGATGAACCTGATGAAAGCAGAGAGCCCCGGGCCTTCCGTGAGCAAGCTGGTTCCGCATGTGAAAGATACCGCAAAAATCCTTTACGGCATCTATATTGCCATCACGATCTGTGAAGCGACGATTTTGCGTGCACTCGGCATGCCGTTATTTGATTCGCTGACGACTACCTTTGGTACTGTCGGCACCGGTGGATTCGGCATCAGAAATGACAGTATTGCCGGTTATTCCCCTGCGATCCAGATTACGATCACAGTTTTCATGATCTTAAGCGGTATCAATTATACTGCCTATTTTTATATACTGACAGGCAAAATAAAAGAGCTCTTTAAAATTGAAGAAGTCCGCTGGTATCTCGCGATCATCTTCGGATCGGTGGCTGTCATCACATGGAATGTCCGGTCCTTGTATCCGACGTTCAGCGAGACTCTGCGCCATGCATTTTTTCAGGTTGGCTCCATTATCACAACGACCGGATATGCGACCACAGACTTTGATCTCTGGCCTGCTTTATCTAAAACTCTGTTGGTAACACTAATGTTTATCGGTGCCTGTGCTGGAAGCACAAGCGGCGGTATAAAAGTTTCCCGTATCCTGATCTTACTGAAAACGATCCGTAAGGAACTTTCACTGATCATCCATCCGCGTCAGGTAAAAAAGATCCGTATGGACGGACATCCGGTCGATCACGAAACCTTACGTTCCGCGAACGTATTTCTGGTCGTTTATTTTGTACTGCTGCTGACTTCTATGCTCCTGATCAGTGTGGATGAGTTTGATTTTTCAACGAATTTTACTTCCGTTGTCACGGTGTTAAATAATATCGGCCCCGGGTTAAATCTCGTCGGTCCGACACAGAATTTTTCAATTTTTTCTCCGTTTTCCAAATTCGTTCTGATGTTTGACATGCTTGCCGGAAGACTGGAACTGTTTCCGATGATGATTCTTTTAATGCCATCAACCTGGAAACGCAAATAATCGGATATGTGATACAGATATTCGATCGTCATGAATAACAGAATCACAAAATGACTATGAAAGGATTTATTTATGTGGATTGCAAATAACTGGAAAGATTATGAAGTAATAGACTGCTCCTGTGGCGAAAAGTTAGAGCGCTGGGGTAATTATACGCTTGTTCGCCCGGACCCGCAGGTCATCTGGGATACGCCCAAAAAAGAAAAAGGCTGGAAACACATGAACGCTCACTATCATCGCAGCAAAAAAGGCGGCGGTGAGTGGGAGTTTTTTGATCTGCCGGAGCAGTGGAGTATCCATTACGGTTCTCTGACATTCCAGCTGAAACCGTTCAGTTTTAAACACACCGGACTTTTCCCGGAGCAGGCGGTAAACTGGGACTGGTTTTCCGATAAGATCCGTTCGGCAAAACGCCCGGTCAAAGTCTTAAACCTGTTCGCCTACACGGGCGGTGCCACACTTGCCGCTGCCGCTGCCGGAGCTTCGGTCACACATGTGGATGCCTCAAAAGGTATGGTCACCTGGGCAAAAGAAAACGCTGCATCCTCCGGTCTCTCGGATGCGCCGATCCGCTGGATCGTAGATGACTGTGTCAAATTCGTGGAGCGTGAGATCCGCCGCGGCAATCACTACGACGCGATCATCATGGACCCGCCTTCCTACGGAAGAGGCCCTAAAGGTGAGATCTGGAAAATCGAGGAATCCGTTTATCCGCTGATCAAACTCTGCGCCCAGCTGCTGACAGACAAGCCTCTGTTTTTCCTTGTAAATTCTTACACAACGGGACTTCAGCCTGCAGTGCTGCGCTATATGATCGCCACTGCGTTAGAAAAATATGACGGAACCGTCACCGCAGATGAGATTGGACTGCCGGTGTCCTCCAATGGACTGGTGCTGCCTTGCGGGGCAAGCGGACGGTTTGAGGGGAAATAAAGACTACCCTGATTTTTTATATAACTTTCTCAAAAAAAGGAGTTCTGCATCAACAAAAGTTGTTGATGCAGAACTCCTTAACTTTTTACAACATCTTCTTCTTCCGAAGCACCAGCATCGTCACAATGCAAATCAGCAGTGTCAGAACACAGATGATCAGAAATCCGTGCGGTGTATTTGCAAACGGCATCCATTTTTCATTGACATTCATTCCATAGATACCGGAAATAACAGTCGGGATTGCCATGACGATCGTGATGGATGTCAGGTATTTCATGACATTATTCAGACGGTTATCAATGACAGATGACATCAATTCTCTGGTACCATTGATGATATCACGGTAAATGGATGTCATCTCGATTGCCTGCCGGTTCTCGACAATAACATCACCTAGCAGTTCCTTGTCCTCCGGGTACTGCTCTAAGCGCTTATATCTGGTCAGCCGGTCTAAGACCACGCCATTTGCACGCAGGGATGTCGCAAAGTAGACCAACGTAGACTCTAATTCATGAAGGTCGATCAGATCGATATCCTCTGTATTTTTGCCAATCCGCTCCTCGATCTCCGTTCTTTTCTTATCGATGACACGCAGGTTCATCTGATAGTTTGTCGCCGTGCGGAACAAAATCTGATATACAAAACGCATTTTTTTCTTCGTGCTGAACTCTTTCACACGGTTGTTGACAAAGTTCTGCAATACCGGTGTATCATCGGTACAGACTGTCACGATCACATCCTGCGTTAAAATGATACCGAGCGGAATTGTCGTGTAACTCTGTTTTTCATGACGTATCTCAACCGTTGGAATATCGACTAAAATCAAAGTATAACCATCCTGAAGTTCGATACGGGAGCTCTCCTCCTCATCGAGTGCGGCCTGGATATCTTCGATATCTACATTCAATACTTCTGCAATCTCGGCACATTCCTGATGCGTCGGCTGGAGCATCTGCACCCATACGCCGTCCCCGATCTTTTCCTCTTCCTGGATCCGCTGATTATCCGTCTTAAAATATCTTATCATGGCATTTTCCTCAATTTCCCGGGATACTGCCATGTATCATGCCAGGTTTTGCACATTACATTTTCCGGGAATCTTTCTATTCAATTTCTCTGTCATAAATAATCTGATATGCGTTTAAGCCCAGTTTCCTGCCAAACTTAACGCCTGCCTGTCTGATCTGACCACAGTAAGAAAAACCAAAGCGTTCATGCAGACGGATACTGACTTCATTTTCACTGGTAATCAGTGAAACAACTGTTCCGATCTTCGGGCACTCTTTGGCATATTGCAATGTTTTCTCCATGAGACTGCGGCCAATGCCACGCCCTCGATAACCCGCATGAATATAAATAGAGATCTCAACTGCAGGGTCAAAAGCCTTTCTTTCCCTGTAACGTGAAAGAGAGGCATAACCCGCGACTGTGCCTGCCTCTTCATATACAAAGATCACATACTGGCCTGTGTGTGCCTGAAACCACGCCAGACGATCCTCGTAATCCTTGATTTCCGTATCAAATGTTGCTGTTGTATGTAAAATGGCATCGTTGTAAATGTCCATCACTGCCGGAATGTCTTTTAACTCTGCTTTACGAATCATAATAATCCCCATTTTTGCGCATCTCAAGTTTGTGCGTAAGCACAAATCTTGCGTGTGAAAAATCTTATTTTTCACACTGATACCTCAACATTATTTATCATAGCACAGATTTTTATACGACGCCATGAAAAGTTTGTAAATTCCATGTAAATGAGATTTTGGGTTATCATTTATTTTTCATATTCTTCCCACAGCTTCCGCAAACGCTTCCAGATAAATATCTGCCTGCTCCCTGATCTTGTCCTGTTCCTTTTCACTTGCCGCATCATAAATACCAACCGTCACAAACCCGGCTTTTTTCGCCGTCCCGATCGCATAAAGTGCATCTTCAAACACCAGCGTGTGTTCCGGTTTTGTTCCAAGGAAATCAGAAGCCGCATGATAAATGTCCGGCTCCACTTTTCCTTTGCCGATTTCCGTGCAGGTAAATATCCGTTCAAAATAAGAAAGCAGGCCTGTGCGCTTTAATGCTGCCTCCACCATAGGGCGGTCTGTCGAGGTTGCCACGACCATTTTTATTCCTTCTGCCTGCAGTTTATCCAAAAACTCCCTCACGCCCTCTTTGGGCTGTACCTCTTTTTCATACGCAGTATAAACGATATTATTTACACCGGTCACGATCTCATCCGTCGATTCCGTGAGGTGGTAATTTTCTTTCACGTATTCCGCACCCTTTTGCATGCTCATGGAAAACAAAATCTCCGAAAGTTTTTCCCGCACCTCAATTCCTTTGTTCTGCAGATACCGCTCGCTGGCGTGTTCCCAGACCGGCATGGAATCAAGCAGTGTTCCGTCCATATCAAAAATTGCGCCCTGTATCAGCTCTGTTTTCATATTCATCCCTATTCTTGCATTTGTAGTTTTGCTTTTCTTCAATGTCAGACTCATGCATCTCAAAAATTTATTTACCATTAATGCCAGGTTCATGCATTTTGACTTACCTGCACACTTCCTCGGACAACTTCCTCAGTTCCTGTGCAGCTGCCCTGATATCCTTCTGCGCAAAGATAGCGCTGATCACAGCCACGCCGTCAATCCCCGTTCCCTTTAACTGTAAAATGTTGTCCCGGCTGATCCCGCCGATCGCAACCACGGGGATCTGTACTGCTGCACAGATTTCTTTTAACACCTCATGATCTAACGTTCCCACATCTTTTTTCGTGCCGCTTCCAAACACAGCACCGGAGCCAAGGTAAGTCGCCCCGCATTTTTCAGCGCGCAGCGCTTCCTCCACCGAGTGTGCCGAAACTCCGATGATCTTATCCTCTCCAAGTCTTTTTCGCACTTCCCCTGCCTCCATATCATCCTGTCCGACATGCACACCGTCCGCATCAATCTCCAATGCAAGATCCACGTTGTCATTAATGATAAACGGCACCTTGTACTCCCTGCACAGTTTTTGTATCTCTTTTGCCTCCTCTAAAAATGCCTGCTCCGAAAGATTTTTCTCGCGAAGCTGTAAAAAGGACACACCGCCCTCCAACGCCTGTCTGACCTGCTCATATAATGTCTGACCATTTAACCAGCTTCTGTCTGTTACCCCATATAATAATAACTGTTTTCTATCGAATCTCATAACGTGCTCCTCTCTCTAATATATCTCCATCCATACACGACACTGCATCCATCAGGCTCACACGGTAAGTTCCGCTGCCCGACTGTCCGCTTTTCTCCGCCGCAAGCTCCCCGGCATATCCCATCATGCAGACTGCTGCCGCCGCTGCCTGTAACTTATTTTCCGGATTCGCAGCAAGAAATGCGGTTAAAATACCGGACAGCTGACATCCTGCCCCGGTCACATGCCCCATCTGCGGATTACCATTTCGAATCACATAACAACTGCTGCCATCCGTGACCAGATCTATGGCTCCGGTGATGGCAACGATCGTCTGGTTTCTTTGACAGCATTTTGCATTACTAATATGCTGTGCTAAATTTTCCTCTGTCACTGTATCTGCATTATCTGCGTCCACGCCTCTTCCAGAACCATCTATACCTGTAATTTTTCCACAATGATCTGATTTATCAGTAATTTTTCCACATCCATTGTATCTGACACTGCCATATTTCCACTATTTTTCCTGTGTTCCACACAAAGATGCCAAGGTTTTGATCTCTGAAATATTTCCCGGATCGCATCAAACCGTACTTCCTTTAAAAGCTGCTCCGCCGTCTGTTTCCGAAACTGCTTGCACCGACTCAACCGGGTCTAACACCACAACATGTCCAAGTTTATTTGCCATTTTCCCCGCTTTTTGCATTGCAGGGATTTTCTTTGATTTAGCGTTCCAAGATTTAGATTTAACCCCATGCAGTGTGCCGTGATTTCTTCTACCTCTGCCTCCTCATCTGCCATGATCGGACTTGCCCCACATGCCAAAGGACATTTGCAACATCATTTGCTGTCACATAGTTTGTTATATTATGGATCAACGGTGCCACGCACCGCACATTTTCAGATACTCTTTCATAAATTTTCTCCATTATAAAATTCCACAGTAGATTTCACTGACAAAATTTCCTGCCCTGTGTTAACCACTTTTACGCACATTATACCTCATTTCCCCTTCCCGCCTATGCGACTTTATGAATTTCTCATCTGTTTTTAAGATTTCCTTCATTTTCCAGTCAAGAAATGGTCACAATTATTCCGTATCATTAATAACATCAAAAGGAGCTGTTGAGTTTCGACTCGGTGGTTGGGGTTCTGTCAGTTCCGTCAAAAAACAATCCTGCCAGATTTTCCGGCAGGTTTACATATAAAAAGGACTTTAGAAAACATCTCCTCCGTTTTCTAAAGTCCTTTTCCATATACCGGTCCAATGAGCATTCACTATATTGCAGGCACGGATCCATATCCCATTTTATATACGATCAGATACAGGATCAGCAGATGCACCGGATAAAATGCGTAAAAGAAATATTTCATTCCAAAGCCACGTTTTCCATTGTAATAAAAGATTGGAACGAATGCAAACACTGCTGCCCATTCCCACCATACAAATGCCAGACATCCAAACACGACCTGCTGTATTCTGCTTCTCCGGAACAGGTAAAATACCATGATGCAGAGAACTCCGAGTGCGCCGTAATCCGTTGATAAAAACTCTGCCGCAAACATTCCGGCAAGGATCGCAATCGTAGATAATGCCGTCCGCTTCCAGACACTCCAGCGGCTCTGGTTCATCACCGCATCATACGCCATCATGGTAAGCAGACCCAGCAATAATGTAAAAAACACATTCTGATATCCGACTTCCAAAACTTTTCCGTTGAATGCCAGATCAAACGGGATCTCAGATACTGCCGCAAAACATCCCAGACGCAGTGCATATTTTTCCCGGTCTCTTGTATGCATAAATCCTTCTACCAGAAGAAAACAGAATATCGGAAACGCAATTCTTCCGATATTCCGCATCACACGATACAGCTGATAAAGGCCGTCATTATAGCCTCCGAATTTTAATATACGAATGATCACGGTTGCCGCAATATGATCGATCAGCATTGTTACGATCGCGATTATTTTTAATGCGCTTCCACTGAGTCCTTTTCTTTCCATGAAATCCCCTATCTGTCTCAAATTTCTCTCTTAACCGAAAAAAGAGAAAGACCCGTTCATCTTTCTCTTTTCCTGTTTTCATCTGGTACTAGCCTACAAATTCTTCTACACATCTGCGGTATGCTACTACCGGATCATCTGCCTGAGTAATCGGTCTTCCGACTACGATATAGTCAGAACCAAGTTCTTTTGCCTTTGCCGGTGTTGTCACACGTTTCTGATCGCCAACATCGCCGTCTGCAAAACGGACACCCGGTGTAATGGTAAGGAATTTGTCTCCACATACCTCGTGTACTTTTCCTGCTTCAAGCGGAGAACATACAACGCCGTCTAATCCGGCTTCCATCGTATTCTTAGCATAATGCATAACAGTCTGGTCGATCGGTTTATCGATCCACAGTTCCTGCTGCATTACCTCTTCACTGGTGGAAGTAAGCTGTGTGACTGCGATCAGCAGTGGTCTTGTTCCATCTTCTCTCGTGAGTCCCTCGATGGCTGCCTGCATCATCGCCTTGGTACCTGCCGCATGTACGTTACACATATCCACGTCCAGTCCTGATAATACGGACATTGCTTTTTTAACGGTATTTGGAATGTCATGTAATTTTAAATCAAGGAAAATCTTGTGTCCCATCTGTTTGATCGTGCGGACGATCTCCGGTCCCTCTGCATAAAACAGCTCCATGCCGATTTTTACAAAAGGTTTTTCCTCTTTGAATTTTCCAAGAAAATTGATCACTTCTTCTTTGCTGTTAAAATCACATGCAATAATAACGTCTCTTCCCATATCTTCCTCCTGCTTTACCCTATCCGGTTTATTTTCCCATTGTCAAATGCAATCTATCGTCAAGAATTATACCCGTATAGCAGGTGTTTTGCAAGTCATTTCCATGACTTAAGCGAGCTTAAAACGATTGATCGTCTCCATCAGGTCTTTTGCGATTGCCTGCAGCGTCTCGGTATGTTCGCTGATCTCTTCCATTGTAACATTTACCTGCTCGGTGGAAGCATTGACTTCCTCGGTTGCCGCTGCGGACTGCTCAGATACCGATGCGATCGTTCCCATCTTATCCACAACAAGATCTTTGTTGGCAGACATAGTGTCATTCAGGGCATTGATACGTTCCATACCGGAGCCTAACATTTCGATCTGTTTCATAATCTCGCCAAAGATCTCTTCCGTGCGGTTGATCGCCTCCTGCTGCTCAGTCTGCAGTACTTCATTTTCCTGCATCGTGGACTCAACCAGTTTTGATTTTTCCGTGATTTCCGTGATGATCTTCTTGATCTCATCCGTTGACTCTTTCGACTCATCCGCCAGTTTACGGATCTCATCTGCAACAACTGCAAAACCTTTTCCCATCTCTCCGGCTCTTGCTGCCTCAATACTTGCATTTAACGACAACAGGTTCGTCTGGGATGTGATGTCTGCGATCGTATCCGATATGTAAAAAATCTTATCAATACTCTCAACCATCTCATTCATAACCTCTAACGAAACTTTTGATTTTTCAGCTGTTTTTCCTGATTTTTCAATCAGATCTTTTACACTCTCAATTCCCTCGGTGCTGACTTCATTTGCCTTTTCTGTCATTCCATTCATGCCGGAAACATATTCTTTTGTCTCATCTAAGCTGTTCTTTAAATGCTCTACTTCCGTGTTGGCTTCCTGTGTACTTTCCGCCTGTTTTACCGCACCCTGCGCCACACTGTCGATTGCCTGTGTTACCTGCTCGATCGTTGTTTTTGTATTTCCAGCGACTTCTGAGATGCCTCCTGCAACTTCAAGAATATGGTTTGATTTATCCTCGACTGCATGGATCAGTTCGGACACATCATCCATCATACCGTTAAAGTTCGTCTCAAGCACACCAAACTCATCGCTTCTGGTAACTTTGATCTTCTCGGAAAAATCACCGCCCGCCACACGATGTGTCGCATTCTGGAGTTTTTTGATCTCGCGGTTAAAACTGAGCGCTGTCAGGACTGCGATCACACATCCAAAGATCAGACCGATCACACCGGCCATCAACGTTCCTATGTTAATGTTGATCAGGTTCTTCTGGTTTTCCTGATCACTGATACAGCCGAGCAGTCTCCATCCGGTAATGCGGTCTGTCATCGCCGTAATGGCACAGTCCCTTCCCTCTGCACGCATGGTATAAGATGCCTGCAATACGATATCATCCGCTGCCGGATCTTCATTTTCCTCCAGCTGTGCTTTCTGTTCTTCGAGTTTATCTAATTCTTCTGTTAACGGAGCAAAAAATTCGAGGTCAGCAACTGTACCATCTGCAAAAGTATTACTTTCGCTGTCAACCACGATATTTCCCTGCTCATCTACCAGCATAACAAATCCCGTATTTAAAAGTCTGATATTTTCCACATAGTCTGCCAGTGCAGATGCATCAATATCCATCGCAACAACGCCCTGGACAACATCTTTATATTTTACTTCCTGACATACCGTAATGATCTGCTCCCCGGTTTCTTCATCCACATACGGCGCAGTGATATAGCTGAAAATAGAATTTACTTTTGCTTTTCTTCCCTGACATGCGGTGTACCATTCTTTCCCGGAAAGGTCTTTATTTTCCACCGTGTTCATCGCTGTCTTTGAACCGTCAGCTTCGTATTGTACCCATCCGGTGATTGTTCTGCCATCATTTAAAGCATAATAGGCACGCACCGAACCATTTACGACTTTACAGGCTGCAACCAGTTCGTCGTTTACATTGTCAATATATTTATCATAGTTTTCCGGCTCAAGCAAAAGCTGTTTGATACTGTCTTTTCTCGTCAAAAGATCTACCGGTATACTGATCGTTTTCTCATATGTCTGCAGACTTGTCATCGCACTGTTTAGTGTCTGCTCACTCGTAAGCTGCATGTTACTGTTTAACACGCTCTCTACTTTACTGTGTGTCAGAAGTGCACAGATCAAAACACTTCCAAGAATCGCAGCCATAAACGCTGCGATCAGCTTCGCACTAAGACTTGTTTTTTTCTTCATTTATGAAATCCTCCTTCTTTCCTCGTTATGTAAGCGGTTACATTTTTTATTATAACATAGATATGACAAATAGGGAATATATTTTAAACAAAGAAAAACCGCCAACCCATGATCTCTCAAGGATTGACGGCTTCCCATCTCATAGTCGGCGCGACAGGATTTGAACCTGCGACCTCTGCGTCCCGAACGCAGCGCTCTACCAAGCTGAGCCACGCGCCGTAATCAAGTCGTCTTGAATCGTGCTTGATTATATTATCACATCTCTACGGAAATGTCCATACCTAATTTTATATTTTTTCAAATTTTTCTCTTAAACTCACTTGCAGAGTTAAATTCTACCCTTCTATGAAATTTAATCCTGTAAAAACATGCTGTTTCTTTTTACACATTACTATTCATATCAGTTTATACTAAATACCATGATGGGCTACACTTTTATTACATTAAGCAAATCCACCCGTTTTCTTTATCCAACTATCTGCAGCCGTCTTATATGTTATGGGCTATTTTTTTCAGCGTTCGTGTATTTCGCCCGTTCTCCCACTTCATTGCTTATGTTTTGGGTTATTTTTTTCCGCATTCATATATTTTGCCCATTTTTTCATGTATCCTCCTCTTTTATTTTCAAAATGGGTGAATTTCTTCATTTAACATCAAAATAGCCCTCGTTTTTTCGTTTTCATGGACTATTTTAAGTATTTCGACCTAATTTTCACCCATTTTGATTGAAAAATACTATAATTCAATAAAATTTCGGACTATTGGTTTCTGATATATATACCTTTCGCCCATTTGAATACCTATACATTGTTCATGTAAAATAATATTGAATCAGTAGTTCTACATACTCATAATCTAAAGGATTCTGCCTGGTTTCAAAAGTTGTGAGCAACTGCATCGAGGGAATAATTCCCGCCGACTGATACAACTGTAACTTTGAATATACATTATGAGCATAATTTTCATTATCCATCATTCCAAAATGTTCCCAATAATACACTTCACCTGTAACAGGATGACGGATGGTGAAATCCGGATATATACTAACATTTTGAATCTGTAATAAACATTCATAACGAAATGGGATTTTGTGTTCGAATAACGCATTTATGATTAAAGCTTCAGATTTTGACCGGACCAGAATTCCGGGAATGGTTTTATGTATCAATTTTTGTGGTTCTTTCGGATTGTTTGTGTAAGAAGCATTTACCCACTCATCCAGTTCTTGCTTTAACGGTACATAGACTCCTGACAAAAGTTTCTGCAACTCTGGATGTGCCTCTACATGATATGAAGAAAATTCATCTAAGCTATATTGCTTCAGATAAATATCTATCCTTTTCTCCTCCTGCTTAAATTTTCGCAGCCTGCTCTCTAAATATTTTCGTTTTACCAGTTGTTCCGCAAGTTTTCGTTCACTTTTGGGAATGTATTTTGTTTTACCCTTATCGGTATAATACCACTTATAGTACTTATTATTTCTCGTACAGAAAAATGTACCTGATGGAAGCACGTCAATCTGGCTTTGTAAGTCATTGATCCGATCCTCCACTTTTTTTTTCCTTCATCATTCATTGATATAGCACAAAATAAGTCCTCCAATACTATTATTTTTATGCAATAATTCTAACACAGTGCTGTTTCCCTGTAAATCTACAATTTTAATTTTATTTAGATTTTCATTGAAATTGTTTCATTGATTTATTCATGATATAATAAGACTGCCGAGCGAAGCGAGTGTAGATCACGATCATGAAGCATTGCTTCATGATATAATGAGCGCAAGTGAGTCAACATGCCTGCATGATTGACGAACGGCAAATGGCATCATAAATGAGTCAAAATACTACGTATTAGAATGAACATAAAAAATATACAAATATAGCGTAAACACAAACTGGAAATGTTCCAGTAACGGACAAGAATGGAGATTTTTATGAATAGAACCGTACTAGTTACCGGCGCCTCCCGTGGAATCGGACGCGCGATTGCATCCGCATTTGCCGCAGAGGGCGACCGGCTGATCATTACCTGTTCCAGATCAGAACAGGAACTTTTAAATTTCAAAAAAGAACTGGAAGAAACTTTTCACACGGAAGTGCTCGCCAGCGTGGGCGATATTTCTTCCTTTGAATATGTCGAACAATTATTTGAACAGATCACAGAACGCTTCGGTGGAGTGGATGTCCTCATCAACAATGCCGGTATTTCCTATATCGGGCTGCTGACGGATATGTCGATCGATGACTGGAACCGCATTGTCTCCACAAACCTCACATCCGTCTTTTCCACCAGCCGGCTCGCAATCCCACATATGGTGCACGAAAAGAAAGGAAAAATCATCAATATCTCTTCCGTCTGGGGCATTGCCGGTGCCTCCTGTGAAGTTGCTTATTCCGCATGCAAAGGCGGCATCAATTCCTTTACAAAAGCACTTGCAAAAGAACTTGCACCGAGCAATATCCAGGTCAACGCGATCGCCTGTGGTGTCATTGATACGCAGATGAATGCCTGTTTTTCCGAAGAAGAACGCGCAGAACTTGCAGATGAGATCCCGGCAGGAAGATTTGGAACGCCGGAGGAGACTGCCCATCTAGCAGTACAGCTTGCCACAGGAAATGAATACCTGACCGGGCAGATCATTACATTAGACGGCGGGTGGCTGTAACCCGCCGCATTTTTATGTCCCACACTATTCTGCCACTAAAATAACCACACTTCTCGGCGGAACTTTCAATGTTTTTTTATAATAAAACTCGGTCTGTGCCTCCACATCTTTTCCATCCTCATACTCTATGTTTGTATTGACACAGATTTTCCACTGCAGATTGTTCGGCAGTTCCGGAAGCTGCATCACAAGTGTTTCCCAGTATGCATTCATTCCATAGAAAATGATATCATCCCTGGTATCCGCGTCATCCCTGCCGGCATACATGATACCGATCAGTTTACTGGTATAATCCGTACCCCCATTCCACGGGAAGCCATTGTGAATGCTGATCTCCGGTAGGCCGCAGAGCGCTTTTTTCGTAGAGCGGCGCAAAATCGGATATTTTTCGCGAAATGCGATCATATACCGGAAGAAATCATGGATCTCCTGATATTTCTCCAGTCTGGTCCAGTCAAGCCAGGAAATGATATTATCCTGGCAGTAGGCATTATTATTGCCAAACTGTGTATTACAAAATTCATCTCCCGCATAAAACATGGCAGGTCCCCTGCTGCACATTAAGGTTGCACATGCATTTTTTACCATTCTAAGACGCAGTCCTTCGATCTGCGGATCATCTGTCTCTCCCTCTGCTCCACAGTTCCAGCTGTTTCCGTTGTTATCACCATCCGAATTATTCCAGCCATTTTTCTCATTGTGCTTCGTATTATAGGCATACAGATCATACAATGTAAATCCATCATGACAGGTGACAAAATTAACGGATGCACTGTCTCCGCGGTGCTCCGGATAAAGATCTTTTGAACCGGTGATACGCGTGATTGCTGTTCCTGCCATACCATCCGTACCTTTTAAAAACTGACGGATATCATCACGGTATCTTCCATTCCATTCTGACCATCGGTTCCATGACGGAAAACTTCCAACCTGATAGAGACCACCCGCATCCCATGCCTCCGCGATCAGTTTGACCTTTCCAAGAATGGCATCACATGCAATCGCCTGAAGCAATGGCGGATCTGCCATCGGTGTCCCTTTTTCATCGCGGGTTAAAATGGATGCCAGATCAAACCGGAAACCATCGACACGATACTCCGTTACCCAGTATCGCAGACAGTCAATGATAAAACGTCTTACTGCCGGATGATTACAGTTCATGACATTGCCACAGCCACTGAAATTATAATAGTATCCATCCGGTGTCAGGATATAATAAATATCATTATCAATTCCCTTAAAAGAAAAACATGGACCATGTTCATTTCCCTCTGCCGTGTGGTTAAATACAACATCCAGGATAACTTCGATTCCATTTTCCTTTAGCTCGTAGATCAGTTCTTTTAACTCATCGCCCTCGTGGTTATGTTCCACCACCGAGGTATAACTGGTATTGGGCGCAAAAAAACAGACTGTATTATAGCCCCAGTAATTATACAGGCGCTCTCCGTCTACCACTCTGGTGCTTTCCATCTCATCAAACTCAAAATCGGCATCAGCTCGACTGCATTCACTCCCAGATCCTTCAAATAGGGATCTTCTGGCGCAGTCCCTCATAAGTGCCTTCTGCCCCCGGTGTAACACCCGATGATGCATCTTTTGTAAATCCCCTCACATGCATCTCATAAATAACAAGATCCTCAAACGGATGCTCCGTCGGACGGATATCTCCCCAGTCAAAGTTGTTTTCCACAACCCTTGCGTGATAAATAAAATCCGCTCCGCCTTCCGGGCGCTCTCCCCAGTTACGCTGTCCCGTTACTGCCCTCGCATACGGATCAAGCAGAACATTTTCTTTCTTAAATAATAATCCCTTCTTCTCATCATAAGGTCCGTCCAACTGGAACGCATATTCAAACTCTTCGATTTTCAATCCAAAAACGAACATGGAATATGTGTTTCCAATATGATAAGCCTCCGATATTTTAGGGTCACATACGGCTCTTTTCCTGCGGCCGGAACAACAGAAGATAACATGCCGTCGCACCAAAGGAATGGATCGTAAAGCTGACACCTCTTGTGGTTGCTGTCGCACCATCTCTGTTATAAAACCCGGACGTACCTGATATCCATTGATCTCATCCAATGGCTGCAGCCCAACGCCGCGTTCCTGTTTATGTCTGCCTGTACTCATCTGCAATCCTCCCTGTTTTCGAAGCAAAATGCGACTCACCACTATATTTCTTATATCCCGGATGTTTTCCACTCATTTTATAATAATTGTTTCTAAGATCCACAAGCCGGTCGATATTTTCCCGGTCAATTTCTTTTGCACCGCCGAGCAGATGTGCCGTCAGTGTTATTTTCGCAAACTGCTCTAACGTTTCCATCCGGTAATATGCCGTATAAACATCGGCTCCAACTGTTACCGCTCCATGATTTTTTAACAGGATCGCATCATGTTCCTGCAGATACGGGGTAATGGCATCCGGCACCTCATCTGTGGAAGGTGTCGCATAAGGCGCAATCGGCACTGAACCAAGTGCGAGCACAGTCTCGATCATGGAATACTCATCGAGCGGAATGTCTGCCACGGCAAATCCCGTTGCAACCGGAGGATGTGCATGTAATACCGCCCCGACATCTTCGCGTTCTTCATAACATCTGAAATGCATCCGCATTTCGGACGACGGGCGGTACCCGTCCACAGTTTCGATCATCTCTCCTGCTTTATTTATATGCACGATCATTTCCGGTGTTACCATACTTTTTGACACGCCGGTCGGCGTTGCTAAAAATGTGCCATCGGAAAGTTTTACCGACACATTTCCGTCATTCGACGCAACCCATCCAAGCTGCCACATCTTATGGCACACATCACAGATCTGTGCTCTGATTTCTTTATAACTGAGTTCCATAATCTCCTCCCACCGTACTTTTTTCCTATTTTACTTTCCATTATAATCATCCTCTTTCCCAATTTCAACCAGGCAATATCTGTGTTATACTATCCTCAGAAAATATTAAGAAACAAAGAAAGGCTTTTCCCATGCAAAAAATACTTCATGTTTCCGACAACCCGGAACATTTTTCCTCCATCGGCTCTGCCCTTGCACAAATTCCTGCTAATAACACAACACCTGTTATCATTGAAATTGCACCGGGCATTTACCATGAAAAACTAACCATAAATAAACCATATATCACACTTCGCGGAATGGGCGAAAGCAGTGCTCACACCGTCATCAGCTATGATGATTATGCCCTGGATCTGATGGAAGATGGCAGTAAGCGCGGTACATTCCGCACTTATACCCTCTTTATCGATACACATGATGTAACGCTCCAGCATCTCACCATCGAAAATGCCTCCGGGGATTCCGCAACACACGGACAGGCGATCGCTCTCTATGCCGACGGGGACCGTCTTATGATCGATTCCTGCCGCCTTCTCGGCCATCAGGACACACTTTTTACCGGGCCCCTTCCCGAAAAAGAACGACAGCCTGGCGGTTTCATCGGTCCAAAACAGTTTGCCCCGCGTATCAATGGCAGACAATATTATAAAAACTGCTATATCTGCGGCGATATTGATTTTATTTTTGGAAGCGCCACCGCATATTTTGAACACTGTACCTTAGAATCCCTGCTGCGCACAAAAACATCTGCACAGTCCGATTTAGTTTCCACTACATCCACCCTGCATGATTCCGGTTCTGATACATCTGCACTGTGTCATTCCAATTCAGATATGGTTCAGAAAAATTATACACTCCCTCCTATCCAGGGTTATGTAACTGCCGCCTCCACACCGGAAGGCCAGGAATACGGCTACATTTTTTCCGACTGCCGGTTCATCTCCAAAGACTGTCCTGCCGGTTCCGTCTATCTTGGCAGGCCATGGCGCGACTATGCAAAAACGATCCTGATTTCCTGCGAACTTGGTGCGCATATCCATCCCGCCGGTTTTCATGACTGGAACCGCGAAAATACACATGACACAGTATATTATGCCGAATACGCAAGTTTCCCTGCCACCTCTGACTACCGTCCGCTTTCTGACCGGGCTGATTTTGTTCAAAATCTGAATGAACAACAAGCCGGATATTTTGCAAAAGAACTGGTTCTCGGTGACTGGGCACCTGATAAACTGTAATTTTTAGCAGATATTTTTTAATCTGGGTTTGTATATTCATGAGAATAATGATAGAATAATATACATTAGGAATATGAGAAATCCAAACAAAGGGGGCATATAAGATGGACGAGAAAATTTATAAGACAATGGGTTCTGCCGGAGCTTCCACACTGGCAGTTGGTATCTGTGTCCTTGCAGGTGGAATCACCGCCGGGATTCTTCTGATCGTAAATGGAGCCAGACTGTTAAAGAATAAATCCAAAATTATGTTTTAACCAAATGTTTCCGCGAAGCTGTTGCTTTTAAATATAGAATACACGCTCCGCGAACATTTTATTATCATGTACTGAAAAGCGCATATACAGTAAAATCATCTTTCCGACGATCTGTTTTTACTGTACATGCGCTTTTTCATATGATACCATCTGCTTTTTACAGGAAATTTTTACTCAAATTACTCCTCTTCCTGAACTTCTTTCTTTTTAAATACATCTGCAAGCAGGAAAAATCCAAAGCACAATCCATTTAACACCAGTGCAACCGGAAGATCCTTCCAGCTTACCGTCTGATTTTCCAGAACATCTGCAGAAAACGTTCCTGAGATGATCGGTATCAGGTTGTTATTCAGATAGTGCAGACAGACCGGCACCCAGATATTCTGCGTTTTCATATAGGCATATGCAAAAAAGATTCCAAGTGAAATACATGTGATCTGCTGCGCAAAAATCATCTGGATTCCTGATGTCTGTGTATAATAAAACAGATCATCCGGGATATGCCATAATCCCCATACAACGCCAAGTATGATCACACCTGCACGAAGTCCGAACCGTTTCTGCAAAACCGGCTGCAGGTAATATCTCCAGCCATATTCTTCTCCAAAAAATGCAATAAACACGAAGAAATAATTGATCGGAAGTGCAGCAATATTCAGCCACATCATGGGATTTTTAAACATTGCTGCCCATTCTTTTACATGCTGCATCCCACTGCCGTCAGACACACCCTGTACCGCTACAGACACTACAGTTCTTACTATATAAATACCCACAAACGCAAGTACAATGAGCACAGCACTTTTCCAGTTTTGTCTGGTCAGTCCTGTTGCCGCACGCTTTTCATTTCCCGCTACTGCAAGAAAAACAAGTGCCACGATACTCCCGATAATAAGTATATACTGGGAAATCAGATTATAAACGGACATCGTCATCCCTGCAATGTTCAAATCATTTACCGGCAGAAATACGGATAAAAGTGCCAATACGATCAGAACACCCGTCGTTGCCAGAACCGTAATAAAAAAACCTGCTGGCAGGATTTTCTCTCCTTTGTGTGCCAGAAAAAGTCCAATGATCACACCGGCTGCCGGATACATCATCTGCGCTGTTGGAAATACCGTAAGGTCATAACCCCTTGTACTGCCATACCACATCAGAATTCCCATCAGATAGGTCAGACCGTAAGCCATCAGCACATAAATAATCAGTCTCGTTTTTGCCATTTCTTTTTGTTCCATTTTCAAACTCCTCCCCTTACAATCATGAATGATACATGTTTATTAGTCCAATTCGATCGAATCCGATATATAATAATGAAACTTATTTTTTCTGCAATACTGTTTAATTCGTCTGATCAGTTTTTTATCTTTCGTGTATTCTAAAAGATAGACTTCCATTCCATCTTTTTTGCATTTTTGAACATAATCGGAAAAGTATTTGCGCACATCTTCTGGCTGTTTTCCAAACGTACCCGTTTCAAACTGAATACTGCTCCACACAGATTCCTGATTGACGGCAGTCATGATATCTTTCGCCGATCCGTATGTTTTTCTGTACTTTGTCACAAAAACATCTCCGCCATTGATCATGACTCCTTTTCCAAGACGTTTGATATTTTTCAGTATTTTGGCCAGTCCTTTAAAATTTTTCTTTGTCTTTGCATAATCGTAGACATCGCAGTTGTCAATAAAGAAACCATCCACCCCTTTTTTCAGCAGCTTCTTCGACAGTTTTCCCATAAACTTCTGCCAGTCCTTATTCGAAACATCTACCCACTTTTCTTCTTCCCAGTTCTCATAAGTTCCGATCGTAAGATATTCATATTTCTTATAATAATCGCGAAAATTCTCGATGGAACCGACATTTAAGTAGGTATATACTTTTACACCTTTTTTGTGCAGGGTACGGATATCTTTTGCAGAAAAATACTGTGCATCAATGACCACCAGCCTATATCCGTATAACTTTTTTATCTGAGACGAATCAATGCTTAAAAATACGCCATAATCCTTTTTCTCTTTTTGGTTCTTTGCGTCTATCGCACATGGTCCTGCCAGTATGCCAAGAAATAAACTGAACATCCATGTTAAAATCATAATCTTTTTCCATAAATATTTCGATTTTTTACTCATTCCTGTTCTCCCCATAACTTTCACCTGCAAATTTTGCTTTTCATTAAAATTTCGGCAGCTGCGCTAAAATGATCGCCGAAAATCATCCATCCCATCCGCCAACGCAGTCCAAACTCCGATTAATGGAAGCCACCAGGATTGAGTCCATTCTGTCCAATGATCTGTAACGTATATCCCACACCACATGACATAATTCCCGCATACAAAATCGGAACCCACGCTGACCATGATAAAAAGGCTGACGCCCACGCTTCGATACCCGAAATTGAATGCTGCATATCAACTGTAAACATCGGAATCGCAGTCAGCAAACCGGTTACCAGAAACTGTATCATAGAAAGACGTACCCCATCAACCTTCGGTGAAAAATAATCGACAAATAAAATCTGTATGGAAAAACCGAGTGCACAGCAAAGAAGCAGCAGATCCGCCGGCTGAAATCCTTACTTCCTGCAGAGTCCACCATGCTATGCAACTGCAAACTGCATTATATTATCCTGTCCATTTTGTTGCCATCCTGAGACCTGGGGTAGAAATGCCTGCTACCCACAACAGATTCCGCCTTTTATCAGCAGTTTATAATCTTCTTTCGTCTGTGGTTTTCTTGGCGACAGATCTTTTTTATCTAAAAATTTCATGACAGGTATCAATACCAGTGCCCCGATAATACACCGGACACAATTAAACGAATATGCTCCGATTGTCTGTCCACCAACTGTCTGAGCCACAAATGCAGTCCCCCAGACGGCTGCCGTTACCAATAACAGGATACTGTTTCTTGTTGTTTTATTGTTCATCTTCTGCCTCTTTCTAAATCAATCATATTACTGTAAGTCCTGCCTATTACCTCTTTATTTCCTGCAGGCTCATTAGATAATAGTTTACCATTCTTTTAGAATAAATGCATCAGCAAAAACTGTTTTAGATAAAAAAAACCGCAACCCCTGATTGCTCAAGGATTGCGGAATACAATCTGCAATATATAATTTAAAATTATAAATTACTCGATAACTGTAGCAACACGTCCAGATCCTACTGTACGTCCACCTTCACGTTATTTGAATACCGTATTTCTTCGTATTTTCTATGCTTTTTGGTGGCAAATTTCGCAGAAAACTGCTGTTTTTGCATTCTGTATTTCAATTTGTTCGATTTCTTGGCACCGTTTTGGCACCGCATAGAAATTATTTATTTAAGTTAACTATAACATCCCAAGTACACATAAACAACTTGTCTTCTAATGGCATCTATGAACGATTGTTGGTTTCATAATATTATAATTCTCATTATTCATTCTATCTGTTTCAGTTAAAATTAATCACATACAAAGGAACAACAACAACAGTGACACAAAAGAGTAAAGTTCCTATTTTGTATATTACATTTCTTTTCCAAAAAAGATAGTACATTATGAATTGCAACACCGTACACGTTGTAAAATAAATTATCCATTTTAGCTCCCACTGAACAATTTCTATTATTTGCTGAAAGTTAAATTCAGTAAAGACTACACTTACAATAAGTATCCAAACAAATGGTATTAACATAATAAATTCGTACATCACTAATGCCAATACTCCTTTCCTTGTAACCCCATTGAAAGTATACATAATAAAAATGTTCTATAATAATCTGAGAAAATTATTTCTACTATCATATTCCCATCTCCATGAACAGTAAGTTATTTACAAATTCAATTTGTCTTTTATTATCAATTATATACTATTGCCATCCACCCTTATCTTCATTCTGATACACAGTAAGTACACCATAATACTTTGCTACCACGCCTCCATCCTGCGTATACTTCCCTACATCTTCGATTCCATATCTCAAAAGGAAGTAATCCATATCATGCAGAATTTTATATATATCATTTGCATATTCCATTTCGTGAGTTTCGGTTGCCAAATTAGTCAAATCTATCAATCTCTGAAGGTCTGCGTACAGTTCCTCATTATGAATTGACTTCTGCATATCTTGAATCAAGTTTACAAAATTTGCTCCGTCAAATCTATTATAAACCATTACGGGTTTACCATACTTTTGATAAAATTCACTTTCCGTAATACCTTCTTCATTCATGACTGTTATTTTATTACTGTCATACGCCCACCCAACTTGAATATCACCTTTCTGGTCGAAATAATTCCAAGCAAGACTGTCTTTATCTTCTAGTTTATCAAAGATGCCATCATTCAGATATGCTCGTTCCATTTGAAGATTTGCAACTTTAATATTCTCTGTTAATCTTTCCTTCTCATCGTCAGTCATTCCGTCCAATACTTTTTCTCTCATAGCAAAAACTTCTTCTTTCGTAGGTGCTACTGGTTCTATTTGGACATTATTTTCCTCTGTTTCTTCTTCAATAATTAGACTGCTTTCTGTTTCCGTACTCTCCTCTATTACTGAATTTCTTATTTCTTCATTTTGTTCTGAACATCCAACCAAAAACATCATACACAGTATAAACAAAACACATCTCTTTTTCATAAATTACTCCTCTCGCTTTTAATAGGTATCCATTGATGCCAATATCTCAAGATTAGCTTTTTCGTACTCGTTTAACACACTATCATCAAAATCTTCTGCTTTACAAGTTGGATTATACCACACACAACCCATAAAATAATTATACAAATCTTCATTCTTAAAAATATAACCATGCCTTGCATATATTTCATTTTTTGCCAAGTGAATAACTAATTTTGGTTCATTTTCAAAGTTCTCTTTTGTATAGTATTGCTTATTAGTTGCAAATAGTGGTTCATTTACATTTGATACATCTCTGGCTTCTCTGACATTTTCCCAATAATCAACTATTTCCAAATAATATGCACTGGCTCTATAATATTGACTTCGTTCGTCAATCGTATTTTCTAACTCCTTTTCTCTACTTTCCGCTTCATTTTCCCTTATCAACTCATAATAACCACTAATACCATAGTCACTTCCTCCATCTGCCTCACAATAATTTAATATCTCTACATAAATGCTATCATTTCTAAATTGCATATGTAATGTGCCACTATTTCCCCAACCATCATCAGCATAATCAAAAAGCAGCTCGTTCTGTTCTATCTCTCCACTAATATCTTCAACAACAGCAAAGCGTTCAGTCATTTCCTGTTGAGCAAACAGCGTACCCGTAAGTCGATTACTTTCTGTAATTGTAATTGCAACAAGATAATTCTACTCCACCTTCTGACAAAATCTGGTCATGCGTTCTTCCATCATTTGACCAATTCCCCGTATACACTTCATAAATTACGCCATCTTCTTTATTTTCTATCTCATTCTCTGTCTCTGATAAAAAATTTTCTTGTTTTTCATCATTAGAACATCCTGTTCCAAGAACTATCACAAACAACAGTACAACTATATATTGAAATTTTTTCATAGTCTACCTCCGCACCACTTTTAACAGTATTATATCATTTAGCTCTTGTTTCTGCTATTCAAAATTATTAAGGGCAGTCTGAAAACTGCCCAACATCACACATACACTATATCTTTCAACACCACTTCTTCCGCACAGTGCCGGATATTGTTCATCATTCCTACCCACTGCATTTGATTCTCCGACTTCAACTGCGCCGTCACTCCCTGCTTTGCTTTCATCTGTTCCACCAGTCGCTCCATCATCTGATAACATTCTTCGTCCGTCTGGTGCAGATATTCATTTAAATTTCCATCCAACAGCAATTCCAGATACAATGCTCTATGGTACTCTTTCAGATACTCTGCTCTCATTCTTCCGTATCTGCCAATTTCATAATGCGTTCCCTCCGGGAGCCGGAGATCTGGATAATACAGACCATCCTCTCCCAAAGTGTAACTGATTCCGTTTTCTCCAATGATGTGCTTTCTCAACACTTCTGTTTCTTTGATTTTATCCGTCATATCCATCTATCTCCTTATCTGCTCATTCTGTTCTGATAGCTTCTCTGCAATCGCTTCTGCTCTGCCTGTAACCGTTCCGCTTCTTTCACATTGTCAATAATATCCTGTATTTTGTCAGCCCCGACATACTGTTTCACTCGTTCCAAATCCTCCGCTTTCTCCTGCAAATGCTCCATTGTGCTATTCTGCTCCTTGATTTTATTCTTATACCATGCAATATCCTCTCCCTGCTGATTTACCTTTGCAGTCAGCTTCTTCACCTGCTCCATCAGACCCACACACTTAATTGTTAGGCTTTTTACAAGTTCCTTTAATCTTGTAATCAATGGTAATGCCACCTTTTCACGATAGGATTTCGCCGACTGCATCACTCCCGGCTCTGGAAGCTGCCATTGTTTTTCCTCGTCATAGGCTCTCACATTACGCTCCAGAGCGACCTTAGAACCCGCCATAGCTTCCAGTTCTTTTTGAAGCTTCTGCTGTTGCTTTTCTAATTCCCGGTTGCCGGACAACCGCCTTTCCTTTTCCTGCTCCAAATCCTCATTCTCGAAAATCAACTGACTGTTTTTTGCCAACAAACTGTTATAACTCTGCTTTGTATCTACATACGTTTTTTCCAGTTCTGCATTATCTGCCTTAATTTCCTCGTTCTGTCTTTGAAACTTATCTCCCATCTCTGCCAATTCTTCCGCACGAGCAAGCTGACTGTCCACCATTTTACTTGCTGTCTGCAATGCAATTTCTGATTGTGCAAGCTGAGAATCTAGCTCTGCTACTTCCTTTACCCTCTCCTGCTTCTCATAATCCAGCACCGACAGATGTTTATTGTGCGTACCCTTCTGCAGCCATTCAACACCATATCGTTCCATGACTGCCGCAAGTTCCTTTTTCTCTGATTCTATCCACTGGTTCCATTCTGTTGCTCCTCTGGTGCCGCCTTCAAATCCCTGCTCCGCCAATGCCCCTTTCAGCGAAACCCTTGTATCAAGTCCTCGCTTACTCCCGGTAATGACCGGAACAAAATCAATATGAATATGCGGTGTTTCCTCATCCATGTGCAGATGTGCCGAGAATACATGAAGATTCGGATTCCTGCTTTGAAAGTCTGTCATGAAGTCAATAAGTATCTGCTTTGCCAACTGCCCCTCCTCACTCCGTGCATTCATGTCATCTCTGTTACCTATCTGGAAAATCACTTCGTAAAACAGTTTCTCCTGCTTCCCCTGCCGGATTTTCTCATAATAGTTTTCAATCTTCCGGTCACTGCGTTTCTGCTTCGCATTGTACCGTTCCAGAGCTTCGTCAAACAGTTCATGATACACTGCCTTTATATCCTCGTGACAAAATTCCACATTGTCCCGGCTCCTTTCTTTATCTACATTCTTTGCTGAAAATGCTCTTGTATTGTGATTCACAGAGCCTTTCCCCATCATTCCGCTAATCGTTCTCTCCAATAAAACCACCTCTCATCTCTTTTTATCTGTATCTTTTAGTGCCGATAGGCACAGGCTTTGTTACTTTCGTCGAAAGTAACGCAAAAGCACTTTTGACAGCTACCGCCATCAAAAATGCAACCTGACAAGTCAGGTTTTGCGCCCTGCCGGAGCTTTTATGCTCGGCAGCTGTGCCCGTTCCGGTCCTTTTCATCATCGCTGCCACCGCACGTATTCTGCGTCCGTATCCTACGGGTGCAGTGCCACAGCTCCTTTTGCAGTTCCCGGGTTCAAGGCAATCCACCATCCTGCGTTGCCCTTCACAACCAATCCTGCTCGACCAGCAATTTCTGACCGCCTTCTGTATACCTGCATTGTTCGGCGTTTTATTTTATTCTTCCAGTTCCCAGTACCATGCGTTGTTGATTTTTCTTGCCCGGATACCCAGCTCTTTCTTTGCGTTTTCCAGTGTTCGTTTAGAAATTCCCAGTTCATCTGCCCGGTCAAAGATTTCGTTGCTCAAAACCGCATTCTGTGTTTCCGCAAGTTCCCGTAACATCTGCTTTGCCTGCTCCATTTTATTTGCCTTTGGTGCAATGCCGCCAAGCACCTCATCCACCGTAATCTCATAATCTCCAATCCACTGAAAGCCTTCCTCTGATAAGGCAAATGCTTTTGGATGTCCAAATGCCGCAAGGTTGTTTTTAATCTGAACAACTGCTCTGGTATTCGGTTCTCCCTCTACCCTGCCAACCAGTAATACACTTCTTGCCACTGCGAAAAAATCTATGGAACCCATGCCCCGGTATGCCGCTTTATTGCCGGAAGCCTTATTCATATGACCGATAAGGATAATTGCACACTTTGTTTTCTCTGCCAATGCTCCTAATTTCTTTGTCATATCCCTTGCTTCGTTTGCTCGGTTCATATCCATGCCACCGCCCAGATAGGCTTGTATCGGGTCTAAAATCAAGAGCCTTGCACCAGTCCTTACAATCGCTTCTTCCAAGCGTTCATCTACCATAGACAGTGACTTGTCACTCTCATCAATAACGATAATTCTCTCGCAGTCTGCCCCGGCAAGCTCTAATCTTGGTTTTACTGTATCCGCAAGACCATCCTCCGCAGTCTGGTATATTACATTGACCGGCTCTGTGACCTTCATATTTTATCCAGTGCTTCGCCCTTTGACAGCTTTGCTGCCAGATTCAACACCATTGTTGTCTTTCCATCCCCCGGATCACCTTGGATAATTGTCAGCTTTCCATAAGGAATGAACGGATACCACAGCCACTCAATCTCCTGCGACTGTACCTCCGACATTCTAATCATCTTTAACTCAATCTTCTGTTCTGTCATTTTCTCCTCCAATTTTAATTTTATAATTGCTACCGGAGAAAACCTCTGCTATACTTAGCTTGTATATACATAGGATAACAGAGGTTTATCCGGTTATCTTTAGTCCTGACAGTTGCCGCTGTTGGGACTTTTTTCTTGTTCATTATCCAGCAAATCTGCAATTCTCCGTTGCTGATTCGGATATAAGTGACCATAAGTATTTAGGGTAATTCTTATATCCTTATGCCCTAATCTTTCCTTTATCAGAATCGGCTCAATCCCTTTGTTGATGAGATATGCTACATGTGAATGTCTTAAATCATGCACTCGGATTTTCTTTACTCCGGCTTTCACCATATTGTGCTTCATCTTATGCTGTACTGCTTCCTGCACAATAGGGAAAAGTCTTTCATTCTCCGGCATACCGTAATGTCCTTCAATAAATTGCTTTATTTCCTACTTCAAAATTCCGGTATTTCTATTGTTCGCACAGATTGTTTTGTCTTTGGTTCTGTAATCACATCCTTTCGTTCTGTCCTATAGTACGTTTTGTGATGCTGATTTGATTTCTTTCAAAGTTTATATCTGCCGGAGTTAATGCAAGTAGTTCTCAATTCTGCATCCAGTCCAGAAAGAATTTCAAAGATGAGATAATATCTTGTTCCCGGTTCTATAGTTTGAATAAACTGCTGATACTCCTCTGTTGTCCAGAAATCCAAGCTTCTGCTGTCCGAGTTTCCCATCCGCTTTACCTTCTTGCAAGGATTTGTATGCAAATCGTAAATCCTTGAAGCATGAGTAAACAAGCTGGTTAGCTGATTTTGTATCATTCGCAGATATGATTCCGAAAAGCCTTTGTCTGCATTTCATTCTGCCACTGAATAATCTGCGAAGCTGATATTTCACTCATCATTTGATTTCCAAAATACGGAATAATATGCTGTTCCATCATATAACGTTTGTTTTTCATGGTACGTTCTTTGAGTTCATTCTGTTTGTCCTCAAAATATACCTCCATAAATTCACTCAATTTCATATCCATACTTCGACTGCTATTGAGTTTTTCTGTCGCTCATATTCCAGAGCTTCCTTTTTGTGGAAAATCCTCTCTTTCTTCGTTTTTCTTTTCGCCCTTTGCATTCGTTTCAAACCACTGGGCAGTCCATTTCTTCGTGTCTTTTTCTTTGTAAGCCATTCCTTTCTTCTCCTCTCTTAGTTCGCAGCCAGCTCGTATCCGAACATCTTTTTTGCCCAATATGCTCTTGGAATCCGTCCTGCCATTGTGATATATCCCTGCTCCGCAAGTTCCTTATTCATTGCCTTAACCAACTTGTAAGCATACGACTTGGAACAATCCAGTTCCTTAGCCACATCATCCGCACTCATCATATATTGATAGTTCGCCATATATTCATCCTCCCTTCTCATTCTACAATGCCGTTACAACTCTTGTATTTTTGTTGTGTACGGTTTTCGTAAATTCATATTATCACTGTCCGTAAATAATGTCAATACTTCGTAAATAATATTTTACGGTTTTCGTAATTCTAAAATTATGTAATTTTCACTTTTATGTTTTTCGTAAATGTGATATGATAATAATTGAGTTTATGTTTTTCGTAATTACTTTGTCTATGAAAATAGGAGGTTGCTTATGGGCGATGGAAAGAAATTAAAAGAGTACCTTGATGAAAAAGGTACAAATGTACGCAGAATTGCAAAAGAAACCGGCATTAGTGCCACCACGTTATACACGATTATTCAAAAAGATTCCAATATCCGCTTTGACTTTGCTCTCCGACTTGCCAATGCTTTAGATATTGATGTGAATGAGATATGCTCTGCAAGTCCTTTCTCTGGAGCTATTACCGAAGAAGAAATATATCCCACTCTCCCAGATGGATTGAATGGAGCCTTGGATGCAAGCAGAGTCAAAACCTACTTGAAAAACTCTCTCTATCCACTTATGTACCTATTCGGTAAAAATAGTATGCCGGATGTGGATAATCTTCTGACTTCTTTTTATCAGTTGGATGATGAAGCTAGGAAAGAAGTGGTTGAAACGATACAATTCAAACTACAATATCACAGAGATCCCGAACGGGCAGAACAGGTAAAACAGATTAAGGGATGGTAAGAAAAAAGCTCCGTTGAATAGCAAAATTCAACGGAGTTTTTTTTTGGCACCGTTTTGGCACCGCTCACACCCATCTTCATTATTATCGCATAAAGGGTTCCGAAGAAATCTCCGAAACCCTTGAATTTACTGAATAATATTTAATTACTCGATGATAGTAGCAACACAACTGTTAATATCACGATTTGTATTGTTTTAAATATTTTCAGTTATGTTCTGTTTTATAAAATGGTACATTTTGTGATTATTATAACTATTTCAAAAGTTTTTCAAGTCCAAAATAAGCCCATGGGCTTTTACCTCCAATTCAAATGAAAGGACTGGTAACAATGAAATTGATACACGCTGAATATAACCCGATGCATAACAGCATCGACATTAACCACTATGACGGCTACATCCTCCGGATTGAATGTAATCGGGCAGAATCCGGGATACGGACTACTCCTAATTCGCAGCGATGCCTGAATGCTCTGGCGATTGACAATCCGCTGGAGTATGCAAGACTTGCTCTGAATGGCGAGATGCAGGCATGGGTGGATGCGGAGGATAGTTTGGAGGTGTTTTAACACATATGCCATGCCTCATTCAAAGGGCATGGCATATTCAATTTATCCCCAATAAGGATATCTCATTCTTCTTCATCGTTTTAATCATCGTTCATGTTATTAACATCTGCACCTTCATTACAAATCATCGGTTTACCTAAAGCACCATCTAGAGAATGTTTCAACGTCATTGGTTTATCCAGCTTAATATCTGCCTTATTTGAATTACTCTCACCACTATATGGTTTACCTTGCACTGCATTTTTTAATAAATCTTCTAATTTGTCAGCCATAAATTTTCTCCTTAAACAACAGTAATTCTAAGAACAATTGTCGATATAAACAATACCACGTATCCAATTACCATTAAAATAATTCCTAACTGTATTTTATCAGCTCTATCAGTATTAATTTTATAATTACCTTCATCATCAATTGTTCCTCTTAATATTTGATGATAATGAGCCACAAGTGTTTGCTTAACACAAGATACATCTATCTGCTCTTCATTCGAAGAAAGATTCAATATCGAATCCAATTGAACTCTCCTATATCCTGATATTCCAGCAGCATATACTAGTATAACAAACGAAACTAAAAGAAAAACAATACTTACTCCTAACATAATTAATCCGATAATTGCAACAGTCTTTTCAATGCCTGTCGATTTACCAAAAAAAGATTGCAAATCCATAAATGGAATTAGCGGAATAAATATGGTTAATAATGCAATATTGACAGTAATAAAAGTAGATGCTTTTGTATCAAGTGTTTTCTTTCTGTCATTTTCTGTTTCATATTCCTGTCTTATCGTTGTTAGCATCTCATCTGCAAATGGATATTTCTGTTTTACATCTTCTATGCTCTCTTCTTTTTTTTTTATTCTTTTCATTAGTTCACCTCATACCCCAAACTCATTTTACACTAAAATTAATATTTACAACTCCCCTTACAAAATCATTATATAACATGCTTTCTATAATCAATCGTATCTATTCCATATACTTCAGTACCGATACACTCAAACAAATCTGGATCAAACAATGCCAAATTATAACCTCCGCTATGCATTACGCTTTTATATTCTATACCAGCATATTCCGCTTTATCATCATGAATAATACTTTTAACAAAATCAGTAATATATTGAGTCGGAACATAATCTAAGGCACTATCGCTCCTTCTCATGATTTTGCCCATCTCATCATTTATCTTGTTTAAGTGTTCTTTATTAATCGCATATTCCAAACAGTCTAGTCCTTCTATAAATGGACTTATTTGATTGATTTTCTTTAAATCAACAACAATAATATCTTCTTTCAATCTAAATTTTCCAACCGTTACATAATCATATGCGCCAGCTCTAGCTTCATATATTGTAGTCTCAGCAGTATCACCCAAATATAAACACCTAATGCCTCTTGCATTTGCTCTACCATCTGTTGTCTTATCAATTGGCGGTGCCCCCATTTCTTCAATCGGAATTCCTTCCTCTGTTGAAATTCTACATCTATAAAATACTTCTCCTGCCTTATACGGCTTGCGAATATATGAGCAAAAACGTTCCAACAACTTCAAATCTACATAATGCGTATGAAAACGATTCTTCGTTTTTAATGCTCCCACAAAATCATCCCATGAATTTGTAGTCAGCAGGGAATGTTTTGATAAATACTCTTGATCATATAACTCTTGAATCCCAACTGGCTGGTCAAACAACTCTGCATTATATTCGTACTTTTCCTTACATATTGCAGTAATTATGTTATATACATCTGCTTCACTTTTTTTATTAAATATATTCCAGTTGTGAATTAATTCACTTTTCAGCATGCAAGTATCCGCTTTCGGATATGAATCGGGCAATGATGAAATTGGTGTATATATGCTTAATAATTCATCAAACATCATACTCAAGTCTTCATACTTATCCGTATCATATATATGTACATTTTTGCTTTTACACAGTGGGCAGTCTCCAATCTCTGCTTTATTTTGAATAACAGAGATAACTTCTGTGTCACAAAAACATCTTTCGCAAATTATCATAAGCTACTCCTTATCCAAATATTTTCCTATCAACTCTAAATGATGCATAATAGATAGCTTCTTCACGGTTCCCAATCCTGGATATGCTTCTCGACGATACAAATCCTCAAACTCTTTCATTGCCACCGTATCAAGTTTCTTCTCTGCATTCCATTCTACCAATTTCGACAAGGCTTCTTGAAATTTACCCGCAGGGTCACTTATGTCATCATTCGAGTCAGACACAAAATGCTTTACACGCAAACTTTCATCTGTATCAAAATAAACAATATGTATTGCAACTGCATATGGTGCAAAGCCGGTTTCATTATATTCCTCACCAACTACAGAATAATCCGCAAATCCCACATATCCATCTTCTGAATAATACAAATGATCTTCTGAAAATGGCTCATCGTCAATTTCTATATAATCATTGTTTCTTTCCTGTTTATTAAACTTATCCGCTAATAGCACTCTATTTTTTCTTACTTTCCTTCTAAAGCCACTTTCATCAGGTATTAAATTAAACTTAACATCTGTCTCTGAAAAGTATGATTCATAAATAGGAATCGCGTCTTTATCAACACAAATGGTTCCCATATTAGCTGCATGTCTTTCAATAAACTTCTCTGGTTTTGAACTCGCCCTTAGTAAATTCATATAGAGAATGTTGTTATTTTCTTTTAAGCATGCAGACAAACTTTCCTTTAACTTCTGATTTTTCTCTTCTTTGGCATCACTACTAAAACTACCCACTTTAGGATTAGTAATGATGGCAAGTTGTTTACAATTTTCCCCATATGTTTCTATTGTCTTAACCAGTGTGGAAGATAATTTTACAGGTTCAATAATTGGTGTAATTCTATTACTCAAAACACCTTTCTCCACCAATTCACGCAATGCAATCAATTCAAATTGTCGTCCTCTTAAATAAGGGAAATACATGTCTACGCACCTCCATATTGACGTTCTAAAAACACTTCAAGTTTCTGATAATCATCATATGTCAATTCCATAAAATACGCCAAAAACTTTAATTCGTATGGAATCCTAACAAACTCCTCTTTTTCTAGTTGCATTCTCTTTTTTAATATTCTCAAAACATATAAATATGACTCTTCTATCGGTATTTGTAAAAATAGTTTTTTACAAGCAGCATAGTATTTGAATTGCGTAACCTCCGGCAAATAACCATACCACTGAGCAATAATACTTTCATATTCACTTTTTCTAAGTAACTTGAAAATAATTTCCTTATCCAAATCCCCTATGTACCTTTGTGGTTTCCGGACTGTACCCAGCTTTCCATTTTTTCTTAGAACATAAATACCAACAGGTTTATCTATACTCTCCAACACTTTTTGTAACTGCTGCAAATTTCTCTCATAAGTTACTACTGCCACATGATCAAACGCCTTATAATAGTCGTCTATTTGAGAACTTAATCTATCCAGATTATCAAGTTCTGTTTTTATCTCATATACAACGGCTTTACCATTTATTAATACAAAATCTGCTTTCGATTTTGCTATCGCAACTTCTGTCAACGCAGTTGTCGTATTAACACTATGCACACCTAAAAGCAACTTATTTAGCAAAGTATTCTTATAAAAATACTCATTCCGGTAATTATTCTTCAATTCACAATAAATTTCACTTATTAATTCCCGATTATTCTTTTGGTCTGCATTACTTGTATAGCGTCTAACAACTGATGAATATACATTATCTGTTTTACCGTCTATGAAGTGGCGAAGCATATTGCGAGTAAATATTCTATTCAAGTTACTCATTTTATTTGTTTCCATCTGCTTCGCCTCCTTCCATTACTTAATTATTAAATTATATTTTACCATACTTTTTTATGAATTCACAGATATTCTTTTAATGTCCTGCCAGAAAGTTTCCTGCATTCACATTCCATAATATTAAAATTATTACAACTTATCAGAAAAATAGAATCACCCCTGCCATAAATCCAAACATAATTTCAAATATAATTAACCCGACCACATATTTTATTTTTTCTACCCTTTTCCCTTTAGTAGCATACTTACTAGGTGCCATAAATATGGCCCATAGCATTATACCCAGTAGAAACAATAAAGCAAATATTTTATTAATAATCACCTGTATCCCATAATTCAAATTAACATACCATACTTTGACACACTCAATTAATTCATCCACTAGAATCGTTAAGTTATTTCCTAGCCATATCATTACAAACATAATTACTATGGTCACAAATACATATAAAAAGAACTTAATTATCCTCTTTTTCTCACCATTTTTCCACTTGAAGATTATGAGTTTTATACCTTCTTTTAATCCGTCTAAAAATTGTATACCGAATTTCTTACATTCCTCTTTTGTCCTACTACATTCCTTGAGGATTTCATCCTTGCGCTCATAAACTTTTTTTGAATATGGTTCCACCAACTTTGCAGGTATATTCTTCATCCATTCATATATTGTAGGAATTGTAAATACGGCACTAAAGAATAAAATAAACATATCCTCCAATCCTATCTGTGTCATATCTTTCCAATAATGATTTATTCTTATGCAAACAACAATTAACCAGACTAATGATATGAATACACCAAGAATTGCTTTTCTCCTTTGTCTTATCTCTTTTTCACATTTAGCATATACAAACAAAGTATACGCCAAAAATAAGCTTATTACGAAGCCAATCATAAAAGTATCAACTGATAATATGGCTAATGCTCTTATCAGCGATACAATTCCCCATAACACCGCAATAAACAGCAATAGAAAATGCATGACTTCAGCTACCAATAAAAACTTGTACTTTTTAATTTGTGGTTTGTTATTTTTATATTCATCGATGTATAATGCCCCTAACAAGAAATAATCTTCTATTTTTTTCTCTTCTTTTATGTTTGATATAACAAAATAAACCAACGGTCCAACAACAAGGAATGACATTAATCCCATCACAAGACCAATATCAACACTTTCACTCCCATTAATTGCCACAATAAGAAAAGATAAGAATAATACTGGCAACACTGATATTACTACGCAATATATACATTCCAGAATTATGTGCACAATTTTATTTTTAGACTTCCAAACAGATAATACTGCCGACATATCTATAACAATTTTCAATGTCCAATTTAATATACTATTATCCATTATGCTCACCCACTTTGCTTGTATATCAATGAGAGCTACTTACCTTTTTCTATGTAATCCTCCCATTTTTCCCCCATTACGTTTAATCCTCTATTCCCCATACGGGTACCAATGCTCTGCCTTCGACTGAAACTCCTTCAAATCACAAATCTTCATATCTGCATTAAACTCAGCAATAGTCACTCCGTCAAAACCATCCACATTGCCCTCGTAGTCACACTTAAAATACCATTCCACAATAGCGGTATTCCCGGAAGCAATCACACGCTTTATATCCCACTGCAAAACAGTACCTTTCCGGTTCCAATCCTCAAACCATCTGATTATCTGTTCAATGCCTTCATACACCGGCCCATAGCACTCGCTGTAAATAACTTCGTCGCTGAAATTCTCCTTTACCGCATCAATATCTTTATCCAGCCAGCTTTGAAAGTATTTCCTAATAACCTCTTCCATTCTTCACTACCCCTTCAT